>OLWW01001229.1_pt1 | contig 11482 bp, 10 predicted proteins | sample 1673991 | NCBI WGS metagenome assembly OLWW01 (sample SAMEA103958136, study PRJEB25191) | human gut metagenome
CTTTCAGACAAAATGGCAATCACCTATGCGCCGATGCTGCTGATAGCGGGTCTTATCGTTGGTTCCTGCACCTATATGGTATCGCGCCTGATTTTTCCCGCTGTCAAGAGAATTATTCCGCCGAAGAGCAAAGCGGAAAGCAAAATTACATTTTAAGATAGTGTCTTAAAAATTTTTAAAAAAGTGTTGACATTTCACACTTCTGCGGCTATAATATAACCATAGCACAGGGAACGAGTTCAAAAATTTGAACGTCTTGTGCGGCTCATAAAACTAAAAACCAAGAACAAACCATTATTTTGATTCGGAGGTATTTCTTATGAAAAAGTATGTTTGCACCGTCTGTGGTTATATCGCTGAAGGCTCTATCCCTGAGCAGTGCCCTGTCTGCAAGGCTCCCGCTTCCAAGTTCATCGAAAAGACCGATAATTCCTATGTGACCGAGCATGTTGTCGGTATCGCCAAGGATGCTCCGGAAGATATCATCCAGGGCCTGCGCGAGAACTTTAACGGCGAGTGCAGCGAAGTTGGCATGTACCTGGCCATGAGCCGCGTTGCCGACCGTGAAGGCTACCCGGAAATCGCCGAAGCTTGGAAGCGTTACGCTTTTGAGGAAGCTGAGCATGCTTCCAAGTTCGCAGAACTGCTGGGCGAAGTCCTGACCGACAGCACCAAAAAGAACCTGCAGATGCGTGTGGATGCCGAGTCTGGTGCCTGCGCAGGCAAGATGGAGCTGGCCAAGAAGGCAAAGGCTCTGAATCTGGATGCCATCCATGACACCGTGCATGAAATGGCAAAGGACGAAGCCCGCCATGGCCGCGGCATGCAGGGTCTGCTGGACCGTTACTTCAAATAATTGAATTCCTAAACCGCAAGGGGGTCGGGTAACACCGGCCCCTTTTTGCTGTCATTTTTTCTGTATTTATTCTCCGCGGCAGGCAAAAAAGTTGTCCTGATTATCACAGGCAGCATAAAACGTTTCGCTCAACTGGCCGATGCCCACGCGGGAAAGCTGGGTGTTCAACCAGGTGCGGTCCTTTCCGCTGGTGTGCAAGTTTTCTTCAATCAGCTTGCCATCCAACACCAGGTCATACCACTTGCTGGCCGGATCTGTCTGGATGGCAAGGTCCTGCGGGGTGACCGGGCGGTTGAAACTTTTGGGTAAAAAGCTGATCTGGCCGCTGGTTTCCAGCATGGCACACTGCACTTCATTCAAATCAAAATATCCGGCTACTCTGGCTTGTGCTAAAAATTCATTCAGGTCTATTTTGGCGCGGTCCAGCTCCGCTTTATAAATCGTTCCGTTCTCCATCAGTGGAATGGCCTGTCCGCTCAACCAAAGGCGGACGTTCCGGTTTTTGCAGGTGCCGTAATGCACCGCAAAAGCTGCGATACCATACACGATCATGGCGGTAAGCGGGCGGTACCATTGTTCCAGGTTGGTGGCCATCTCTGCCGCAATGGAACCAATGGTAATGCTGTTGACATAATCAAACAAGTTCATCTGGGCAATCTGCCGTTTGCCGCCCAGCCGCGTTAAAATAAACAGTACCGCCAGCGAAACCACACTGGCAACAAACACATTGATCATTTCCTGCACTGCCTGCATCTTTCCCATCTGCTCCCTTATCATTTGCCATGCAACCCGCATGGTAACCTTATTGTGGCCCCACCAGCGGTGCATTATACGCACAATGTACCAACGGGGCTTGCACAGGAAGGGGAAAATGTTATAATAAAGTTGTTTCTGTATGCTTCGACTTCCGGCGGCTTTGGGCCCGCTGCGCCGGAGCCGAGCAGGGATTGGCAGCAACTGCCAGCTTGATAAAGAATTGATATCAGGATGTGAAATCATGCAGATTTACCTTTTGCGGCATGGGCAGACAGAATATAACGCCCAACACCGGTACCAGGGTCAACAGGATATCCCGCTTTCCGCCGCGGGCCGCGCCCAGCTGCGCCCGGCCGGGTTTATGCCGGATGTTGCCTATGTCAGCCCGCTCATCCGCGCACGGCAGACGGCGGAAATCTTTTTCCCCGGCTGCCCGCAGATCATTGTACAGGACTTGCGGGAAATGTGCTTTGGCAGTTTTGAGGGGCGGCATTATATCCACATTGAGCACGACCCCGACTACCTTGCCTGGCTGGAAGCCAACAAGACTGCTGCCCGCCCGGATGGGGAGCGCATTCAGGATTTTTGTAACCGCAGCTGTGCCGCCTTTGCCAAACTGGTGGAAGAAAGCCTTGCGCAGCACAAACAGCAGCTGGTGATTGTAGCGCACGGCGGCATCCAGATGGCGGTTATGTCCCGTTACGGTCTGCCGCGGCGGGATTATCACGACTGGTGCGGTCCCAACGCGGGCGGCTACCGCCTGGATGCCGTCAACTGGCAAACAGACCACACCTTGCAGCTGTTGGAAACCGTGCAGTATACCAAAGCCACACAAAGCAAGGCAGCCTTATGAGCAATGGTTTGATTCATTTATACCACGGTGACGGCAAGGGCAAAACCACAGCTGCCATGGGCCTGGCTGTGCGGGCGCTGGGCTGCGGGCGGCGCGTGGTGATCGTGCAATTTTTGAAAGGCGGTGCAACCGGGGAACTGGAACCGCTGCAAACCCTTGGCGCTACCTTCTACCGCGGCAAAGCCGGGCAGAAGTTTGTATTCCAGATGAATGAGGAAGAAAAGGCCGCCACCCGTGCCCTGCAAACTGAAAACCTGCGCCGGGCGCTTGCCGAACCGGCGGACCTTTTGATTCTGGACGAAGCCTGCGCCGCCTGGAATCTGAACATGGTGGACCGAGAGTTGCTGCAAAACGCCGTACTGCACAAGCCTGCCGAGCAGGAACTGGCAATGACCGGCCGCGACCCGGCCCCCTGGATGCTGGATGCCGCAGATTACATTACTGAAATGTGCTGCCGCCGCCACCCATACGAAAAAGGCATTCCGGCAAGAAAAGGCGTTGAATTTTAAGTTTGCCGCAGCGCAGTTCCATACAGGGAAGCGCACCAGGCAATAAGAAATTAAAAGTATTTAGGACAACCAGAAAAAGAGAAAAACAGCCTGCCCAAACAGCAGGCGGGGAGGGGTATCATCATGGCTACACATAGCCGCCAAATGTCCGATGCATTCCGTACGACAGTATTTCTAACCCTGTCCGGCGGATTTCAAGACGCTTACACCTACATGGGCCGCGGCAAGGTTTTTGCCAACGCTCAAACCGGCAATATCGTGCTGATGGCCACCAATTTTTGCGAGGGTGATTTTGCCAAAGCGCTGCGGTATCTTTTGCCGCTGCTGGCCTTTGCCGCCGGTGTCTATTTTGCCGAGGGCATCCGCAACCGCTACCACCTGATGGAGAAATTCCACTGGCGCCAGCTGATTTTGCTGATTGAGATTGCACTGTTGTTTGTTGTTGGCTTTATCCCCAACAATCTGGACTGGCTGGCCAATATGCTGGTCAGCTTTGTCTGCGCCATGCAGGTACAATCTTTCCGCAAGGTGCACGGCAATGCATATGCCAGCACCATGTGCATTGGCAACATGCGCAGCGGTATGCAGTACCTGTACACCGGCCTGCACACAAAAGACCGCGCTGTATTGCGCCGCGCCATGCAGTATTTTGCTGTAATTGCACTGTTTGCTGTGGGGGCCGCTGCCGGCAGTCTGCTGACCATCCATTTTGGCAACCGTGTGATCTGGTTCTGCTGTGCTTCGTTGCTGGTCAGCCTTAGCTTCATGTTTATCCGTGAAGACATTGAAGAGAACCCTGAACTGCAGCGGGAAGCCGCCGCTTTGCACCAGGATGTAAAAGCCATGGAGCACACCATCGGCAAAACCTTGCAGGAGCAGCAGGAAGAACTGCACCCCTTAAATCACAAGTGATATGGACAATATATAAAATTTGAACAAAACTTTCGCAATCTCGCTTGTCGTTTTCCGGCACAAATGCTACAATACAGTCAAATGTTAAATATGTGCGCGAAAGCGAGGGATTTCCGTGAAAATCATCACCGTTACACTTGCTCCTAACCAGGCTGTTCTGACCTGCTATCTGCAGGACCAAAGCCCCAAAATGCCAAATGCCGCCATCCGCCCGGCTATGCTGGTCGTGCCCGGCGGCGGCTACCAGTATTGCTCTGACCGTGAGGGCGAACCGGTTGCCCTGGCTTATATGGCACAGGGGTTCAATGCGTTTGTTCTGCGCTATACGGCAGATGCAACCACCCCGATTGACAAAGCATTACAGGATGGTGCCGCCGCAATGGATTACCTGCGCGCCAACGCCGCGGAGCTGGAAATTGACCCGCAGCAGATCGCCGCCGTTGGCTTTTCTGCCGGTGGGCATTTGGTTGCTTCGCTGGGCACACTGCTGCCCAAGGCACAGCGCCCCAACGCCCTTGTGTTGGGCTATGCCGCAACGCTGGGCGCAATGTGGACCGTCGCTGGCCGCCAGGAGCCCGACCTGCACGCGCTGGTTGATGATGACACCCCGCCCACATTCCTGTTTGCTACCCAGGGGGACGCGCTGGTTCCTGTTAAGAACAGCCTTGTTTTTGCAGATGCTTTGGCTGACCACAGCATCCCGTTTGCGCTGCACATCTTCCCGACCGGGGCACACGGCATTTCCCTTGCCACTGCCTGTACCTCCGGGCCGGAAGCTTCCCGTGTCAACCCGGCAACCGCCCAATGGCTGCCGATGAGCGTTGACTTTTTGCAAAAGCTGTGGGGCTGCCTGGGCGTTACCGCACCGGATACCGAGCTTGCCGCCCAGCTTGCCGCCGGGCCGCTCAGCCTTAATATGCCGGTGCGCAGGTTGATGAAGAACCCGCAGGCCAGCGCTCTGCTGCAGGCTGTGCTGGGGGATATGTGGCAGGCCATTGTGTCTAACCCACTTTCCCAGGGAATCAGCCTGCGCGAAATTTCCGGCTTCCTGCAGGCGGCATTGCCGGAAAGCGCATTGAATCAGCTGGATGCCCAGCTAGCCAAAATCCCGGTTGAATAACCCAAAGGAGCTTATCATGCTGTTTATTGAATATCCCAAATGCTCTACCTGCCAAAAGGCCAAATGCTGGCTGGATGAAAACGGCGTTGCTTACACCGACCGCCATATTCTGGAGCAGCCCCCCACCTATGAAGAGCTGAAAGAATGGCACGCTCGCAGCGGGCTGCCCCTGCGCCGCTTTTTTAATACAAGCGGCCTGAAATATAAATCGCTTGCCCTGAAAGACAAACTGCCCACCATGACCGAGGATGAGCAGCTGCACCTGCTTGCCACAGATGGCATGCTTGTCAAGCGGCCTTTGGTGGTCGGGGATGATTTTGTCCTTGTCGGATTCAAGCCTGACGAGTGGGCCAGCACCCTGAAATAATCCACCTTCTAAATAGCAAAGCAAAAACAGCACCGCAGTTTGTTGCACACACAGTCAAGTAAGACGATGTGCACGGCAAAGATTGCGGTGCTGTTTTGTTTTTATTCTTCCCAAAACCGCCAGAGTTCCCGTTCCAGCTTTTCTGTATCATAAATCATTTTCAGGTGGCTCCAATGCGGGGGCATCAGGCGGCGGTAGTCCGGCATGGCAAAGCGGTTATCGATCAGCAGCACCACGCCTTTGTCCCGCGGGGTGCGGATCACACGCCCGGCGGCTTGCAGCACCTTGTTCATGCCGGGGTAACGGTAGGCGTAGTCAAAGCCGGAACCGCGTGTCTGCTCAAAATAGTCCCGCAGCTGCTCCTGCCGGGGTCCAACCTGCGGCAGCCCTGGGCCCACGATGCCTACACCAATCAGCCGGTCGCCGGTCAGGTCAACGCCCTCCCCAAATACGCCGCCCATCACGGCAAAGCCAAGCAGGGTTTGGCTGGGGCCCGGCACAAACTGGGCCAAAAAGGCCGCTTTCTGCTGTTCATCCATCGCGTTTTCCTGCTTGATGCAGTTGATTTCCGGGCAGTGCTCCTTGAACTGTGCATAAGCCTGCTCCATATACGCATAACTGGGGAAAAACGCCAGATAATTCCCGCAGCGCGCCCGCACCATCGTCGCCAGGCTTTCCGCCACAATGGCAAGGCTTGCATCCCTGTCCTTATACCGGGTGCTGACATTGCCGATGCAGAACAGTCCCTGATTGCCCGCGGGGAAGGGGCTGCGCAGGGCAACGGCCCGTGCTTCCGGCACGCCGCACAGGTCCTTATAATAACTGGCCGGGGCCAGCGTTGCACTGAACAGCACCGCGGCGCGCCCCAGGGCAAAACTATCCGCCAAAAAGGCGCTGGGGTCAAGGCAGAGTTGCGCTGCACGCACCTCGCTGCCGGATGCCGTGATTTGCAGCACAAAATGATCGTCAAAAGTATCCGCTACGCGCAGCCAGGCCCGCACATCAAAATACAACTGCAGCAGTGTCGTGTGGGTTTCATCCGGTTCTCGGTGGTCGTCCAGCCATGCTTCCAACGGTTCACACAGGCGGTTCAGCAGGTGATCAAACTCCTCGCTGCGCTCTTTTAGAAAGAATGTTTTGCCAAACCGTCCATCTCTGGCGGCAGTTTCTTCCTCGGCACGGTGGCGCCATTCAATAAATACATCATTTACTTTGGTCAGAGCGTTTTTCAGGCTGCTTTTGCCTTTGCCCAACAGCTTCTTCGCTTCATAAAAGCTGGTTTTGGTCAGGGCAGCACTGTGCATTTCCCGCGCACGCCCCGGCAGGTTGTGCGCTTCGTCCACTAGGAAGATATAATCCCCGGCAGATTCAAAAAATCGCACCAGATGTACAACCGGATCAAACAGATAATTGTAATCCCCAATAATCACATCGCTCCACAGGCTGCTGTCCAGCCCCAGCTCAAAGGGGCATACCATGTGGCGTTCTGCATATTCCTGCAAGGTTTCCGCCGTCAGGCAGGAGACATCCAGCACATCCCAGAGAGCACCTTTGATGCGGGCATAATACCCGTTGGCATAGGGGCAGGCTTCCGGGGTACACTCCCGCGTCTCACACAGGCAGATCTTGTCTTTCGCTGTCAGCGTTACACTGCGCAGGTGCAGTTCCGGCTCGGTATCGCGCAGGATAGCCAGTGCGTTTTCCGCTGCCGTACGGGTTGTGCCGCGGGCCGTTAAATAAAAAATCGGTCCCACATTCTCATTGCCCATAGATTTCAGGGCAGGGAACAGCACGCTCATGGATTTACCAATCCCGGTTGGTGCCTGGCACAAAAGCCGGCCGCCGTCCCGGCACACTTTGTATACCTCGCCCGCCATCGCGCGCTGCCCGGGGCGATACGCAGGGAAAGGGAACTGCATGGCCTGCAAATCCGAGTTCCGGGCCTTTTTCCACTCAACCGCCCGCCGCGCCCAGGGGGCATATTCCGCCAGCAGGGCTTCCACTTCCTCCTGCAGCTGCTGCGCGGTGTAATGCTGCTCAAACCGCAGAATCAGCTCTTCATCTACCTGGAAATAGGTCAGCTGAACCCGCATCTCTTCCAACTCATGCTGTGCCGCATAAATTGCTGCATACACAATAGCCTGTGCCCAGTGCTCCGGTGCAAAATCCGGGGTAATATCTGCCGCCGGGCATGCGGTGGTCTTGATCTCATCCACCACGGTAACACCGTCCGCTGCGGTAAAAATGCCATCGGCGCGGCCTTCCAGCGTAAATTCAATTTCTTCATACGCAAAAATACCGCGAAGAAATACCTCCGCGGCGTAATCGGCATGTTCTTTTACAGCGGCGCGCTGCAATTTGCGGTGGATGCGTGCGCCCTCATTGGCGCGGTCAAAGCCGGTAAAGCGGTTGTCAATGCTGCCAGCCCGGCGCAAGAATTCCACCAGCTGGCGCACCGGCAGCGTGATTTGTATTGGGGATACAGGTTCCTGCAAGGGCTCGTCCTCCTGTCAGGGGCAGTCAGCTGCGGTTATAGGTATGGTCACACACCTGCTCAATTTTCTCGCGCAGGGCTACAAAATCTTCAAACGCGGATATTTTGCTTTTTGGGTTGCGCAGCAGCGCTGCCGGGTGCAGAGTTGCCATAAACAATGTGCCCTGCTTATCAAAAAACTTACCGTGGTCCCGCGTGACGGAAAAGTCTTTTCCAATCATCTGCTGGGCGGCAATGCGGCCCAAGCACACCACAATTTTTGGGCGCAGCAGCCGGAACTGCATGCGCAGCCATGGGAGGCAGGCGGCGGATTCTTCCGGGGCAGGGTCGCGGTTTTCTGGCGGGCGGCACTTAACAATATTGGCAATATAAATATTTTTGCTGCGGTCAAGGTCAATCGCTTCCAGGTAATGGTCCAGCAGCTGGCCGCTGCGGCCCACAAACGGCAGGCCTTGTGCGTCCTCGTTGGCGCCGGGGCCTTCGCCCACAAAAAGAACCTCGGCGTCCGGCACACCCTGCCCAAACACCACATGGGTGCGGGTCTCACACAATCCGCAGCGCTGGCACGCCAGGCATTGCTGTTTCAGCTCATCAAAATTCATGAATATCCCTCGTATTGCCCCCTTGCACAGGGGACTATAATATAATAAAAGACAACCGCTGCCCAAACAGTGGTAAAAAGGAGCTATCATTTATGCATCCAGACGCCTTGGCCGCCCGGCTGGCCTGTATCCTGCTGGGTTATCTGTTCGGCAGTTTTCTTACGGCAGAAGTTGTCGCCCGCGTTGTTTCCGGCAAAAGCGCGCGGCAGCTTGGCACCGGCAACCCCGGCATGGCTAATATCATGGCCCAACTGGGCAAGGGGGCCGGGCTGCTAACCCTGGCAGGCGATACGTTAAAAACGGTTGCTGCCTGCGGTGCGGCGTATTATGCTACGGCACCACTGATCGGGCAGGCGTCGATTTTATATGCCGGGCTTGGCGCAGTGCTGGGCCATAACTATCCCGCATGGGCAAGGTTCCGCGGCGGCAAGGGGGTTGCGGTAACCTGCGTTTGGCTCGTTTTGTATCTTCCGTTTTGGGGCACGCTTTGCTGCATCGCTGGCGGGGCACTGGTCCTGTGGCTCGGCTACCTGCCGTTGGGGGCTGTGGTGATCCCAGCGCTGGCTATCCTGCCCGCGTGGCTTTCCTATGGCCCAGAAAGCGGCATTCTAACTTTGGCCCTGGCCATCATGATGTTCAGCCGCCACTATCACGGCCTGCTGCGGATTCGGCAGGGGACAGAGCCCCGATTTTTCCAACGCCGCAATCCAAAATGAACAACTTTATCATAGCATATTTTCACCAGCCTGAAAAGCTGTAAACACATGAAAAAACGATATGATCTTAGAACCATCCAGTCATGTCGTTGTCGTCCGATTTTGAGGTGAAATCTCACAATCCAAACTATTTATACCGTAATTGCCCATAAAAACAGCAGAACAACAGAAACCCTAACAATCCCAAGGTAATAAGTTTGTGTAACTTGGTGCCTTGCGTTATCGACATATCAGAATTACAATATAATTATTACGGAATTGTAAAATGGAGGCAAACTGAAAATGAAGTATTACTTGGCTTACGGTCCCAACCTCAACCTGGTGCAGATGCGCCAGCGTTGCCCCAATGCCCGTGTGGTCGGGTATACATATTTATTCGGTGTGCGCCTGGTCTTCCGTGGTTCCAAGAACGGCTGCTTTTTGACCACGGATTTTCAGCAGCCCTGGTGCCCGTCTATGGTGGGCTGCGGGGTTTATGAGATTTCTGATAAAGACGAGCAGGCTCTGGATGTCTATGCGGGGGTTCCTTATTTCTACCAGAAGCAGGCAATGCAGGTACAGTGTGTCTGGGACGTCACTACGCGACGGGAAGTTCTGCATAATATTGAAGCAATCCTTTACACCCTGCCCGCCAGCCACCCCTTGGGTGTTCCTTCCCGCCGCTATCTGCAGGAGTGCAAGAGCGGGTATGATGACTTTCATTTCAGCTTCCTTCCGCTGCGCCAAGCTCTGATTGACAGCAGCCCGGAGCCGCACACGAAGTAAAGGAAACACTTTTGTGTGAAAGAAAAGGCAAAAGCAAAAGATAGGCAAGCGGGAAGCGACGTTCTACCGTTTTGTTTCTTGCTTTGCGAAACAAATTTGAAAAAATTAAAAAAAATATGAAAATATCTGTTGACAAAAGTGGTACTGCTGGTTATAATAATACTCGTCGCCGGTGAGGCGGCCAAACAAAATAAGCGGATGTGGCGGAACTGGCAGACGCGCTAGATTCAGGTTCTAGTTCCCTTAAAAGAGTGTGGGTTCAAATCCCTTCATCCGCACCAAAGAAAAGCACCTAGAAACGTAAGTTTTTAGGTGCTTTTCTTTTTGCTGTACCGCAGCGTTTACCGCACCCCCGTACAGGTACGCGCCTTTCGCGTCCAGATACTCAATTAGGCATTCTTCTACGCTGCCGCCGTGCTTCCAGGCGGCAAAGCCGCTGCCGGGTCTTCCTGCTGTTCGCCCATGGTTGTACTGCCGCTGTCCTCCACATCAAGGGGCAGATCAAGGCTTGTGCAGTGGTTCAGCGGGTCGGCGCTGGCCTTGTGCTGCCTGCCGTCCTCGCCGGTCACGTTGCGTTCATGGCCGTTGGTCAAGGCGCGCTGTATCTGCCTCCGCTGGGTCTGTATCAACCAGTTTGCAAACGTCCCGGCGGCTGGGTCGTATGCCTATATCCGGCGCACCAGCGACCGGCTGTGCAAGGAACACGGTTTATCCGTGGTAACGTCACAACTGTATAGGTGCCGTAAGGTAGAAAGGCCACGAACATGAAGTACGATGAAAGCGCCTGCCATTTTAACGTGGACACTGGGTGCGTGAAATTGCTGCTCCGGGATGGGAGAAAAGCCTTCAGTGACTGCACCGTGGTCGAGGATGAACTGGATGTGACCATGGCACAGCGGTCAGAGTTGGGCTACCTTATCTACAATGACCCACTGGGCTATGCAGATTTGATTCTGAATGGTAATCCAGAGGAATACTTGAAAAATGTGGCCGGGAGCCATGGGTTAGAAGATTGATCTTCCCATAGAACTGCCATTAACAAAAAACACCGCCCATCTGCGTAACGGAACTCAGGTGGGCGGTGTTTTGCTCTATTGTCTCAGGGACGGTGTCGGAATTTACAGCTTATGCCAGGCTTTCAATGACTTTGGCACATTTTTCAATTCCAATTACCCCGCTGTCCAGCGCGACATGATAGTTGGCGGCATCGCCCCACTTCCTATCGGTATAAAAGCGGTAATAAGCAGCGCGGCGCTTATCCTTCTCCTTCAGACGGGCTTCGGGCGATTTCTCCCGTTCCCCATAGACCCGCACGATGCGGTCAGCCCGGAACTTCATGTCCGCGTGGACAAAGACCTTCAGGCAGTCGGTGCGGTCCTGCAGGATAAAATCGGCGCAGCGTCCTACGATGACGCAGGGCTCTTTTTCTGCCAGCTCCCGGATGATCCGGTATTGCAGCTTCCAGAGCAGGTCCTCGTTAGTGGGACCGAAGCTGCGGTCAGTGAAGGCAGGGGCGAGGAAGCCGCCAGGAG
>OLWW01001235.1_pt1 | contig 11433 bp, 6 predicted proteins | sample 1673991 | NCBI WGS metagenome assembly OLWW01 (sample SAMEA103958136, study PRJEB25191) | human gut metagenome
GGGCTTAAAGATACTTCCTCACGGCCCGCCAAAGACTTGGGGGGAACCCTGCGGCACACGATACGAACGATGCTGCGGAGTTATGACAGCCGCGCCAGCGGAGACCTGTTGTGTTCCCATCGTCAGGGGGCGTGGCAAATGTGACGAGAATTGAGTCATATTAAAATAGGAAGCGACTGCTCTTTTGGGTGGCCGCTTTCTATTCAAAATCAGATACCATGCGCTGGCAGTTTCGGCTGCCAGCGTATTCATGTGATTTTGAAAGCACGATGATAACCTTGACAGATTGGAGGGAATATAGTCTATGGAAAAGCTCATTACACGAAAAGAAGCTGCTGAAATCTTAGGAATCAGCATAGCAACGCTGGATGCCGCCCGTAACAACGGCTTGATCTCTTATGTGCAGTATGTTCAGAATGGCTGTGTGTATTTTACTGCGGCAGGTCTCCAGGAGTATATCGCAAAATGCACGCACAGAGCAAAACCAGTTGAGAGAAGCGCAACTTACCGTAAACCTCGAAGCGGAAGATCGTGAGCCGGTCCGTATCCTTGATGGAATCAGAGAGGTCTGATAAAACAAAGGTACAGCGCTGGAGATTATTCTTAGGAGGTGGAGGAATTGGCAAATAGAAAAATAATACTTCCTCAATATGGCACAGTCATGAAAAGAGGTGTCCTATATTATAGGACCAGAATCAAAGACGCGAATGGTAAGCTCGTAGCTATCTACGCAAAAACACCTGAAGAACTATATAACAAAGAAACGCTTGCGTTGGAACAGATTGAGAATGCTACTTTTCATCGGAAAACGCCCACAGTTGCAGAGTATTGTGAAAAGTGGCTGCTGATGCAGTCGGTTCATGTACGAGCCACTACCTTGACGGATTACACCTCAAAGGTCAGGCGGCATATTATAGCGGAATTGGGAGATAAACGGATGGGAGAGGTTAGTCTGGATGATATTCAACTTGCCCTTGTTCCGGTTTCCAAGAAATCTGCATCGGTTTATAAATCTGTGGTGATCCTTTACAAGTCTATCTTTCGCGCAGCGATGGAAAGCAGGATCATTGACCATAACCCAACGATTTATCTGACAACAAAAGGTGGCGGTGTTCCTCAAGAGGAGCGTCAGGCTTTGACAGATGAACAGGTGGAGCGACTTTTGGATGCTATCCGAGATTTGCCGCCTTATGTCTTTGTCATGATCGGTTTGTATGCGGGTCTGCGCCGGGAAGAAATTCTTGCTCTGCAATGGGATTCAGTATATCTGGATACGGATACTCCATATCTGACGGTAAGGCGGGCATGGCATACAGAACACAACAGACCGGTGATTTCGGATGAATTGAAAACCAAGGCTGCGGAGAGAAATATCCCCCTTCCTGTTTGCTTGGCTGAGTGTTTGAAAGCAGCAAAGGAAACTTCGACTTCGGAGTACGTGGTTTCAAACCGGGATGGCGAACCGCTGTCCTACACGCAGTTTAAGCGACTTTGGCAGTATATTGTTACGAGGACGGTCAAGGAACGGAGCTATTACCGGTATGAAGATGGAAAAAGAGTAAAGCATACTGTCACACCTGTCTTGGGACAAAAGGCCGCTCATAACGGAAAAGTGGTTTACAACCTGGACTTTGAGGTAACACCCCATCAGTTGCGGCATACTTACATTACCAATCTTATTCATGCGTCGGTAGATCCCAAAACGGTTCAATACTTGGCAGGCCATGAAAGCAGCAAGATTACCATGGACATCTATGCAAAGGTTAAGTATAACAGGCCGGATGAGTTGGTCAGATCAATGAGCTGTGCGTTTGCAAGCTGGGACGTAGCACAGTAATAATAAAATTAGGAAGTAAAGTAGGAGCGAGGCAAGGATGTCTCGCTCTTTGTTTTGCATCAGCCGTATCTTTGATTAAATCGAGGCTTTCTGATAGAAAGAGAGTGTAGATACGGAGACTACACATTATCAAGAAAGGACGATCAAAGATGGCAAAAAAGAAAGCACAGATCCCGAAGTACGGGACCATTACATTGAAAGGAATCCAGTATTACAGAACCAGGATTACGGATGCAGATGGCAAAGAGTTGAGTTTGTATGCCGCTACTTGTGAAGAATTGTATGAGAAGCAGTTAGAGGCCCGGAAGCAGGTGGAAGAAATTATCTTTCACCGGCAGCACCCGACAGTAGCCGAGTATGGCGAGAAGTGGCTGCTGATGCAGTCGGCAAAGGTGTCTGCGTCTACACTCAGAGGTTATACGAGGGATATGACAAACTATATCATCAAACCTCTGGGAGAGATGTATATGGAAGAAGTGACTGCTGACGATATTCGGCTGGCGCTTGTTCCATTGTCAAAGAAATCGGAAGGCTTATACAATAAGGTCAATATGCTACTCAAGTGCATTTTTTATGCGGCAGAGAGAAACCAAATTCTTGAACACAATCCCTGTGCGGGAATATCCGGTAAAGGCGGAAAACCGACAAAAAAGAAGGAGGCATTGACAGATCAGCAGGTAGCCGTGCTTCTGGATACAGTCAAGGGACTTCCTCCATATTTGTTTATTATGCTTGGTTTGTATTCCGGTCTGCGTCGGGAAGAAATTCTTGCACTGCAATGGGATTGTGTATTTCTGGACGAGGATACACCTTATCTATCGGTGAGGCGGGCATGGCGTACAGAGCATAACAGACCCGTGATTTCTACGGTGCTAAAGACTCCGGCGGCAAAAAGGGATATTCCGATACCGAAGTGTTTGGTGGATTGTCTGAGAGAAACGAAAGAAAATTCCATATCAGATTATGTGATTGCTGACAGCAAAGGGGAGCCGCTGGCTGCTTCGCAGTTTCAAAGAGTGTGGAAGTATGTCGTTGTCCGCTCCACTAAGCCCCGGAACTATTATAAGTATGTGAATGGGCAGAGCATCAAATACGCGGTTACCCCAACGCTGGGCATGACCCAGAAAAATCAACCCAAAATCAGATATACGCTGGACTTTGATGTAACCCCGCATCAGCTGCGGCACACTTACATTACCAATCTTCTCTATGCTGGCGTTGATCCAAAGACCGTCCAATACCTTGCCGGACACGAAAACAGCAAAACAACTATGGACATCTATGCAAAAGTGAAGTACAATAAACCAGAGGAGCTGTTTGGGGTAGTAAATGGTGCGTTTCATCAGGCTATTGCTGAATGAAAAAAGGCCGCTTTTTATGGTCCGCACACCGGATAACTGAGAGGCGGAAAGCCGGAAAAGCCCGGAATATCAAGGAAAAACAGCTCAAAAACTCGCGCAGTACGGTCTGAAGGCCGCTCGTCGCGCACCTCAGTTCTCCAAGCGCTAATTTGCTGAAAATCCCCGAAACTCAAGGGTCTCGGGGATTTTTTCTTTGTGAGGATATGCCTCTTTTTGCCGCTGAAGGCCGTAAAGGTTTGGGGTTACTTAGAGGTTTTTTGAGGTTACCGAGTTGCTTTCAGGTTACTAATGAGGTTACTAGGAGAGTATTTAGTAAATCGAAGATGCAGCATAAAGAAAGACGCATTCTTTCGAATGCGTCCTTCTTTATGCCAAAATAGAAAGGGAAAGGCCGTCAGCCTTTCCCTTTTTTTGCTTTAACGGCAATATTTTTCAATATAAGCGTTCTGGCACTTGATGATGATCTTGATGGCTTCCTCGCGGCCGAGGACGTCGCTGACGACGGTCTCCTTGCCCTCCAGGCTCTTGTAGACGCGGAAGAAGTGGCGGATTTCGCTTGCCACATGGTTCGGCAGCTCCGAGATGTCCTGATAGGTGTTGTAGGTCGGATCCTGGAAGGGAATGGCAATGATCTTTTCATCGAGACTGCCGCTGTCCTCCATCGAAATAACGCCGATGGGGTAGCACTCCACGAGGCTCAGCGGGCGGATGCATTCAGAGCAGAGAACCAGAACGTCCAGCGGGTCGCCGTCGTCCGCCCAGGTGCGGGGGATGAAGCCGTAGTTGGCGGGATAGTGAGTCGAGGTGTAGAGAATTCGGTCGAGACGCAGCGCGCCGGTCTCTTTATCCATCTCGTACTTGTTTTTCGAGCCCTTCTCGATCTCGATGACCGCGAAAAAGTCCTCAGGGCGCACGCGCGCCGGTGCAATATCATGCCAAAGATTCATAATAGTTCTCCCTTCGTGAGAAATGGTATTGAGAAAACGCGCAGAAGTACGCTTCTGCGCGCTTTCGCTGACGAAAATTATTTGCTCAGTGCCTCGTCGATGCTCTTCGCGCCGAGCTTGCCGGCGCCCATGGCGAGGATGACGGTGGCAGCGCCCGTGACGGCGTCGCCGCCGGCGTAGACGTTCTGATGAGAGGTGAGACCGGCCTCGTTCACGACGATGCCGCCCTTGCGGTTGACCTCAAGACCCGGGGTGGTGTTCTTGATGAGCGGGTTCGGCGTGGTGCCAAGCGACATGATGACGCAGTCGACCGGCAGATCGTGTTCGCTGCCGACCTTTTCGATCGGGCGGCGGCGGCCGGAGGCGTCAGGCTCGCCCAGCTCCATCTCCACGCAGGTCATGGAGGAGACATAGCCCTTCTCGTCGCCGTTGATCTTGACGGGGTTATTGAGCGTCTTGAAGACGATGCCCTCTTCGATGGCATGCTCGACCTCTTCGTGACGGGCGGGGAGCTCTTCCATGCCGCGGCGGTAGACGACGTACACGTCCGCGCCCAAGCGCTTGGAGCAGCGCGCGGCGTCCATGGCGACGTTGCCGCCGCCGACGACGGCGACTTTCTTGCCCTGAAGCGGCATGATGGGCGTGTCGGAGCCGTCCTTATAAGCCTTCATCAGGTTGATACGGGTCAGGAATTCGTTGGCGGAGTAAACGCCGCAGAGGTTCTCGCCGGGGATGTGCATGAACATCGGAAGACCCGCGCCGGAGCCGATGAACACGGCCTCGAAGCCGTACTCGCTCATCAACTCGTCGATGGACACGACGCGGCCGATGACCATGTTCGTCTCGACCTTGACACCGAGGGCCTTCAGGCCGTCGACTTCCTTCTGCACGATGGCCTTGGGAAGTCTGAACTCGGGGATGCCGTAGACCAGCACGCCGCCGGCAAGGTGGAGCGCTTCAAAAACGGTGACATCGTAGCCCTTCTTGGCAAGGTCGCCCGCGCAGGTGAGGCCGCTGGGGCCGGAGCCGATGACCGCGGCTTTATGACCATTTTGGGGATCCACACAGATGATATCGGCTGCATGTTCAGCGGCCCAGTCAGCAACGAAACGTTCCAGGCGACCGATGGCAACCGGTTCATTCTTGATGCCGCGGACGCATTTGCCTTCGCACTGTGTTTCCTGAGGGCAGACGCGGCCCGAGATGCGGGGCAGGGCGTTAGCCGAAGAGATGATGTCAAAGGCACCGCGGAAATCGCCTTCAGCGACTTTGGCAATGAACTGGGGGATAGGAATCCCGACAGGACAGCCCGTGACACACAACGGCTTCTTGCACTGCAGGCAGCGCTTTGCTTCGTTGATGGCTTGTTCTTCCGTATAGCCCAGGGCTACTTCCTTGAAATTATGGTTTCTCACGTCCGGTGCCTGGGTCGGCATGGGCGTCTTTTCAGCTTGCATGTTGATACTCATTTGCGGACCTCCCCTGTGAGATTGCAGATGTGTTCTGCTTCTTCCTCGCGACGCTCCGTTTCGAAGGCCTGGTAGGTGCGGTTGCGTTCGATGGCTTCATCAAAATCAACCAGATAGCCGTCAAAGTCCGGTCCATCGACGCAGGCAAACTTCGTTTCACCGCCAACAGTGACGCGGCAGCAACCGCACATACCCGTTCCGTCAATCATGAGGGGGCACATGCTGATCATGCAGGGAATGTCATACTTCTTGGCCATGAGGGTCGCAAACTTCATCATGGGAAGGGGCCCAATGGCAAAGATCTGATTGAACTTGACGCCGCTTTTGATGAGTTCTTCGAGCTTATTGGTGACAAAGCCATGGTAGCCGAAGGAACCATCATCGGTACAGGTATGAAGATCGGTACAGGCTGCTTTCATTTCATCTTGGAGAATGACACGTTCTTCATTTCTGAATCCAGCAATGAGATCAACTTGGTTGCCAGCCTCATGAAGACCGCGGGCAACCGGCAGGGCAATGGCGCAGCCAAGACCGCCGCCTAACACGGCAACACGGCCATAGCCCTCAACAGGGGTCGGTTTGCCAAGGGGACCTGCCATATCGGCCAGACAGTCGCCTTCATTCAAAAGATCCAGTTCCATCGTGCCAGCACCGGCTTTTTGGAAGATGACCGTAATGAGTCCGTCGTCATGGCTGGAAATGGTGAGAGGAATCCGTTCTGCTTCTTCGTTCGAACGGAGAATGATGAATTGGCCCGGTTTTGCTTTGGCAGCAATCCAGGGAGCATAGACCGAAATCGAGCTCATTTCAGGGTTCAGCACCCTTTTGTGGATGATTTCAAACTTCTTAGGCATGATCTCTCCTTTTGTGACTGTACAGCCTGCAACGGGAAGGCAGGCCCAACCTACAAAGGCGTAGGCGCGGGTCTGCCTTATTTGCGCAGGATCATGTCACGCTTTAAAGATGGATTTAAAACGTATCACGACGCTTATTTTACTATTTTAATCCTTATCGACGATTCCCGCAATGATTTTAGCAAATTCCTTCTTCTGGGCGATGTTTCCCTGGCGCGCAATCATGATGCGCTGGGCCTGCGGAGAGCCGGCACCGTGGAGAGATTCCGTGCGGTAGCCTACGGCGGCGCTGCCAAGACACATGTTTTCGATGAAGCGCATGATGCGCTGCCGTTTTTCCGTTGGGATGTCATCGCGGCCAACAAAGAACTTCTTGCAGATTTCTCCAATGGTTTCCCCATTTTTGCCGACAACCATATCGGACTTGAAGTCCTTTTCGCTTGGCATGGTGACCATGACACCGCCGGCGATATCTTCGGCAAGACGGACGATTTCATAGGGGAAACGGGTGACGTTCTGCTTGCAGACGTTGGCAAGCAGCAGGTCAATCTGGTAGTTCCCGGCCTTCGTGGCGCAGCCTTCGCAGGAGCAGGCAAGACCACAGCTAAAGAGCGTTTCGTTGAGGTGGGTCATTTCAATGAGTTTATCCTTGATATGGCTTGCCTTTTCAACGCCGTTATATTCAGCGGCAAGGGCAGCGGCACCGATGAGGACGTCGCCGACACCGACTTTGCAGCCACCGTAGGACTGACGGTGGTAGCCAGCAAAGCGTTCAACCATCATGCCGGCAAATTCTGTTTCGCCATTGAGGAAGATCATGTCATTAGGGATGAAGACGTGATCGAGGACGACCAGGGCTTCCTGACCGCCAAATTTTGCGTTTCCAAGATCGATGTTGGCGCCGTCTTCCATCTTGCGGGTATCGCAGGACTGACGGCCATAGACCATGTAGAGGCCTTCGGCGTCGGTCGGGCAGGCAAAGCTGACGGCCCAATCCTTATCGGCTTCCTTCATGGAGATGGTGGGCATGAAGATGTGCCAATGGGAGTTGATGGAACCTGTCTGGTGAACCTTGGCGCCGCAGACGACAATGCCGTCAGGACGGCGTTCCACGACATGGACGAAGACGTCCGGGTCTTCTTGTTCATGAGGCGCCTTGGAGCGGTCCCCTTTAGGATCCGTCATGGCGCCGTCTACGGTCAGGTCATTATCCTGGACGTAGATGAGGAACTTCTTGAAGTTTTCGTGGTAATGGGTGCCATATTTTTCGTCGATTTCATAGGTCGTGGAGTATACGGCGTTGAAGGAGTCCATACCGACGCAGCGCTGGAAGCAGCTGGCTGTTTTCTGACCGAGAAGTCGCTGCATCTTGACTTTCTTGATGAGGTCTTCCGGGGACTGGTGCAGATGGGTGAAACGGTTGATGGTGTGGCCCGTCAGGTTGCTCGTTGCTGTCATGAGGTCCTTATATTTTGGATCCTGGGCCAGGGCATAGGTCATGGCAACGCAGTTGATGGACGGACGAATGATGGGATGGTCGACCCAGTTGTCGATTTTTTCCCCAAACATATAGACTCGAGTCTTCAGTTTGCGTAGGCTTTCAATGTATTCACTGGCAGTCATGAGTGTCATGATGGGTTTTCCTCCTTTAGGAAAAGGGGGCCCGCCGCCAAGGAGGTGGCAGGCCTATAAGAAAGTTATGGAATCGGCTTGTTAGCGGCCCGCAAGGATTTCGTAGCGGGCAAGACGTTTCTTGGCATCAGCTTCAGCTTTTTCATAGAAGGCTTCTGCTTTATCCGGGAAGGCGAGTTTTAGGGAAGCATAGCGGTTCTGGCCCATGAGGAAGGCCCGGAAATCGCCTTTTGGTGCTTTCGAATCGAGGGTGAAGGCATTTTCTTCCGTTCCGACTTTTTCCGGATTGTAGCGGTAGAGCTGCCAGTAACCAGCTTCGACGGCTTTCTTTTCTTCGGCTTGGCTGAGCCCCATGCCGCACTTCATGCCATGCTCGATGCAAGGGCAGTAGCAGATGACGATGGAAGGACCGTTATAGGCTTCAGCTTCGCGGATGGCTTTGAGGGTCTGGTTCGGGTCGGCGCCCATGGCCACTTGGGCAACATAAACGTAGCCATAGCTCATGGCCATCATGCCCAGGTCCTTCTTCGCTGTCGGTTTACCACCGGCAGAGAATTTAGCGACCGCACCGGCACCGGTTGCCTTGGAGGACTGACCGCCCGTGTTGGAGTAGACTTCCGTATCAAGGACAAGAATGTTGATGTCTTTGCCGGAAGCAAGGACGTGGTCCAAGCCGCCGTAACCGATATCGTAGGCCCAGCCGTCACCGCCAAAGGCCCAGACGCTCTTTTTAGCGACAAATTCCTTGTTTTCGCGGATCATGACCGCTTCCGGTTCGGTGACGCCTTCAAGTGCAGCGAGAAGATCGTCGCTGACCTTGCGGGACCGTTCCTTGCTGTCCGCATCCTTAAGGTAGGCTTCGCAGGCTTTTGTGGCAACACCCTTATCAAGGAGTGCCTTGACGGCATCTTTCAGTTCGTTGCGGATGGAATCCTGGCCGAGGAGATAGCCATAAGCATATTCGGCGTTGTCTTCGAAAAGGGACATGGCCCAGCTTGGTCCAAATCCTCTCTTATCCGTGCAGTATGGGGAGCTAGGCGTGGAGCCGCCGTAAGCAGAAGAACAGCCCGAAGCGTTCGTGATGTACATGTGGTCACCAAACAGCTGGGTTACAAGCTTGATGTACGGCGTTTCGCCGCAGCCAGCGCAGGCCCCGGAGAATTCGAAATAAGGTTTGGCAAATTGGGAAGCCTTGATGGATTTATCGCTGACGGCATCTTTCTTGATGGAAACGGTATCGACGGCATAATCCCACAGCGGAGCCTGAGGCAACTGGGTTTCAAGCGGCTTCATGACGAGAGCTTTTTCCTTGGCTGGGCAGACATTGACGCAGCTCCCGCAGCCCGTGCAGTCAAGCGGAGAGACCTGCATGCGATATTCGTAGGCAGCAAGGGCTGGACCGATGGCTTTCTTCGTTGCAAAACCGGCAGGAGCAGCGGCCAGTTCCTTTGCATCAACGAGGATCGGACGAATGGCTGCGTGCGGGCAGACGAGGGCGCACTGGTTGCACTGGATGCAGTTTGCTGTCTGCCATTCAGGTACTTCCACGGCAGCTCCGCGTTTTTCGTACTTCGTCGTGCCAGCAGGCCAGGTCCCATCTTCGAGCCCGTACTTGGTCATGGTCGAAACGGGGAGGACTTCACCTTCCTGACGGTTCATGACGTTGACGACTTCCTTGATAAAGGCTGGGGCTTTGTCTTGCTTGGGAGCATCCTGAGCATCTTTCCAGTTTTCGGGAATAGTGACGCTGTGGAGCTCGTTGATGCCGTGATCGATGGAGGCATAGTTCTTATCGACAACAGCCTGACCCTTCTTGATAAAGTAGGTCTTATAGATGGCTTCCTTCATGGCCTTGACGGCTTCTTCCACAGGAATGATGCCAAGGAGCTTAAAGAAAGCAGCTTGAAGGATCGTATTGGTGCGGTTGCCAAGGCCGATGGAACGAGCAATGGCCGTTGCGTTGATGGTATAGAATTTGGCTTTTTTGGCATAAAGGGCGCGCTTCATGGAAGCAGGCAGGTGCCGGTCAAGGTCTTCATCGCTCCAGGCGCAGTTAAGAAGGAATGTGCCGCCTTCTTTGAGGTTCTTCACCATATCATATTTTGTCACGTAGCTCGGTGTATGGCAGGCAACAAAATCTGCGGCCTGGATGAGGTACGGGCTGCGGATGGGGTTCCTGCCAAAACGCAGGTGACTCTGAGTAAGACCGCCCGATTTCTTGGAATCATAGACGAAGTAGGCTTGGCAGTAGAGGTCCGTCGTGTGGCCAATAATCTTGATGGAGTTTTTATTGGCGCCGACCGTCCCGTCAGACCCCATGCCCCAGAATTCAGCGCTCATCTGACCTTCCGGTGCCGTGTGGATGGCCTCGGCCTTGGGTAGGCTCGTATTCGTCACATCATCGACGATACCAATGGTGAAGTCATTTTTTGGTGTGTCAAGGGCAAGATTCTTATAGACGGCAAGCATCTGATCCGGCGTCGTGTCTTTGGAAGAAAGACCATAACGGCCGCCGACGATGGTGACATCGGCGCCTTTTGCCTTGTAGAGGCTGCTGACATCTTGGTAGAGCGGTTCGCCCATGGCGCCCGGTTCTTTCGTGCGGTCCAAAACAGCAATCTTCTTGACCGTTTTCGGCATGGCTGCAAGGAAGCGGTCTGCTGCGAAGGGACGATAGAGGTGGACAACGAGGAGACCGACCTTTTCGCCTTTGGCCGTGAGAAAATCAACCGTTTCCTTGGCCGTTTCCGCACCGGAACCCATGATGACAATGACCCGTTCCGCGTCAGGAGCACCATAGTAATTAAAGATACGGTAATCACGTCCCGTCAGTTTGTTGATGACATCCATGTAGTGCTCAACAGCATCCGGAATGGCGGCAAAGCGCGTATTGCAGGCTTCGCGGCACTGGAAGAAGATATCCGGGTTGACGGTGCAGCCGCGGGTGGCTGGATGTTCCGGATTGAGGGCGTTTTTGCGAAAGGCCTTGATGGCATCGTAATCAACGTAAGGTCTCAGGTCTTCGTAATCGAGGGCGTCAATCTTTTGGATTTCGTGACTCGTACGGAAGCCATCGAAGAAGTGCAGGAAAGGCATCCGGCAGTGGATGGCTGCTAAATGTGCTACAGCACCGAGGTCCATGACTTCTTGCGGACTCGTTGAAGCCAGCATCGAAAAGCCCGTATTGCGTACGGCCATGACGTCGGAGTGGTCTCCAAAGATGGAGAGAGCATGCGCACTCAAGGTACGGGCCGATACGTGGAAGACGCCAGGGAGCATTTCGCCGGCAATCTTATACATGTTCGGGATCATGAGGAGCAGCCCCTGGGAAGC
>OLWW01001242.1_pt1 | contig 11389 bp, 6 predicted proteins | sample 1673991 | NCBI WGS metagenome assembly OLWW01 (sample SAMEA103958136, study PRJEB25191) | human gut metagenome
AGGTATCGGCAACATTCACGGCAAATATCCCGCTAATTGGGCAGGTCTTTCTTTTGATACTCTTGCCGAAATTCAAAAGCTCACCGGCACAATGCCGCTCGTTCTTCACGGCGGCACAGGTATCCCCGACGATATGATAAAGAAAGCAATCAGCCTCGGCGTTTCCAAGATCAATGTTAACACCGAGTGCCAGCTTGTGTTTGCAGACGCAACTCGCAAATATATTGAAGCAGGCAAGGATCTTGAAGGCAAGGGCTTCGACCCGAGAAAGCTTTTGGCACCGGGTGTTGAGGCTATTAAAGCCAAGGTTAAAGAGAAAATCGAGCTGTTCGGCTCTAACGGCAAGGCTTAGGCAAGCGATAATAAATAAATAACCACCGTCGCAGGGCGTTAATAACGGGTTTAATATCTGTTGTTTTCCGCTTTGCGGCGGTTTTGGTATAGTTTGGAATATTAAAGAACGGTTAATTTTTGCACTTTGGCACAAGTGTCTATTGCTTTATTTTCAAAAATAAGTTAAAATATACTGTAATTTGATAATCATTTTATTTTTCGGCTTGCCGTATTTCACGGCAATGTTTTCGGAGGGCGATTAAGTTTATGTTGGTATATGTTATGGAGGCGGTTCTCGGTTATTTGCTCGGTTCTGTCAGCTTTTCCATAATTCTTTCGAGAAGAGCCTATAAAAAGGACGTGAGAAACGAGGGCAGCGGCAATGCGGGTGCCACCAATGTTGCGCGTGTTTTCGGACTTAAGGCAGGGCTTTTAACACTGCTTTGCGACGTTCTTAAAATGGTGCTGCCTATGCTGCTCGGTATGGATCTCAGCGGCGATATCGGAATTGCGGTTGCCGGTATTGCGGGACTGCTGGGCCACTGTTTTCCCGTTTACTTCGGTTTTCGCGGCGGCAAGGGGGTTTCCGTTGCTGCGGCAATCGCGCTTTTTGCCGATTGGCGGGTATTCCTTGTGGGAATCGCGGTGTTCGCAATTGCATTTTTGATATCGCGCATTGTGTCTGTTTCTTCAATGTTGGCAGCGATATCGCTGCCCATTGCGGCGTTTGCGTTCACCGACACAACCCCTCGGCTCATTTTGCTTACAGTAACTTGCATTTTGGTACTGTTTATGCACCGCAGCAATTTTGCAAGACTTATTAAAGGCAAGGAAAAGGAATTTGTTCCGAAAGAGGAAAAACGTAAAAAATAAGCAGGATTTATTGTTTTGAGGAAGCAGTTTAAAAAAGCGGCAGGATAAAAACTCCGCCTTGTAATTTTACATAAAAAGAAGGTATAGCATTGAGGAACCTGTGTCTCGGAATCGATATCGGATCAACTACAGCCAAGGTGGTGCTGCGCCGCGGTAACGACATTTTGTTTGAAAAATACGAGCGTCACCTTTCCGCCGTGCGTGAAAAGACCGTGGAGCTTTTAAAGCAGGTTGAAAAAATATCCGGTAACGAAAAAGCGGCGGTTGCCATTTCCGGCTCCGCAGGTCTCGGTCTTTCCGAGGGTGCGGGTCTGCCGTTTGCACAAGAGGTTTATGCCACGGGCGAGGTTGTTAAAAAGCTGGAGCCCGATACCTCCGCCGTTATAGAGCTCGGCGGAGAGGACGCAAAAATTATATTTTTCGACGGCGGTATCGACGAGCGTATGAACGGTACCTGCGCCGGCGGCACAGGTGCGTTTATCGACCAAATGGCAACGCTTTTAAATGTTACTGCGGACGAGCTTGACGTACTTAGTCTTAAGCACGAGCGACTTTACCCTATTGCGTCGCGCTGCGGCGTTTTTGCAAAAACAGATATTCAGCCGCTGCTTAATCAAGGCGCAAAAAAAGAGGACATTGCCGCAAGCATTTATGCCGCTGTTGTAAACCAGACCGTGGCAGGTCTTGCACAGGGCAAAAAAATAAAAGGCAAGGTTTTGTTTCTCGGCGGTCCGCTTTACTATTGCCACGGGTTGCAAAAAATGTTTAAAGAAATACTCGGTCTTTCCGACAACGAGGCGGTTTTTCCGAGCTATGCACGTTTCGCCGTGGCATACGGCGCTTCCATTTATGCGGAAAAGGCGGGAGACAGCTACACTATACCCGAGCTTATTGAAAAAATAGAAAACGCAAAGGTTTCAAAAAGCGTTGAGCAGTTAGCACCGCTTTTCGAAACAAATAAGGACTATGAGGATTTTTGCGCACGTCACCAAACAGCAGACGTTAAAAGGCGGCTGCTTGAGGGTTACAACGGAAATGCGTGGCTTGGAATCGACTGCGGCTCAACAACAACAAAGCTTGCGCTGCTTGACGATAATAACGAGCTGCTTTATTCATATTATGCTTCAAATCGCGGCGACCCTGTGGACATCGTTCTGGAGCAGCTTAAAAAAATCTATTCCGTTGCCGGCAGCGAGCTTAAAATATGCGGCAGTGCTGTAACGGGTTACGGTGAGGAGCTTATAAAAAGCGCGTTTTCGGCAGACTGCGGTGTTGTGGAGACCATTGCTCACTACACCGCGGCAAAATACTTTATGCCCGACGTTGATTTCATTCTCGACATCGGCGGTCAGGACATTAAATGCTTTAAAATAAAAAACGGCGCAATCGACAGCATTATGCTTAACGAGGCATGCTCTTCGGGCTGCGGTTCGTTCTTGGAAACATTTGCGCGCTCACTCGGAATGACGGTCGAGGAGTTTGCGCGGCTTGCGCTGTTCGCAAAGCACCCCTCGGCTCTCGGCAGCAGATGCACGGTGTTTATGAATTCCGCCGTTAAGCAAGCGCAAAAGGACGGCGCAACTGTTGGAGATATTTCGGCAGGCCTTTCCATAAGCGTTGTTAAAAACGCGCTGTATAAGGTCATTCGTGTTTCGGACCCTGCTGCGCTCGGCAAAAATATTGTTGTGCAGGGCGGCACTTTTTATAACGATGCAGTATTGCGCGCATTCGAGCGCGAGTTCGGCAGAAACGTTGTAAGACCGTCTATCTCAGGACTTATGGGCGCATACGGCGCTGCGCTTTACAGCAAAAAATTCAGCAGTTCAACACTTCTCACGGCAGAGCAGCTGAAAGGCTTTACTCACTCCTCACGCTCGGTTATCTGCAAGGGCTGCACAAACCGCTGCCACTTAACGGTAAACGATTTCGGCAGCGGCAAGAAGTTTATCTCGGGCAATCGCTGCGAAAAGGGCGCAGGGCTCGGCACTGCAAAAAAACTGCCTAATCTTTATGAATTTAAAAGAGAATACATTGAAAACCTGCCTGTAACCGCCGACAATCGCCACGGCACATTGGGCCTGCCGCAGGCGCTCGGTATGTATGAGCTGCTGCCGCTTTGGAAAACGATTTTCGAAAATCTCGGATTTAAGACGATTGTTTCCGGTGAGTCCAGCCGCGCGGTTTACGAAAAAGGGCAGTTTTCAATTCCGTCGGATACGGTTTGCTATCCGGCAAAGCTTATGCACGGTCATATTGCAAAGCTTTTGGAAATGGGATCAGAGTCGATTTTCTACCCCTGCCTTTCTTACAATGTTGACGAGGGCGAGAGCGATAACCATTACAACTGCCCTGTCGTGGCATATTATTCCGAGCTGCTTTCAAGCAATATAGAGGAGCTTGAGGCGGTTAACTTTATGTACCCTTACCTCAACATAAACGACCCTAAGAAGCTTTCGAAAGAGCTTTACAGCTATTTGAAGCACCGTTTCGGAGATATAACCAAAAGCGAGGTTGCCGATGCTGTTAAAAAAGGCTTTGAGGCTTATGATAATTACATAAACGCAGTGCGAAAAGAAGGCGAAAACGCACTGAAATTCGCAAAAGATAATAACCTGCGTGTTATGATTCTTGCCGGAAGACCCTACCACATAGACGGCGAGATCTGCCACGGCATTGATAAGCTTGCAAATTCACTCGGCTTTGTTGTGGTGAGTGAAGACAGCGTTTGTCACCTTGCCGACAGAGTGCCCAATCTGCACGTCCTTAATCAATGGACATATCACTCAAGGCTTTACCGCGCAGCGGTATTTGCCGCGCAGCACAAAAATGTGCAGCTGGTGCAGCTGGTATCCTTCGGCTGCGGTGTCGACGCAATTACGACTGACGAAGTAAGAGAGCTGCTTGAGCAAAACGGTAAATTTTACACCCAGCTTAAGATCGATGAAATAACAAATCTCGGCGCAGTTAAGATAAGACTGCGCAGCCTTATCGGCGCACTTGACGAAGGAGGTGAGAGCGAATGAGCGAATATGTTGAATTTACAAAAGAAATGAAAAAGGATTACACCATTCTTGCGCCCAATATGCTGCCCATTCACTTTAAGCTGATATTGCAGGTTTTTAAAAACCGCGGCTACAAAATGGAGCTGCTTACAACCTCGGGCAGAGAGATTGTTGAAACCGGACTTAAATATGTGCATAACGACACCTGCTATCCCGCAATTTTGGTGATCGGTCAGTTTATTCACGCATTACAATCGGGTAAATACGACCCACACAAAACAGCGCTGCTGATATCTCAAACAGGCGGCGGCTGTCGTGCAAGCAACTATATCTCCCTGCTCAGAAAAGCGCTTAAAAACGCAGGTCTTGAGTTTGTGCCCGTTATCTCGTTCAGCATAGGCGGACTTGAGAGCCACTCGGGCTTTAAAATATCTCTGCCCGTGTGGCACAGGATGTTTTACGCCGTTATTTACGGCGACCTTTTAATGACGCTTGTTAATCAGGTAAAGCCTTATGAAATAACAAAAGGTACCGCAGAAAGCCTTGCCGATAAATACGCAAAGGAAATTGCAAACACGATGGATTCCGACGGCGTTTCATTCGCCAAGGTAAAGCGCACCTGCCGCGCAATCGTAAAGGACTTTGAATCGATACCGCAAATAAAAACACAAAAGGTGCCCGTCGGCATTGTGGGTGAAATATACGTTAAATTCTCGCCGCTCGGCAACAACAATTTAGAAAGCTTTTTGGTAAGCGAGGGTGCCGAGGTAACCGTGCCCGGTCTTTTGGACTTTTGCCTTTATTGCGTTATTAACAACATTGCGGATAAAAAGCTTTACGGCAGAAATAAATACATTGCACCGTTTGCAAAGCTCGCTTACGACTTTGTGGTGAGCCGTGAAAAGCAGATTTCCGAGATATTAAGCGAAAGCGGACGTTTCCGTGCACCTGCTCCTATCGCAAGAACTGCCGAGCGCATAAGGGATTACATAAACATCGGCGTTAAAATGGGTGAGGGCTGGCTGCTGCCGGCAGAAATGCTTGAGCTTTACGACAGCGGAATTAAGAACATTGTTTGCACACAACCTTTCGGCTGCCTGCCTAACCACATTTGCGGAAAAGGTATGATGAAACCGCTGAAAGCAAAAAATCCCGGAATGAATATTGTTGCTATCGACTACGATGCAGGCGCGTCGGTGGTCAATCAGGAAAACCGTCTTAAGCTGATGCTTGCAAATGCAAGAGAGCAGATGGCGGCGGAAAGCGAAGAAAAGCAGAGAGTAAGCGAAAAAGAAAAGGCAGAAAAAAGCGAAAAACAGGCAGCAAAAGCATAACAGCGATTTTTTGCTTTGGCGCAGTGCCGAAAATACAAGAGTCGGCATCTGCACCCGGATGGTCGGAATAAAACAAAAATCTCCTTGTGACATGATGTCATCAAAAGGAGATTTTTTTATTTGTCACTGAAAACCACTGACTATCGCAATTATTTTCTCAGATTTTCCCAAAGCGTTATCTTCCCGTTTGCAAGCGTCTTTTTAACGTCTATAATCCTTTGGTTTGAGGAGCCCCTGAACTGCAAAGAGATATCGTGCAGTGCTTCAACATACCTGCCGTCAACAAGTACGTCAATGTTCTCCACAAGCTCCTTTGTATGCTCGGTATTTGCGCGACAGCCGCTTTCAAAAAGCTGCTCAAATGTAAATCCGGTGTAACACCAGAGGTCTTTTTTCGGAAAAGCCGCTTTGTATTCCTTTGCAAGGCTTAGCAGCTCCGCCTGATTTTCCGGCTCAAACGGCTCTCCGCCGAGCAGGGAAAGCCCCGCAACATAGTCGGGTTTTAAAAGCTCAAAGATATACTTCTTTGATTTCTCGGTAAAAGGCTTGCCGAAGTCAAAAGCCCACGTCTGCTTGTTAAAGCAGTTTTCGCAAGCGTTTCTGCATCCCGAAACAAACAGCGAAATTCTCACACCGTAGCCGTTCGCAATATCGTTTTTCTTAATTTCGCCGTAGTACATCGGTTCTTCTCCTTTTTACTTACCAATTTGACTCTCGCCAACCTCTTAGCATATTTTAAAATGCAACAAAATCGGCGGCAGCCGTCACAACACGCCGCCGCCGATCTGATGAGGATTATTAAAGGTGCAGCACACGCTCTTTTATTTCTGCTGTTCTGCCCTGATTCCAGAACTGCGTGCCGATATAGCCGCAGGTTCTTCTTGCAACGTTCATTTTGGATTGGTCGGTGTTGCCGCAATTGGGGCATTTCCAAATCAGCTTGCCGTCCTCGTCCTCACAAACCTCGATCTCGCCGTCATAACCGCAGATCTGGCAATAGTCACTCTTGGTGTTAAGCTCGGCATACATAATGTTGTCGTAAATAAATTTCATAACACTCAAAACCGCTTCAAGGTTATCCTGCATATTGGGCACCTCGATGTAAGAGATCGCACCGCCCGGTGAAAGCGCTTGGAATTTTGATTCAAGAGCAAGCTTTTCAAATGCGTCGATATTCTCTGTAACGTGCACGTGGTAGCTGTTTGTTATATAGTTTTTGTCTGTAACTCCCTTTATAATACCAAAGCGTTTTTGCAGACATTTTGCAAACTTATATGTTGTGCTCTCAAGCGGAGTGCCGTAAAGGCTGTAATCGATGTTTTCATCAGCCTTCCACTTTGCGGTATACTCGTTGAGCTTTTTCATAATTTCAAGGCCGAATTCCTCGCCCTCTTTTTCCGTAAGCTTTTTTCCTATCATGCTGTAAACACATTCCCAAAGACCGGCATAACCGAGCGACAGTGTGGAATAGCCGCCGTGGAGATATTTGTCAATCGTCTCACCGCTTTTAAGACGCAGCAGTGCGCCGTGCTGCCACAAAATAGGGGCGGCGTCGGAAAAAGTGCCTGTCAAGCGCTCGTGGCGGAACTGAAGTGCCCTGTGGCAAAGCTCCATTCGTTTGTCGAAAATCCTCCAAAATTCGTCCATATCTTTGTTTGCGGAAAGACCGATGTCAACAAGGTTAACCGTTACAACGCCTTGGTTAAAGCGTCCGTAATATTTCGGCTTACCGTTTTCGTCGATATAAGGAGTTAAGAAGCTGCGGCAGCCCATACAGGTATAGCAGTGACCATCGCCGTTTTTATCGATCTTATTTTTCAGCATAACCTTTTCCGAAATATAATCGGGAACCATACGCTTTGCGGTACACTTTGCGGCAAGTTTTGTTAAATAGTAATAGCGGCTGTCCTCGTGGATGTTGTCCTCTTCAAGCACATATATAAGCTTTGGGAAAGCAGGTGTTATCCACACGCCCTTTTCGTTTTTAACGCCGCGATAGCGCTGATTGAGAGTTTCCTCAATAATAAGTGCAAGGTCCTGCTTTTCGCGCTCACTCTTTGCCTCGTTAAGATACATAAACACGGTAACGAACGGTGCTTGGCCGTTGGTTGTCATAAGCGTTACAACCTGATACTGAATGGTCTGCACACCGCGTCGGATCTCGTCGCGAAGACGACGCTCCGCAATTTCATCGCGCTTTTCGTTGCTTAGCTCAACGCCTGCCTCGCGGAATTCCTCCGTAACCTCGCCGGTAATCTTTTTGCGGCTGATGTCAACAAACGGCGCTAAGTGGGTAAGACTTATGGATTGACCGCCGTATTGGCTCGACGCAACCTGTGCAATAATTTGGGTTGCTATGTTGCAGGCGGTGGAAAAGCTGTGCGGCTTTTCAATCATAGTGCCGGAAATAACCGTGCCGTTTTGCAGCATATCCTCAAGGTTAACAAGATCGCAGTTGTGCATATGCTGTGCAAAATAGTCGGCGTCGTGAAAATGCAGAATGCCGTTGTCGTGCGCTTCAACAATATCTCTCGGCAAAAGCATACGTCTTGTGATATCCTTGCTCACTTCGCCCGCCATATAGTCGCGCTGAACGCTGTTAACGGTTGGGTTTTTGTTGGAGTTTTCCTGCTTTACCTCTTCGTTGTTGCATTCGATAAGAGACAATATCTGTTCATCGGTAGTGTTGGCTTTACGCACAAGCTCACGGGTGTAGCGATAGGTTATATAGCTTCTCGCAACGGAAAAAGCACGCTGGTTCATAATCTGGTCTTCAACCATATCCTGAATTTCCTCAACACTTAATGAGCGGTTGATGTTTACAGCGGCGCTTTCAACGTCTTCTGCAATTCTTTTGATTTGGATAGGCGACATTCTTTCGCTTGTAACAACGCTGTCGTTTGCCTTTGTTATTGCCACAATTATTTTGTTGGCGTCAAACTGCACTTCCGTTCCGCTTCGTTTTATAATTTTCATTTTTCAGCTCTCCCCTTTAAATTCTTTCCGTTTCTTTCTCTTTTTCTCGCCGGTCGAAAATTGTTTTTTCGGTGAATACCATATTCTTTTCAAAGACAACTGTCACGACTTAGGCTGTCCCGAAAACCTTCGTTTTTAATAGCTCCGGCTATTCCTATCACAAAAACGCGGCGAATTTTGCCTGCGATTTTCGTCTGTGAGCCTATTATATACCATTTGTATGTCAAATGCAACCCCAAAATCAATATTTTGTAAAATTCTTTTGCCGTAACACTATATATTGTGTCGCGACAGGTGTCAACTGTCATTTAACAGTTTGTCGTATTTTGCGCTTGAGGTGCTGTTTTTTGGGGCTTTTCAAGCAGTTTTAACGGCGGCTTTCTCATTTATTAAGCCGCCGCAGTAACGCTTTATTTAGTGCATAAGACTCCTTCCTATGTGCTGCTACTCGCCGAGATACTTTTCAAGACACACAAGGTTCACGCCCTCTAATCCGAAAAAGCAGCACGGCACTATTCCAACCTCGTGATAGCCGTGGCGAGCATACATCGCTCTTGCAAATTCATTTTTTTCATTTGTGTCTATACGCAGATATTTGCAGCCGTTTTTTAAAGCATATTCCTCGTAAAACGCCAAAAACTTTTTGCCGATACCGCCGCCGCGCCTGTCGGGATCAACCACAAGCGTGTGCATAACCATAACCTCATCGTCGGGTGCGTCATATTCCCAGTTTGCTTTTTTGTAATCCTCGACCTGTGTTTTATTTATGCGCGCCGCAGCGGCAACTCCTTCGTCATCGCAGTAAACAAAAAGCTCATCACAGCCTAATGCCTCGCGCGCAGTGTCAATTGTCGGATATATACCCTTCTTCCATCCGACCGACGGATTGGTTTCTATAATCTTATCGTAAATCTCCGCAATTGTTTCCAAATCATTTTGTTCCGCTTTTCTGAACATCGCCCTAAAGAACTCCTTTTTCATAAAGTCCTCTTGTGTATTCTGCTGTCGGCTTTTCGCCGTTTATGTATTTTTTAATGATTTCTTCCGCTTGCTCTTTTGTTTCGTCACAAAACATCAGCACTCCGTATTCAATTCCCCGAAACTCGTGCAGCCTGTCGGCAAGCCAAATGGGTCGCGAATTATAGATCTCGGAATATCCGCCGCGACAAAAAACGGGAAAGTCAATACCCTTGCGGTCGGTTATTTTGTGAGAGCACGCTTTACAGCCGAGCTGCGCCTTAACGGGACAGTTTTTGGTGAGCATAAGAGGCACTTTTCCGTAAACGGTTAAAAATGCCTTTTCTCCCATTTTGACCGCGTCCGCTTTTCTGCATTCGTGCGAAAGCCAAACACCGCAAGCGCCCGATTTTTCAAGCTCTTTTTTCGTTTCAAAATTAAAAACATTAAAGCCGCTGCCGCATATAAATTTTAATCCTGCCGATTTTATAAGCTCAAGCTCGCCGATATTTTCCGCTATAACGATGCAGCCCGATTTCTTTGCCGCCTCGATTCCGTTTTTTAAAAGCTCAGCATTATCGGCATTTCTCGGAAGCCTTGCAAAAACCTCGGCGCTGCCGCTGTATTTTGAGAGCTGCTCGGCAGGAAGAATAACCGCAGACGCTGCGTGTAGGTCTTTCGGCATTTCGGCAATATCACGAAAGCTTAAAACAAGCTTTGTATCTCCTGAAAACTGCCGAGTCGAAGACAGCAAATAATCGCATACCTCAGGCTTTACGGGCTTTGACCTCTGCAATAGCAGCTTTTCAGTAGCCTCTCGGCGCAATGAGTTTATTCCTGACGAAGGAACAAAAACGCCGTCTGACAGCGAAACAGAAATACTTTTTGCAAAAAACGGCGTGCCGCCGAGCTTCGAAAAAGCAGCTTCTGCCTGCTGCTTTTCAAGCGGTTTGTTTTCCGCTTTTTGCGGAATATCCCCCGTAACGGTTACTGTGTTTTTACTGTCCGCCATCGTTACCGACAGCGGTTTTTCTTTCTCGCACACTACCGATATATCGATGCCGACCGACTGCCGCTCGCGTCGGTAAAGCTCGTGCAGCTCTGATTTTGTTTTTTTGGAAACGGCAATTTGCTCATCGGTTCTGAAACCGAACATATCGCTGCCTGTTTTGCCGGTGTAATAACCGTCCGTAAAGCCGCTGCGGCTGAAGATTCCGATAAGCTTTGATTTAAGCTCCTCTTCAACAAAGCCTTGCTCTAACATACTTAAAGCCGCAGCAGTAGCCGCAGCAACATACTCCGGCGGCTTTTTTCTGCCCTCAATCTTAAAGGAATCAACTCCCATTTCCGAAAGCTCGGGCAGATAGTCTATCAGCGACATATCCTTAAGGCTCAACGCATAGCCGTTTTCACCGCCTGCCGAAAAGGGCAATCGGCAAGTGCCGGCACAAAGTCCGCGGTTTCCGCTTCTGCCTCCCAAAAACGCACTTATTAAACACTGTCCGGAAAGGCACATACAAAGTGCGCCGTGCACAAAGACCTCAACCTCCATTTGAAGTTCTTTTGCCTTTTTGCAAAGAGTTACAAGCTCCCTTTTGCTCATCTCTCTTGCAGGCACAACTCGGCAAAAGCCAAGCTCTTTAAGCTGAGGCAGGGCGGAGGCTGAGTGCACGGAAAGCTGGGTTGACGCGTGCAAAGGCATTTGCGGTATTGCTTTTTTAAGAAGTGCGGCAAGACCTAAATCGGCGCAGATAATGCCGTTTATTCCGCACTCTGCGGCAAATACCGCCGCGTCAACCGCACTTTTAAGCTCGTTTTCATACAGCTCGGTATTAAGAGTTAAATAGCACTTAACTCCGCGCTCACGGCAGTATTTTACGGCATCACAAAACTGTTCCTCGGTAAAATTTTCGG
>OLWW01001255.1_pt1 | contig 11332 bp, 10 predicted proteins | sample 1673991 | NCBI WGS metagenome assembly OLWW01 (sample SAMEA103958136, study PRJEB25191) | human gut metagenome
TCCAGTGTAACAAGTGTGCATACGTTTGTCCTCACGCTTCTATCCGTCCGTTCGTGCTCGATGCTGAAGAACAGAAGGGTGCTCAGTTCGAAACACTGAAAGCTGTAGGTAAGCAATTTGACGGTATGACATTCCGTATTCAGGTAGACGTGCTCGACTGTTTGGGTTGCGGTAACTGTGCCGATGTTTGTCCGGGCAATCCGAAGAAGGGTGGCAAGGCTTTGACCATGAAACACCTGGAAGGACAGTTGCCTCAGGCTGCCAACTGGGAATATTGCTCTAAGAACGTGAAGAGCAAACAGCACTTGGTAGACATCAAGGCTAACGTGAAGAACTCTCAGTTTGCTACTCCGTTGTTCGAGTTCTCAGGAGCTTGTTCAGGCTGTGGTGAAACTCCGTATGTGAAACTGATTTCTCAGTTGTTCGGCGACCGCGAAATGGTTGCTAACGCTACCGGATGTTCTTCTATCTACTCAGGTTCGGTTCCTTCAACTCCTTATACTACGAACGAAAAGGGTCAGGGTCCTGCTTGGGCTAACTCATTGTTCGAAGACTTCTGCGAGTTCGGTCTGGGTATGACTTTGGCCGACAAGAAACTTCGTGCACGCATCGAAGCTGCCATGAAGAATGCCATCGCCAGCGATACTTGTCCTGCCGAATACAAGGAAGCATTCCAGGAATGGATTGACGGTAAAGACGATGCAGATAAGAGCAAGGCTGCTGCCGAAAAGATTATCCCGATGGTGGAAGCTGCTAAAGATAAATGTGAAAACTGCGCAACAATCGCCGAATTCAAGAACTACTTGGTGAAGAAGAGCCAGTGGATTATCGGTGGTGACGGTGCTTCTTACGATATCGGTTACGGTGGTTTGGACCACGTGATTGCTTCCGGTGAAGATGTAAATATTTTGGTATTGGATACTGAAGTTTACTCTAATACCGGTGGTCAGTCATCTAAGGCTACTCCGCTGGGTGCTATCGCTAAGTTTGCCGCTTCGGGCAAGCGTGTTCGTAAGAAAGACCTTGGTATGATTGCCACTACTTACGGTTATGTATATGTAGCTCAGATTGCCATGGGTGCTGACCAGGCTCAGACTTTGAAAGCCATCCGTGAAGCAGAAGCTTACCCCGGACCGTCATTGGTTATCGCTTACGCTCCGTGTATCAACCACGGTTTGAAGGCAGGTATGGGTAAGAGCCAGGCTGAAGAGGCTAAGGCTGTAGAATGCGGTTACTGGCACTTGTGGCGTTTCAACCCCGCTTTGGAAGAAGAAGGCAAGAATCCATTCATGCTTGACTCTAAAGAACCGAAATGGGAAGGTTTCCAGGATTTCTTGAAGAACGAAGTTCGTTTTGCCTCTGTAATGAAGCAGTATCCTGCTGAAGCTGCTGATCTGTTTGCTGCTTGCGAAGAAATGGCCAAGAAACGTTATGCTTCTTACAAACGTATGGAAGCAATGAATTGGAGTGAATAATTTCTAATACATGCATATAAAAAAGGCTTGTTCATGAAGAACAAGCCTTTTTTATAACCTTTTTCTACCATTAGTATATATGAGGTCACCCATACGTATGTACAAAACAAGACTTCAATTTCAAGTATTTCTACTGTAACCATCACCATTTATGGCTTAAGGTTACCAAAAATTTCCTACCTTTGCACATAACATTATGAAAAACCTATAAACATGAATATTCTAATCAACCTGAAATACACATTGGCTGTCACAGCCGGAGTGTGCTCCTCTTTTGCATACGCACAAAAACATCCTCATATCATACTGATAATGACCGACCAACAGCGAGCTGATGCCATAGGCTGTATGGGAAACGATGCGGTTATCTCCCCTAACCTGGACGCACTAGCTGCCGAGGGAACATTATTTATGAATGGTTATTCTTCTTGTCCAAGCAGCACTCCGGCACGTGCAGGTCTGCTGACCGGACTTTCTCCTTGGCATCATGGCTTGTTGGGATATGGAAAAGTATCTCCCGAATATAAATACGAAATGCCACAGATGCTAAAAGACGCTGGTTATTATACTTTTGGAATCGGGAAAATGCACTGGCATCCCCAACGGATAAAACATGGTTTCGAAGGCACTCTGCTAGATGAAAGCGGACGCGTGGAGGACGAGAATTTCACCAGTGATTACCGCCAATGGTTCCAAACAAAAGCCCCCGGAAAGAATCCTGACGCCACCGGCATAGGCTGGAACGACCATACGGCAAGTATCTATAAATTGCCCGAAAACCTCCATCCTACCTATTGGACAGGAGAAATGGCCTGTGAACTTATCAGCAACTACGATCCGACCAACAAACCGTTATTTCTGAAAGTTTCTTTTGCCCGTCCGCACAGTCCGTATGATCCACCACAAAGATATCTGGACATGTATAAGGATGCCCTAATACCCGATCCTGCCATCGGAGACTGGTGTGGCAAATACGCCAAGAAACTAAATCCTGAAGAAACGGCACAAGACGCTCCATACGGTAATTTTGGCAATGAATATGCACGCAATTCCAGACGTCATTATTATGCCAACATCACTTTCATTGACGAACAGATAGGCAGAATTATCCAAACATTGAAAGAAAAGGATATGTATAATGACGCATTAATCGTTTTCGTTTCCGATCATGGCGATATGATGGGTGACCATTATCACTGGAGAAAGACCTATCCATACGAGGGCTCCACTCATGTGCCATACATCGTGAAATGGCCTTCTGCCAACCACGTTACACCGGGAAAAACAGACGCTCCCGTAGAGTTGCGTGATATTCTTCCCACTTTCCTCGATGCAGCCGATGTGACCATCCCCACTGACATGGACGGCCGTTCCTTGTTACCGCTTGCCAAAGGCATGGAAACAAACTGGCGCAAGTATCTGGATCTGGAGCATGCCACCTGTTACAGTGATGATAACTATTGGTGTGCACTGACTGACGGCAAAATAAAATATATATGGCGTATCCATACCGGTACCGAAGAGTTATTCGACTTGACCCAAGACCCTCAGGAATTGCACAATGCCGTCAATGACAAAAAATACAGGAAACAGCTGACGGAAATGCGTAATGAAATGATCCGTCATTTAAGTGAACGCGGCGAAGAGTTCGTGAAGGACGGTCGATTGGTGGTCAAGGAAAAGACCATGCTTTATGGACCTAATTATCCGGGGAAAGAAAATAAAAGATAATGTACGTTGTACAGAGGGATCGTCTCCAATTGTCCCACTTTTTCCTACAACAGAGTTTTATAATTCTGCTGTCACTGTTGTCACCTATTCCCTGCAACCCCTATAAACAGGAAGTTAGAGAGGTGGTGGCAGCACATTATTTTATGTACAAAAATGCCTACTGCCACCACTTTATCCACCTTGTTACATGGTACAAACCTACTTTGTTTGTCCACCAGACAGGACAAGCCTGTGCAATGAACACGATAGGCTTGTACGGTGAACACGGTAAACTTGTGCAGCCTCGAAACAACGACTTTCCTTGCCAAAGTATTCAGAATCTTGATACAAGTTCTGTCGGATCTTGCAGCAAGTTCCACGAAATCCTGTACCAAGTTTTGCCGTCACATCCAGCATCCTTCCCTTTCGGAGGAGAAGGCTAAACCGGTAGAGCCGGAAAGACTTAAACTAAAGATTGAAAGATATAGATCTTTGGAATGAAACGTCTTGTTCTTTTTATCAGACGTCTTCATCTTTTTTGTAAACGTCCTTGTCTTTTCCGAAAAGAATAAAGACTTTCGGAACGATACGGAACAGTGACCGGAAACGGGTTTCTACACATACGTTTCCAAATGAACCTCTATTTACATCCGACAGATTCTTCATTTCGGCAAGAAAGGGTGCACAAGTTTCATCAAATTTCTGATGCCTCTCTATTCTTCTATTTTCCAGCAGTTCCTCAGCCTGTTCACAACTTAAAATATAAAGCCTAACCCTAACGACAAATTGGAAAGGGCCAATTTATCTTTCCCTTCATTCTTCTCGTCAGTAATATTAGCCGATTTCAAACCTTTTTGATAAGCGACATTCAAAAACAAGCGTTTCCAATAAATGCTGCCCTGTACGGCAATTCCCCAATCAAAACGGTTAATATTACCTTTAGGATCGTCCGCATCATCATTCTTGCCAAAGGAGGGACAATCATCTTTGGTTATGGTATGTTTATTTTCTCCATATTTGTCGGGGGATACTGTCAAATATTTATCCGACTCATATTTAAACTTACCAAACAACCCATAAGAGAAGTAAGGCCCCACTCCCAACTGAACCCTAAACGATTCTGACAAAGGTAAAGCATAAGCAAATAAAATAGGAACGTCCAAATATCCCAGATTATGTTTTTGAGTGACACTAGTGCCGCGAGATTCCGTCACATCATATTTCTTATAAGAATCCAAATCGAGCCGATGCGACTTTTTAGTGGTAAATTTATCGTACTCATAAGTGATACCTTTCATAGAAAGTCCAACAGCAGGCTGAATACTGAAGTTTCCAATCACAGGAACATCTATAAAATAATGGATACTGTAACCCATATAGCTTTTATTATTATAATCTTGATCTGCCATAAGATCATTATACTTCCCTGTAGCACTGGTCATATTTAACCCCACACGAATACCGGAAGTAGTTTGTGCTTGTGCCATAAATGCACATACGGACATAGCCATGATAAAAAACAGTTTCTTCATAATGCAGTATTTTTATTAAAATTTGTAATCTTGTTTCACTCCTTTCATAGTGAACAATAAAGAAGGACGGACAGACCGAGTTTCATCAATAACATACCCAGCTCCTATTCCTGCATAGAAACCTGGATGCATTTTAGATTCCTCTACGTTAGACATGCTGCTCATATTGAGTTCAGCCTTCGCAGTCCACATTAAACCCTGTGCATACGATGTTAACGAAATTAGCATTAAAATGCTGCAATAATTGTCTTTTCCATACTTCGTAACAATTGACTCTATAAGTTTACATTTGCAAATGTATTGCAACTTTTATATTCAAAAAACCATCATTTGTCAAGATTTACACTAAACACACTAAAGCAGATACCAAGCAGCTAAAATTAACGACTATATATACAATAAATAAATTATGCCAATAAGACAAGCTTGAAAATTTGTAAATTAAGCTTCACATTCCAGCTCTATATGATATGAAATTGGAAGAGCCATCAAAAAAACAGTTCTACTTTTCACACCTCTCCAAGCTGGCAGTATAGAACCATTTAAAACATAAACAAACAGGCGTTCATTTCCGAAGAATAAACGCCTGTTTGTTTTATGTTTCACTATTCAGCCATATCAACAAATCTTTTTGGCAAGCAACCAATTTTCACTTCTGTTGACGAAGCCGGCTAACTTAAACACTTATTTTATTTCACGAATCAACATTCCCGGATAAAAATCGCCACCCGACACTTTTCGGAAAGTGGTAAAACCAAAGTCCGAACCATAAGCCTGTTCCTCGGAAGCCATATAACGATTATCCCAAATCAGATTCTCCTTAGGCTGAATCACTCCTACACGCTTATAAGTCATTTTGCCTTCTTTGCTCAGTTCGGCTTCCAGTACTTCAAATTTAGACTTTTCAGTGACTCCCTCTTTCAAGCCAATATAAGCTTTCAGGGGAGAAACACTGATTAAGGGAGTATTCACTTTGAACTGGTCAAAATTCTTTTGCAGACTCGCTATATTTTCATCAATGGCACGTTGGCATGCCTTTCGCACCATTTGCTGGGGCTCATCCAAGTTAATACCCAAAAAGGAAGTGTTACTTCCATCACTATGCTGGCTGCCCACATACTTCAACTTGAACATCTTACGGTTATTATTGAAAGCATTCACCTTCTCCTTATTATCCTTATCAGTATAATATTGAGTATAGAATTTTGTTGCGGTCTCTTCATCCCAAACCAGTTGATAGAGATAAGTATCAATATTTACTTTAAACCCCTTATAGGATGCAACTATATCTCCCGTAGAATTACCTAAATCCATATAGGATGTCTCACCGGTGTAAATGGCCGCTGCCGCACCCAGCCCTTTGACAATTCCTCCCCACACACTTGAACCTTTTGAACGGTCAATATAGCGAATGTCATTCACAATAAGAAAAGTATTTCCAATCAAGTCCTCACCGGCATCTTCCAGCAGAGCGTTTCCGCGTTGAGTCTTGGATGCCAGAGCCTTGTCCAGTTCGGAAGCGTTATACAGCCCTCGTTCTTTCACCAGTTCCACATCACAGATCCCTGTCATGTAATCACGGTTAAACCAGCGTCCTACCATACGGCTGGCAATACCATTGTTTCTGATAAATTCATCTATCTCCTCATGGTTTTTATCCAATTTCTTTTCAGAAGTATAGATTACTTTTACACTTAAATCATGATTATTGTATTTATCAGGAACAGGAATTTTGAGAAAAACATCCTTTATTTCATCACCAAATTCTCTTCCTTCGTGATTGATCATCATGCTATAAAGAGAACTGCGGCGATATTTTATTTCGCCGTCTCCCTGGGCTTGAATTTGAGCGGCGAATACCACCGCCAACAGCTGTATTATAATGAATCTTTTCATTTTTCAAACATTCAATAATTAATAATCCCAATGTTTATCTGGAATGACAGAGGTTATCTTAAACATATTTGTATCCGGGTCAAAACGTGCAATCACTCGAAGAGCCTCTACTTCGGTCAAGTTCTTCTTGTCTTCCGCTAACATATATTGTTTGGCCAAGACCATATCCTCTTCTTTCTCGAACAAGCAAGGCACCAGTACCTTGCCATCCGGATCAATAATCCCCCACTTTCCATCAGACATCACATAAGCCATCTCATTATCAAAGTTGGACACATTGGCAAATCCCTGCTTCAGACGAACAGACTTTTGCACCCCATCATAAAGATAATACAGGTTATCCTTTTTCACCCATATCAATTTCGGATCGACTATAGGAGCTACACCTTGCCACTCTAAAGGAACGACAACCCGGTTCTGCAAATCAATAGCCCCCCATAATTTGTTCAGGCATACGGATGCATACCCCTGATGAAAATTGCCTATACGGTCATACTTATCGGATACGATTTGTCCTTTCATATCCACATAAAACCAAGAAGCATTTTTTTGTACTCCCAAGCGCCCATTGTTCACACTGGTAAGCGAATTAGTATATTCAATAGGAATAACAACTGCCCCTGTAGAATCAATTGCACCAAAAGCCGATCCCTTTTGTACCACCCGGTATCCTTCATTGCTCAGGAAAGCCTTTGACAGGCCACCAATCACCTTGTTCCCCTTTTTATCTATGAAATACAATTCATCATCCAATGAAACCGGAGCTAAATTATGGCTGAAAGCCCCAAACTTTCCCTTTTCTGAAGAAGGTATTCTGACCATCACTTCAGCATCCAAATCATAATAAGCTTTAGCTATTTGCTTCTTTTCCACTTTAGCAAGCCTAAGCATATTGTCTGAAGGAGGAAGAATAGCCTGATTGGCAGTTAAAGGAATAATAGTATTTCCATGGATATCTACCAACCCTTGGGATTTCTTATTAATGAAATAAAAATAATCGACCCTTGATGAAGGCAACTGGGACTCAGCGGCATGAGGTTTGGGAAGCAGCAAGCTCTGTATTTCCTGCTTGGTAGCCGGAAATGCAGACTGGTCTGCCTTGGTATAAAAGGCAGCCTCATCAAGCAAAGCTCCAGTTTTCTTATCTCGCAAAATAGGGAAGTTGCCCACATCTTCATATTTGGCAGGAATTATTTCCCGCCCATTTTCATTGATTAACCCGAATTTACCTTTAGACACCATGTTGTTCTTTTTATCGTATTTGCCACCGATATTAACCCAACAGATTCCTTGGTTATTGAAACTGCCAATAAAATTATAAGTAGGCTTCACTATGATATTGCCAGCTGAATCAATGAACCCGAACTTCTTGCCTTTCAAGACATATATCAGTTTTTTATTTAAATCTCCCATTGCCTCATAATCAGTTTTCAGGATTTCCTTACCTGTCTTATCAATCAACCCCCATTTTTCACCTGTATTACTACTAGCTTTATTGCCTATGAGCCCACCCGTGGTTAGCATTACTCCTTTTTTAGTATTTCCACCTTCAGCGACGGGGCAAACCCCGTTATAAAATTCACCGATATATGTATATTTCCGTTTTGTAATGATTTCACCATCTTCATTAATCAGACTGTATTTTCCATCTTTTCCTATTTTAGCGATACCGTCTTTAAAAGGGGTAGCTTCATCATATTTATATTTTATCACTACCGTCCCGTCTTCCGTCATAAAGCCATAACGCCCCTTTTCATTCTGCACGGCCTTCAACCTCTGAGCTTGCACAGAGCCACTGACCAGCACCAGCAGACATAGAATTAGGATAACTTTTTTATTTCTCATATTCTCTTTATTTAAAATCATTTGAACTTGAATTAATGGAGCCAAGTAATATTAGTAGTAACCGGTTGCTGCCCATTACCAAATGCTACACCTATAGCTCTGGCAGCTTCTATCCTCTGCTTTTTCAGCCCCGCTTCATCCTTATATTTCTCACGATTCTCAAAATCCCAATCACTGGTCACCTTTTGCTTTATTTCATTATACAAAGCTTTAGCTTCACCTTCACAACTGCTTCCCGGTTCAATGAAAACCAACCAGTCAAAAGCCTTTGAAGCACCTTCCGCATCGGGTGACTTCGCCCATTCGGATCTGGCGTATTGCATAATCAATTGACAATTATAATTCACATATTGAGTATAATAAGTGTCTATCAGTTTACTAGCTTCCTCATAGCCGACACAACATTCAGGAATAGAGGTAACATAATACAATGCAGCATCATACTCATGCATAGAAGCACTTTTTTGCGCTTTTACCAATATTTGCCTGTAATTACTATTATACCAAGAGATAATTTTTTCTTTCCCTTCGCGTATAAATTCTTGTATTTTCACGTTATTGCCATTTATTGCACGGAAAGCATTGATATATGCCCGGTTAATATTAGTACCTACTCCTTTTGCATCCACAGTGAGAGTAGAAAATACTTTCTGCCCTACTGCATCGCCTATATACAAAGTCAATTGAACAGTAAGCGCTGTACTGACAGGAGGACCGGACAATGTTTCCTTATATAAAGTATTGGTCTTAGCTGTGATAAAGAATGGTGTAAAATTGGAATTGGCAACACTCCCCTGACCGGCCACTGCCGCAGCTAAACGATTTCCTAAAATCTCTTGTACCTGGGATGGAAGTTCCTCTTTCTGGGCAGCTTTAGCTATGGTAAGGCTTATCTCACAATCCTGTGCTGCCACAGAGATGGCACAACATGCGCACCAAGCGGCAAATATCATATTCCTTATTTTCATATCTTTTCTATTTTTCTCCGATAACCAATTCAGCTTTACCTAACCCTTTCGTCATTACTTTGCAGGTAAGATTGGCTTTCTGATTGAGATATTTGCGCAAATCATTTGCAAAGCTTCTTGTATCTCTAGCCATTCCATTTTCACGATAAAGCGGAATGCGTACCTGCTCAAAAAGCATCATATTCTCAGTTGCATCAGTTAAACTAAAACGATGAGCCACCGTATTCTGCGCCACCCAATCTTCTATGATTTCCTGTAGTTCAGCCCCCCCAAATTCACTTTCCAAATTAACACCGCTCCCATTATCAAACACGTGGACTTCTAATGCTACTTCACGGCCATTAGCCATCAAATCATCAAAATGTTTCTGTAATTGACTTACGAAAGCATCCATCTTGTCTACTACCGCTTCTTCCAACAATACTGCCACTTCAGCAGCCATAGAAGGTTCTCCCGTACCTTGCGTCGCTGCGACCTGCTTATTAGTGTAAGCATCCAAGCCTCGCAAAGTATAAGTAACAGAACGTTTGGGACCCATTGTATTAATATTCCAAACTACTTCAATCAGAATATCAGCTTTAGCTCTATTCATTAACCGATCCAAAGGAGACTCTGCCAGTGAAGCTCCCGAAGTAGAACTGGTAGTCATCTCATGTTCCGCCGAACTCTGCTCTATGGAACGAATAGAAGATGCCATATCTTTCAACGGAAAATCTTTTTCAGCCATCAACTCACCTATTTTCGTTATGACATTCACCAAGTTCAAATCATTATCCAATGCCTTTTTATAATCCGGAATTTCAGTAATAGTGCCTTGATTGTTATATTTTTGTGTATAACCATTATGGGTACACCACACATTAGCGGGAACAACCATAATGGTGGTTTTTTTAGCCTGCCCATACACTCCGGTGTGTATAAGTGCTACAAGAAATAAAATAGCATATAATTTTTTCATGTTTTTCTGTCTTTATGGTTTTAAAATTTTATCTTCTATCAGTTTCTGCTGTAATTGAGAACGAAGCACACGCACCGTAGTGGAATAAGAAATTTGAGTCTTATTAGAAGTCTTCATGTCAGAATTTGTTTTCTTATCTTCCATACTTACATACTTCAGGTATTCCCCTCCGTCTCTAAAAAAGTCGTTAAAATAAGATGCATACCGTTCCTGTGCATTCACTTCTGTTATCAAAGGGCGCACACTACATTCACGACTACCGGCAACAACACCTTTGAACAAGACATCTCTTACTGCATTTTTCTTTGCCTGCTCTATAGCATCTGTACGATTTTTCCCTCTGCCCCAGGCGCGAAGTGTTTCCGACCCATCCAGTTCTACTCCCAAACATTCACTCTCAAAGGAATGATAGGAAGAAACACTTTTTTTGCTGCTGCATCCGGCAAGGATAAGTAAAAGCAGACATCCCAATTTCCACGTATAAAACAGATGTTTCATAATTTTTTCTTCTTTAAAATTCATAGTCTAATTTCAATGATACAAGTTACCATTATTCAGATTAATCACATCACGAGCCTGCCGGGCAAAAGCAGACAATAATCCGTCAGCCAGTATCAGAAAAGTAACAATCAACCTCTTATACATAAGCTAAAATCCATTATTTAGTCCTTTAATAACTCCGGCTGATACCAGCTCTTGATAGAGGGCGTCTTTCGCAACGGAAACCACTGCTGAAATTCGATACTGCTTTCCCATCTTCACCACTGAAAGATTCTCTCCTACCATATTGGCAAAATTCATGTAAGAACCTCCTTTTTGGAAAAAGACATCAAAATAATCCTGATGTTGCTGTTCTACCACCATACTTCCTGCCAAAGGTTTCTGCCGGGTGCGTGAAGTCTGGCTGGAAAATCCTTTAAAAAGCACCCCATGAACTGCACACTTCTT
>OLWW01001257.1_pt1 | contig 11322 bp, 10 predicted proteins | sample 1673991 | NCBI WGS metagenome assembly OLWW01 (sample SAMEA103958136, study PRJEB25191) | human gut metagenome
GTTCCTCTGTTGTGGCTTTAATGTTTACACAGTCTTTTTCAATGCTGCAATCATCGGCAATGTTTTCTCTCATTTTATCAATGTATTCCGCAAGCTTGGGACTTTGTGCTATCACGGTCGCGTCAATGTTAACTATCTTATAACCGTTTTCAATCAACAGCGCTACCGTCTGTTTCAGCAGCAATCTTGAATCTATATTCGAAAGTAACGGGTCATTATCCGGAAAATGCTTTCCTATATCGCCGAGAGCTGCAGCACCAAGCAGTGCATCGCAAACAGAATGCAGCAAAACGTCAGCATCGGAATGACCCAGCAAACCGAGTTTATATGGTATTTCAACTCCGCCGAGCACAAGCTTCCTGCCCTCAGTAAGACGGTGAACGTCATACCCATGACCTATTCTCATTCATTTTCCCCTCTCTTTTTTAAAACGTTTTCTGCAAAAAGAAAATCCTCAGGCTTGGCGATTTTAATATTTTCACTGCTGCCGTTTGTTGTATGCACAGTCTCTCCCACCGCTTCAAGCAGCATACTGTCGTCATCAATGTCCGAAAGGTCGCCGGAAAAGCAGTTTACCGCGCTGCGGTATTTCTCTGCACTGAAGCCCTGCGGAGTTTGCGCTGCACACAGCTCATTGCTTTTAGGAGTTTCAACAATAACGCCGGCAGGATTAACTATCTTAACAGTACAGTCAAGCGGAACGGCACACACTGCCGCTCCGAAAAGTGCAGCCGCATTATAAACTTCTTTTATTATTTCCTTTGTAACAAGCGGCCGTGCACCGTCGTGCACAAGCAGAATATCGGCGTCGTTTCCTGCAGCGACAACGCCCCTTATAACAGACTCTGCTCGATTACTGCCGCCTGACACAATATCCGTAACCTTTTTTAAATTATAATCTTTACAAAGCTGCTGAACGGCAAGCAGCGACTCTTCCTTTGTAACCACCACAATGCCATTTACAAAATCACACTCCTCAAAAGCCTTGATACTGCGTGCAAGCACAGGCACATTGCCAAGCGGTTTAAAAAGAAGGTCTGTATCGCCTATTCTTTGCGAGCCGCCTGCCGCTTCAATTATCGCAACAGTTTTGCTCTCAGTTTCGGTTTTGCAATATGTAAACTCGCATTTTGTAAGTGTTATCATTTCGGTACCTCGTTTTACGGTTTTAAAAAAGCTGTCGGCAAGGATATGCCAACAGCTTTTTATAAAATGTCAGGCTGATTATTTGCCGTCGCAATCCTCACAATTGCCGTCGCACTCAGCGTCGAATTCCAAAGCTTCGCCGCAGTTGGGACAATCGATTCCGCCTTCAAGCAAGGTGTCCTCGTCAAGGCAGATGGTTTTGTTGCAATTAGGACAGGTTACTTCATAAAATTCTTCGTCGTCGTCCTCGTCCTCATCGCCGAAGATCGGATCATCACCGTTCGGATTGACAGTCGGCGACTGCTGGCCGTTATATGTATAGAACATACCCTTGAAGCTGAACGTGCCGTCGAAGCTGCTCTTCACGGGAGATATCGGAAGGAGTGCGAGAATGAGCACGCAGAAAAGTGCGCTCGAAAGAAATGCACGCATCATGGGCGGACGATTCTCTTTTCTGCCGTCCCGCCAGGATGAAAATGTCCACATAAAGAAGATAGCCGAGAATATGACGGAGACAAAGAGTACGGGTTTTGAATTCGAGAGCACTGCGCCGACGAGGAGCAGTATAACACCTGCCGCCGGGACTATCCACGAGAGCGCCGCATCGGCGGGCTTTGTGCTCTCCGCTTTCTTTCTGCCGAGATGGGAGACGAAGAAAACGAGAGCTGTCGGGATAAGCAGGGCGAGCGCCACAGCGAACGAGGTCGAATAATGGAACGTGCCCTTCTTCGAAAGATAATTTATAATGAGCGTCAGAGCGTAGATAAGCGCCGTCGCCGCTATAACAGTGGGGTGAACCCTGCGTCCGACGGTCTGCGCGGTCTCGAATATGAGCAGGAACATGAACGCGAAGAAGAAAGTATCCGCCATGAGTCCGAGCATATAGAGGAACGCGACATGGTCTCCGCGGGTCGCGCTCATAAGGCACATCAGTGCGATATATGCGGCGGCGATACCGTTATAGACTTTGAACAGGGTGCTGTATTTACCCTTGTAGAAGCCGAGGGTGAACACGGTCACAGCGGCAATGATAACCGCCCTGACAGCACCCGAGACGCTGATATAATTCGCCTTGCCGAGATTGATAACAATAGACGAAAGTATATCGAGCAGCGGCTGAATGACGACCAGCGCGCAGGTCACGATATAGAGCACTGCGCCCTTTTCGCTGTTTGCACTTTTGACAGTTTTCTGATTATTCATAATTCACTGTCCTTCCCGAAAAATCATTTTTATTTTCCGCTATTTTCCCTGCTTTGATTATAACACAAACCACAAAAAATATCAATCCGAGTCAGAGCGTGGTGACTTCCATGCCGCGGCTCTCCTTGAACTCGACAAAGTCGTCGTAGTTGCCCGAATGATCGATAACGCCGTCGTCGCAAATCTCGATTATTCTGTTGGCGACGGTATTGACTATCTCATAATCGTGCGAGCAGAACAGCACGTTGCCCTTGAAATCCGAAAGTCCGTTGTTGACGGCGGTTATGGACTCGAGGTCGAGGTGGTTCGTCGGCTGATCGAGAATGAGAACATTCGAGCCGAAGAGCATCATGCGCGAGAGCATGCATCTGACCTTTTCGCCGCCGGAGAGGACATTGACGGGCTTCAACACCGCATCGCCCGAGAACAGCATTCTGCCGAGGAAGCCGCGGATATAAGTCTCCGTCTGATCCTTTGAATACTGGCGCATCCAATCGATAAGATTGAGATCGGAGTTGAAGAACGCGGAATTATCCGCCGGGAAATAGGAGCGCGAGGTGCTCAGACCCCACTTGAAGCTGCCGCTGTCGGGAGTTTCCTCTTCCATGAGAATTTTGAAGAGCATAGTTATCGCCTGCTCGCTTTTTCCGACAAAGGCTATTTTGTCGTTCTTGCGCACGGTAAAGCTGACATTGTTGAGAAGCTTCACTCCGTCAACTTCCTTTGTCAGTCCCTCGACCGTAAGAATATCCTTGCCGACCTCTCTGTCCATATCGAAGCCGACAAACGGATAGCGGCGGCTCGACGCTGGGAGTTCTTCGATAGTGAGCTTATCAAGCAGCTTCTTTCTCGAAGTCGCCTGGCGGGACTTCGATTTATTCGCGGAGAATCTTGCGATGAAAGCCTGAAGCTCCTTCGCCTTTTCCTCGTTTTTCTTGTTCTGCTGTTTTATGAGCTTCTGAATGAGCTGGCTCGACTCATACCAGAACTCGTAGTTGCCGACATACATCTTTATCTCGGAATAATCGATATCGACTATTCGCGTGCAGACATTATTGAGGAAATGGCGGTCATGCGAAACGACTATGACCGTTCCGAAATACTCGCTCAGGAAATCTTCGAGCCACTTGACGGCGGCTATATCGAGGTCGTTCGTAGGCTCGTCGAGCAGGATTATATCGGGGTTGCCGAAAAGCGCCTGCGCAAGCAGAACTTTGACCTTCTGCGAACCGGAGAGCGACGCCATCTGCTCATATAGCAGGCTCTCTTCAAGGCCGAGACCCTGAATCAGCTTTGACGCGTCTGACTCCGCCTCCCAGCCGTCGAGCTCAGAGAACTCCTCCTCGAGCACTGCGGCGCGCATTCCGTCCTCCTCGCTGAAGTCCGGCTTTTCATAGAGCGCGTCCTTTTCTTTCATTATATCATAGAGGCGGCGGTTGCCCATAATAACGGTGTCGAGCACGGTGTATTCGTCAAAAGCGTAGTGATCCTGACGGAGCACGGACATTCTGACGGTCGGCGGGATTATAACCGAGCCGTGCGAGGGTTCGAGCTCACCGCAGAGTATTTTCAGAAATGTAGACTTGCCCGCGCCGTTTGCGCCGATTATACCGTAGCAGTTGCCGGGCGTAAATTTGAGATCGACGCCCTTGAACAGGGTCTGGGTGCCGAAATTGAAGCTGAGATCGGATACTGTTATCATCTTGTTCTCCCGTTTTTTTTGCAATAAATATCTGCGGGCAAACGCATTCGCCCGCAGTATAATATAATAGCACATATAAGGATTTTCTTCAAGTGGCGGAAAAAATCAGTTTTCCTCCACGAAGCTTTTCAGCTTATCTTCAACGCGCACACCGGCACTCTCAAGGCGGGCGCGGTCATGGTGTCCGCTCGTTATAAGCAGGCACTGCGAGCCGATCGCTTTTGCGACATCGCAGTCGTGCAGAAGATCGCCGACAACGACGGCTTTTGACGCATCGACGCCGTGCTCCTCTATGAATTTTTCCGCGCGCTCGACCTTGCTGCCGGCAAGGAGGTTGTCCGCGCCGAGGACAGAGTCAAAATATCCGTCGATTTCATAGTGCTTCAAAAGCCGTTCGAGCTGGCTCTGTTCGCTCGACGAGAGCACGACCTGCGGGATGCCGAGGCGCCTTGCCTCTTCGAGAGCCGCAGAGACATAACAGGTCAGTCCGCAATTTTTTACATGGGCTTCATAGCCCCGCTGGAACTCGTTGAGTATCAAATCATAGTCCTCATTTTCGAGGTCGAGCACCTGCTCATAGAAATGGCGGATAGGTACATCTATATATTCACGGTACTCATCGAGCGTTATCGGCTCTTTTGAGCGGCGGGCAAGCATATCGTTGACGGAGCCGAGCGCCGCGCCGACATCGTCGAGCAGAGTGCCGTTAAAATCCCAGATAATAAGCGAATAGTTTTTCATAAATTCTCCAAAATTCAAAAAATAATTGCGAAAGCGTTGAGATCGGAGTATAATACTCACGACAAAACGAGAAAGAGTGAGACGGATGAAAGAATATCTTTTTGAAATGCACGCGCACACCTCGCAGACAAGCAGGTGCGGCGAAGTTCCTGCGGAGCAGGTTGTGAATACTTTCAAAAATCTCGGCTACGACGGAATAGTCATAACCGACCACATGCATACGGGCACGATGGAAAAGATAGCAAACGAGCCATGGGAGAAGAAAGCGGATCATTTCTTTGAGGGTTACAGAGCTGCAAAGGCACTTGAAACCGAGGATTTCACGGTTCTTCTCGGCATGGAGCTGAGATTTCTCGAAAATGACAACGACTATCTTGTCTACGGCTTCAACGAGGACTTTGTCTATTCGCATCCCGACCTCGACAGGATTGAGTGCCTAGAGGACTTCAGACCGATAGCGGACGAGAATAATCTCATCGTTTTTCAGGCGCACCCGTTCAGAGTCGGCATGACGGTCACAGACGACAAGCTGCTCGACGGAGTTGAGATATACAACGCCCATCCCGGTCACGAATCGAACAACGAGATTGCCGAAGCGTGGGCGAAGAAATACAGCCACCTGCGCGTAACATCAGGCTCGGATTATCACGGCAAATTAAATGTTCACCCCGGCGGGCTCTTCTTCCCCGAGCGTCCCGCCTGCCCGCACTGCCTTGAGAAGCTGCTCAGAGACCGCAGATACAGGCTGCGCACGGACAAGGTTACTGAATAAAACTCATATTTCAAAGCACTGCCCGGCTTTCGTCAGGCAGTGCTTTTTTGTTTTATTTTCTTGCCGCTTCGCGCTCGGTTCTGCCCTTATGGAACTCGGAGAACTGAGGCACGACGAATTTGATTCCCTTGGGAACAAGCTCAAACACGACATCGTTGACATACTCGCACTCGCCGTCGATATTGACAGCCGCGGGAACATCGCTGTGGATAGTCAGCTTTGTGCCGTTGATATACTGGGTCATCGGCAGACCGAGGTGCTGACCTTTCTTATACTTCTGAAGAAGCGGGAACAGGCGCAAACGGCCTCTGTCGTGGCGGATGATAACAAAGTCAAGCTTGCCGTCATCCGGCCATGCGAGCGGAGCCGCCTTGAAGCCGCCGCCGTACCAACGGGAATTCGCCGCGACGCAGAGCAGGACATCCTGCTTTATCGGCTCGCCGTCGTCAATAGTTATGGTGAACTCATGACCTATTTTCTTGCAGAGCGCCTGGAGAGCCGCCGCGACATACGCGGTCTCACCCGTCATAAGCGGCATCTTCTTGAAATAGGACTGCTTCGCGCAAACCTCGGCGTCCATGCCCATCGAGCACTGGTTGATAGCTATCTTGTCGCCGCACTTGATAACATCAAGCTCGACGGGTATACCCGTGACCTGAGCCTCGACATTGCAGAACTGCTCCTTTGTGCCGAACAGGCGGACAAAATCGTTGCCCGAGCCCAGCGGGATAACTGCGACCTCGCAGTTGGGACAGCCGTAAGCGCCGTTGACCACCTCGTAGAGAGTTCCGTCGCCGCCGCAGGCATAGAAGCGGAGCGCTTCGCCGGATTTTGCGTGTTCCCTGCAGTAGTTCTGGGCGTCGCCCTGACATTTTGTGACATAGATCTCATAGTCGAGACCCGCTTTGCCGCAATAGTCCTCAATCTGGGGACGGATAATGCTCTCGGCATTGCCCTTCTTTCCTGCTGCCGGATTGATGAGGAAAATATGTTTCACAAATAATACCTCCTGTTTTACCTCTTTCGCCTTATTTAAAATACATAAATAACTGACATTTTATCATGCCGTTATATAATTTCCTGCGTTTATCAGCCTTGCGCCCGAACTCCTGCTCGAAAGTATCGCACGGAGTTATGATGCTGTATGACCAGCCGTGGCGACGCTCAAACACGCGGCCCATATCGCGATAAAGCGTGTTCGCCTGCTCGATATCGAGCATACGCTCGCCATAAGGCGGGTTGCATATAAGAGTTCCGCGCTCGGTCTGCGGAACGAATTTTTTCAATTCACAGCAGCGCACGCTGACGAGGTCGTCAACGCCGGCAGCTTCGGCGTTTGCGGCGGTAAGAGCCGCAGCTTCACGGCTGATATCGGAGCCGTAAGCAAAGAAGTCATGAGCCTCGCGCTCAAGGTCGCGCGCACGCTCGCGCTCGGTATACCACACATCGCGCGGGATATTGCTCCAGCGCTCGGCGGCAAAGTTGCGGTTGACTCCGGGGGCGATATTGCGCGCCATCATCGCGCCCTCGATAAGTATCGTACCCGATCCGCACATGGGGTCATAGAGCGAATGATACGGGCGCAGACGCGAGAACCAGCACAGCGACGCAGCAAGAGTCTCTTTTATCGGGGCGTCGTTTGCATTCTGGCGGTATCCTCTCTTATGAAGTCCCGCGCCGGAGGTGTCGAGCATGAGCGAAACTTTGTTTTTCATTATAGAGAACTGAATCTGATAGACAGGTCCGCTCTCTTCAAACCACTCAATAGAATATTTCTGTTTTAGGCGTTCGACGACCGCTTTTTTGATTATCGCCTGGCAGTCGCGCACGCTGAAAAGGTCGGAATCGATGGAATAGCCCTTGACGGGGAACGCATCGTCTGCGCCGATCCACTGCTCCCACGGGAGGGCGCGTGTGCCCTGAAAAAGCTCCTCAAAACTATGCGCCTCGAACGAGCCGAGAAGCACAAGCACGCGCTCGGAAAAGCGCGAGCAGATATTTGCGCGGGCAAGAATATTTTCGTCGCCGCTGAAAAGCACGCGGCCGTTTTCGGCGCGGACATCTGACGCCTCCATATTTCTGAGCTCTTCGGCTATCGGCGCCTCAAGACCCAGCAGACAGGGTACTGCGAAATTTATATCCATCAAAACTACCTTTCAAAGCTACTTTCGTTTTCACATAGTACAAGGGGCGCACCAGGGCGCGCCCCTTGTTCAGAAAAGCAAATTCAAATCATTCGGCGCTGGGCTCAAGCAGACCGTAGCCGCCGTCGATGCGGCAATAGACCACGCTGACAAGACCTGTCGCCTCGTTTATAAACATATAGAACTCGTGGCCGAGCATATTCATCTGAAGAATAGCCTCATCGACCGTCTGCGGCTTGACTGCAACGTGCTTTGTTCTGACGAGGTCATACTCTTTCTCGTCCGCAACATCCGCGCCGTCATTGAGTTCATCAAATGCGGCGGAGCGCATACGCTTTTCAAGCTTTGTTTTGTTCTTGCGAATCTGGCGAACGAGCGAATCGACGCATTTATCGAGCGCATCGTTCATATTTTCCGCCCGCTCCTGCGCACGGAATATCATACCGTTGTTGATAACGGTTATCTCAACTGTCTGACCTGACTTCTCGACAGTGGCGGTGATCTTTGCCTCCGCCTCGTCGCCGAAGAAACGCTCTACCTTGGCAAGCTTTTTCTCCGCTCTCTCCTTGAATGATTCTCTCGGCGAACACTTGCGTCCAGTAATAACTATTTTCATAATGTCAGCCCCTTAGAATTATTGGAGACTTCTGTCTCTGATTGTATTGTAGCACATATGACTAAAAAAATAAAGAGTAAAGAGCTGCATTTCTAAAAAATTTACAAATTTTCTATAATAAGGCAAGATATCAGACAACAGCAGTCACATGGCGGGTGACATGGCAGCCGATATTGACCGCGACGGGCAATCCCGCGATATGGGTCGGGGCAAATTCGACGGCGGCGCTCAGCGCGGTCGTCTTGCCGCCGAAGCCCTGAGGACCTATATTGAGGGCATTTGCCTTTTCGAGTATCTCCGATTCCATCGCGGCGTAATACTCATCGGCATTCGGCTCGCTGACCGGGCGGCAGAGAGCCTTTTTGGCGAGCAGCGCGCACTGCTCGAAATCGCCGCCGATACCGACGCCTATAACCATCGGTGGACAGGGGTTGCTCCCCGCGCGCCGGACGACATCGACAACATAATCTATAATATCCTCGCGCGAGGCGGAGGGAGTGAACATTTTAAGCGCGCTCATATTCTCGCTGCCGAAGCCCTTGGGCGCAACGGTCAGCTCGACTTTATCGCCCTCGACAAGCTCGATATGCAGAACAGCCGGGGTGTTGTCGCCGGTATTGACGCGCCTGAGAGGATCGGCAACGACCGACTTCCTGAGATAGCCCTCGGTGTAGCCTTTTGCGACTCCGGCGTTGACGGCATCTTTAAAGCTGCCGCCGACAAAGTGGACATCCTGGCCGACCTTTGCAAAGATAACGGTCATACCGGTGTCCTGACAGATAGGGATATCCAGCTCCTTTGCGGCGCAGAGATTATCGCACAGGCGGCACATTATATCTTTAGGCACATCGTCGGTTTCTGCATCGACGCTCTTTTTGATAAGCTCTGCGAGGTCATCGGGCAGAACTTTGTTGGCGCTGATGCACGCGCGGCTGACCGCTTCGGTTATGAGACTGACATCTATCTCACGCATTGGGCTTTCCCTCCATGAGAATCTCGCCGTCGCCGACAACGAGCAGCGGCTTTGCGAAGAGGGTCAGCGGGTCGGAATCGAACAGGCTCATATCGGCATCCTTGCCGACTTCGAGAGAGCCGACGCGGTCGGCGATTCCGCACATCTCGGCGGGATTTATGGTTATGGCTCTCAGCGCATCATCATGAGTCATGCCCTCGCGCACGGCAAGTCCCGCGCACAGCGGCAGATACTGGATAGGAATAACGGGATGGTCAGTGACTATCGCGGTCTTTACGCCCGCTTTGCTGAGCACGCCCGGGGTTGCGGGGGTGGAATCTTTGAGCTCTGGCTTGCAGCGGTCGCTGATGAGAGGTCCGCTGAACGCCTTGACCCCGGCTTTCGCGAGTCTGTCGGCAATAAGATGACCCTGAGTGCAGTGGACAACGCAATAATCGAGCCCGAACTCCTCGGCGATACGCACGGCGGTGAAGATATCATCGGCGCGGTGGGCGTGAATATGCATCTGCATATGCTTCTCAAACAGCGGAGCGAGGGCTTCGAGCTTCGCGTCGAACTCGCGGCTCGCCTTATCTTTTTTGATATATTCGCGGGTCTTTGTCAACTGTTCTCTGATTATCGCGGCGGTCGCCATTCTTGTGCTGGGCGCCATCTTTTTCTCGTTATAGACGGTCTTGGGATTCTCGCCGAGGGCGAATTTCATCGCGGCGGGAGCCTTGACAACCATATCATCTATGCACACGCCATGGGTTTTTATCGCCGCTATCTGACCGGCTACGGGGTTCGCGCTGCCCGGGCAGGTCAGCACGCAGGTAACACCCGCCTCTCTCGCCTCTTCAAAGCATCTGTCGAGAGCGTTGACGGCATCGAGAGCTCTGAGGTTCGGCGTGACGGGATCAGTCATCTCGTTGCAGTCCTCGCCCTCAAAGGTCAGCGAGTCCTCGGTGATGCCGATATGGGTATGGGCATCGATAAATCCGGGATAGAGCGCCGCGCCCTTGGCGTCATAAGCCTCACCCTGCGGGCAGTCTTTCATATCGCCCAGAGAGATTATTTTTTCATCAAACTCGATATATCCGTTTTCGATAGTACCGTTCGTTACCGTATGTATAACGGCGTTTTTGATAATCACAAGATCGCTCCTTTTTCTTAAATCAAAAAAGCGGGCTGAACGCCCGCCTGATAATGCATTTTTTACTGTCTGCCGCCGCCGCGCCTCGAATAGCCACCGCTGCGCTTGGAATCAGAAGATCTTTTCAGATCGGTCATTTTTTCATCGCTGATCTGCTTGAACTTTGCCATCATATCCTCAAAGGACTGATTGCCGGAAGTCTCCTGATTGACGGCTTCGACCTGTCTGCCCTGCTGAGGCGGTCTGCGCTGACCGGAGGACTGCTGATGCGGTCTGTTCTGCTGACCCTGTCTGTCGCCCGAAGGACGGGGTCTGCGCTGAGGACGATCGCCGCCGTTATTGTCAGCATTGAGCTTTTTTATCGAAAGGGCTATCTTGCCTTCGGGGCTGATCGAAATGACCTTTGCTGTAACTTCCTGGTTTAGCTGCAAATGCTCTCTGATATCCTTGACATAAGATGTTGAGACCTCGGAAATATGGATCATACCCGTTTTTCCGCCCTCAAGTTCAACAAATGCACCAAAATCGGTAAGACCGGTCACCTTACCCTTAACAACACTTCCCTGCTCGATCTGCATAATAGTACGCTGCTCCCTTTTTTTACTTGTCCGCCGACTGCTGTTCGTTGTAATATACCCTTTCATCCGGGAAAACATAGCCGAGTTCACGCCTTGCTATCTGCTCGACATAATCATCGAGATCCGAACTCTTGACAAGCTTTTCAAGCTCCTCATTCTCGGCTTTTTTATCGGCAAGCTGAGTATTGAGCTGAGCAATGTACTTCTCCTGAGATTTGATATCGGACTGCATGACTATAAAGGATATAAGGAAATAACACACTGCGACCGCTAACACGATCATCAGTATGGTACTATGCCTTTTTTTGAGTCTGC
>OLWW01001261.1_pt1 | contig 11301 bp, 11 predicted proteins | sample 1673991 | NCBI WGS metagenome assembly OLWW01 (sample SAMEA103958136, study PRJEB25191) | human gut metagenome
GCACTCTGACCTGAGCCGAAAGCGCAGGGAGATGAACCGGATATTCTCCCATCAGGTATCTATGAGGAGTAGGAGAATACCGAATCTGATGGAATAACGCTCGATTTTTGCCACTGTCTTCCATTTTTGATATGGAGGCTACCGTTTTCTTTTTCGAGTAGCCTTCTTCTTAACGCAAAAAAGACCCCAGCCCATCACATTTCTGTGAAAGGCAGAGGCCTTTTGCTGCTAGATTCCAATTCGGTCTGGGGAGATGGAACAACTATCTCATTCTACCGGGTCAGTGTCCCTTACCAGATTTTTAACTACCCCCGGGGTGTCTGACATGGCGTTTTCCTGCTGCATTCTGGCGCATACCGCTTCGTAGATATAGGCGTTTACGCTTTGCCCCGCCTGTTTCGCTGCCTGCTGGATAGCTGCTTTTTCTCCTTTTGGCACCGATAGCTCCAAACGGTCATAATTACTTTTCACATATTTGTGAACTGCACGCTGTTGTGCTGCACTCGTCTTTGCCATTGATTTTTCCTCCCGTACATTATAGTGCTTATTATAGCATCTGTTACCTATTCTCGTGAATATATATTTTGCACAAATTTATGCCCGGATTATTGTACAACATTCCATCTTGATATATTCCCGTGAATAGTTTATACTCATGCCATCGGGAACACCGGTTCTCACATCCGACCATTCACCAACGATTTGAAGAGAGGCACGCACATGAGTATCAACGTTTTACTGACCCTTGTCGAGCAGTACAAGGAGGCCGCCCAACTGATCGAGGCTGCACAGGCTGAACAGGAACAGCTGAAGATCCAGATCCGCGAGGCACTGGCAGAGCGCTCCACCAACTATCTGGAAGTAGGCTGCCACAAAGTCCGCTTGTCCGATTTCTCCAGCACCCGGCTCGACAGCAAAGCCATCAAGGCCGTAGCTCCCGACCTGTATGACCAGTACAGCAAAACGGTCACCGGCACTCGCCTGAGCATCACCTGAAAAAGAAAAGCCCCATACAGCGCTCCCTGACCAAAGTTTGCGTTGTATAGAGCCCACTACACCCGCCGGGGCGGGCTACACCAATATTATACCTGTCCCGGCCTTTTTTATCAAGAGGAAGGGCCGAAAAATCATGAAACAGACTGTCAAAACCTCCCGCGCTGCTGGTCAGCTGGAAAAGATGTTCCGCGAGCTCAACAAGCACTACTTTGCAGGCAAGCTGCCCGAGCCCATCATCAGCCTGAAAAAGACCCCGTCCGCCTATGGTCATATCACCTGTTCCAAGGTCTGGCAGGCAGGCGGTGAGAACAAGTATGAGATCAATATTTCGTCGGCTACCCTTGACCGTCCCATCGAAGAGACCGCATCCACCCTGCTGCATGAGATGGTGCACGAGTACTGCATGGAGACCGGTATCAAAGACACCAGCAACAACGGGGTCTATCACAACCGGCGCTTTAAGGAGCAGGCCGAGACACACGGCTTGACCGTCGACCACCATGAAAAGTATGGCTGGACCATCACGAGCCCATCCGAAGAGCTGTTGGACTTCATCATCTTCCAAGGCTGGCAGGATATCCAGATGGGCGAGCGGTTGGCATGGTCGGATATGGCAGGCACTGGAGCAGGCAGCAAGGCACCCGGCAGCAGTCAGACCGGAGCGCCCAAGCCTCCCAAAGCAAAGAGCAGCACCCGGCGGTGGGTATGCCCTAAGTGCGGTACCATCATCCGGAGCACCAAGGAAGTGCGGGTCATCTGTGCGGACTGCATGGAGCTGTTCGTAAAGGCTGACTAAATCACAGCAGGACAGAGAGCGAGGGCACGAGTGAGAGTAGTGCTATTATATAAAATCACAGGAGACATTCCATGGATACTTATAAAATCGCTGTTGACACCTTTCTTGCCGAGACGTCCGAGTGCAAAGCCAGTGGGTGCGCCGTCTTTACCGGAGCAGACATCGCATTTCAAGACATCCAGCTGCACACGCACCGGAACAAGTCAGAGCTGCATTTCATGGCCGGACACACCATGCTTTCCATCCCCCTTGCCAGCATCCTGAGCATCGAAAAGCTGGTATTGCGGGATATCCAGACCACCGAGTATGAGATCATCACCAAAGAAGGCGGCACCATTACCCTTGACGTTGTTTAAAAATGCACCCGTAAAGACAGAGATTCGCCGGGCTGTGAGAGGACGCCCATTATTTAAAGGAGAGCAGCCATGACCATTATATCAGAACGTTTGCAGCACCTGCGCCTGACGCACGGCTATACCCAGACCGACCTTGCCCGAACTATGGGTGTGACCCGCCGGGCAGTCTACGCATGGGAGCACGACAAATGCCCCGAGATTCTCCATCTGATCCAGCTTGCCCAATTCTATCAGGTGTCGACCGATTATCTGTTGGGGCTGACGGAGTGAGGTGCTCCCCGCCACCGGAGGCCTTACCGGATACTTTTTGCCTGCTATAGTGCGGTCAACCATCAGTCCGCGCGACGGCAGCCACAACGCTCCATATTTTTAACAGCACACTTGCAAGTCCATCTTATCGGACGCACTGTTTGGTAGACTTCAGGTACAGCAAACACACACTTCAAAATACAGGAGGAAACTATTATGGCAGGCGCTTTTTCGTTATTTTTAGGCATGTTGGGTCTTGGTGCAGTCAGCGCGGGACAGAACGCAAAAATCAAAAAGGCAGATTATCAGTATGGCGAGGAGCATGGCCTTCACGGCACCTCTGAGGTTCTGCAAATGCGGGAGCGAGTGCGTAAAGAATGGTGGAGCATCTGCGGCAAAACCTACAACGCATGTGAGCGGCCTGCATCGAGTTACGGCGACCTCAGCAGAACCCCGTGGTGCTATCTGAAAAAGCGCTGGTTCATTGATCACCTGAACAAAAAGGGCATCCCTTATGATGATCTGGTCGTAGACGATGTTACCGGCGTCACCTTCTACGAGAGCCAGAAAAGGACGTCTCAAGCCTATATGAGAAAGCTGCGGTAATAGACATCGCGCCCATCGTCACCACTTCTGTCAGCAGCAGGAGGCATTTATGGCTGAAAATAAATTCGTTGTCAAAACGGTATTCCATGATGAAAATGGAGATACTCTGCTTCGTGAGGATTACCGTGAGACGCGAGAAAAAGCACAGAAGCTCAAGGATTTGGCTGATTTTGGCTATGCCGGACTTTTTGGCAAGGGTCAAACGAAAGTTACCACTGAGATCATTGAACGCTGGCACCAACCACCATTTCCTATAACAGCAACAGAGCTCTGCCGCTCAGACACGAGTAGCAGGGCTCTTTTTTGCGGTATTCGGTCAGGAAGTGTACTTAAAGAGCAGCGTTTAATATCAGACAGCAGATATCCCGGCGGATTTGCGGCTCGATTATTATTTTCACCACTTTTGAGCATACCCTATTTGTGTCGTGAAATGCGACGGAATTATGAGCGGACTTTGATTCCAGTCATAAGGTCTGTCAAACACATCTCCACTTGTGGCGAAAGTCCAGAATTGAACCACGGCGCACATTTTTGAGAAGGGATTGGTAGAACATTTTTGCGCCACCAATAGCGATTTCTGAAATTTTAGAATACGCTCTTTCTCCACTTGCAGGGGAAAGGTTAGTAGCCGAATTTTCGACTGCCAAGGGTAGTCCCGTTTCAGGATATCCTTGTCTATTGCTCAATTGTGAGCGATAGGTTCAAAGGTCGCGTTTTGCTACCTTTAGAATCAAAGGGTTGTAGATTTGTGGACACCCGGTCATAGCACACTTCTGCGCACGGTGGACTTTTTTGACCATTGCCACAAGTGGCGATGGGAGCGTACCAGACAGTACAGGGCAGGGAGTTTGTAATCCCCCTCATGCTGCGAACGAAACGTCGAGCGTCTTGACCCGCTTTCAACTAGTGTCAAACTGTCACTAGTTGATGGAAATAGAACAGTTTATCGACAAATCAGTCACCCTCAAATTGAGGGCTACTGACGGAAAAATGTATGATACGATTGTTCTTAATATGAAGAGTGTAATGGAGATCTGCCGTCTGTCACGAGCGTAACAAAGACAGTCTTGATAAGTTTTCAAGGGGATTTCAAATTGAAACCGCCTCCTTGAGCCATGTTGCAGGGGGGCGTGGAATGCGACTCCCTTTTGGCAGCCTAAAATTCCGCCACGAAAGGATGTCCACAGTGTAGACGCCCTTTGTATTATACGATAACGCGGCATATTTTGATTGAAATTCATTTTTTAATCGCGTCAGTCCAGATAGGACAATGGCTTATGATACCATCCGCCGGGCAGACGCTTACTAAAATATAAGTAATCGACGAATTGACGTATCTCCTATACATTTCCAGACAGCGCCACACTTCACTTGTTTGCATCAATTACTTGAGGCATTTCACTATGATCGAATCAATGCCCTTTTTGATATGCGTCCTATTAGTGAAGTATTGATAAAGAGGAAGGTATTCGCTGGCGCTCATACCATTTAGATCAACTCCAATCTTGAAAAAGCTCACAGGTTCGCTTAGTCAAGATTTCCGTTGGCGTGATCATGTTAACCGAGCGTTTCTGTCCCGTCCTCATGCTTCGGCCGTTCAAGAAGCACTCGGCTAACACAACCACGCAAAAAATCAAATAAAGAAGTCGAATAAAGAGCACCGCCTGTGCGCATATTTTTCACTTTGTTATATAGTATAGTGAATTTCGTGCGCATTTTACTGCTTTGTGACCCACCAAACGTTCTTATTTCGCAGTTCTCCACTTGTTGCGCGCTTTTTCTGTAGATCGTATCCATATTGCTGCAACCATTGACGTGCGCAGGTATAGCTTGGCAACGATTTCTCGGCGTGTCCATCTGCCTTGTTGTAGATGTGCCCCAGCTCAAAGAAGATCTTCTGCCACTCTTCGTAATAGCGCTCTTCATTCAGGTGGGCATCCAGATATGCAAGCAGCGGTGGTGGTTCAAGGGGTTCAACTTTCGCAAGCAGGCTTTCATCGATCTTTTTCAGCAGCTCTGTCTGATACCCCTGTTCGAGCATTTGCAGCAGGAAAACACGTTCTACACAAGCCTGCAAGGTCGCACGTTTCCGCCAGCAGTATTCACCTTCCCGTGGATCCAGAACGACTGTATGGCTTTTTTTCAGTATTTCCACTGTTTCAGGCTGATGCAGGTATGTCTTCCATACCTTCCTATCATCAAACCATTTCCGATATGCCTCGACCGGTTTCAGCTGATACTTCTCGATTTTTTTAAGCGTTCCTTCAAGACGTTCTTTGGGGTAATGCAGCAAATACACCGCGCAGGTATCCCCCTCATCCAAGGGACGTTTGCGGCCAAGGATCTGTGCATTAACGAGCGGATTCCACAGTTCACTGACAATATATTTCAGCGCACGGTCTTTCATATCCACACCATTATAGAGGGTCGTTGTGGTCAGTGTGACCTGATGCTGCAGAACATTGCCCACAAGCACATCATCCAGTTTGTCAAACTCCTCCGCTTCCTGACGGTATTTGGAGCACAGGCACGCCACATCCTCTATGCCTTCTGCCTTCAGAGTGTCCCGCAGTTTTCGCAGCTTGGCGATGGTATTCACAAAAACGAGGATCTTTTCTCCCGGCTGTACCCGGCGGATGATATCCCGCTCGTCATCGTCACGGTAGAAGAACTTCACGCTTGACACAAACCGATAATCCATCGGCAGACGATAATGCTGCCCCTCTGGAATCATTTTCCGCAGCTTCCAATAATCAAAGAAGGGGCGGGCGGTTGCGCTCATAAAGATGCAGGTCTTCGTTGTCCACAGCTCTTTAATAGCCTCATAGCTTGCATCCACATGATCGTTGAAGCTGGCATCGGTCACCATGTAGTGATACTCGTCTGACACGATATAATCAAACGATCTCAGATAAGTTTTGGCGGCATCTTCATTCCTTTGCAGGAAGGTTTCCAGCCACTGGTATGTTTCAACACAGATGGTGTGCTCATACTTGTTATCTATGGCGGGTTTGTTGACAATTCCTCCAAGCGCGGGATCATAGTCCTCGTAGGATACCTCTATACTCCCCAAACGGTTCACATCGCGCTCGATCTGGTTGCGCAGAGCTTCGCGATTGCACAGAATCAGGATACGCTTACGACGTTCATATGCCCACGGCAGCAATGTCTTCAGAATAAAATAGGTCTTGCCGGAGTTCGTGCCCGCATCAAGTACCACGATTCCATGCCAGTTCTTGTAATCCTCACCAACAAGATCTGTAATATACTGTTTTGCAGGCTGTGGAGTTGCCCCGGCGGTTTCCGGTTCTTCCTCCGGCACAATGGGATTAAGCTGTTCGTCGGCCTCCTTTTTCTTTTTGCGAGCGGCCTTAATACAATCCAGAATCTCCTGCAATTTTTGCTGTCGTTCTTCTTCCGTCAACGAGGCAGGGTCAATGTGCTGCTCCTGCTCATACTCCCGTTGTGCCTCAACCAGCTTCAGGTAGAAACCATCGAACGGCCAGCGCTTCTCTTCATCACTCATATTGATCCGCGTCTCCTTTTTTGATTTCACTATACCATATCATCTCGTTCTGCTCAAGGGATGTTGGCCCATTTTTACTTTCCCTCCCCCTTCCCCATCTTGATCTTATCTCCGTGGCGATTTTGGCGGGTCAGCTGCTCTAGGGGGTTCAGGGCGTCATAGTTGGCTCTCAGGTCGTCCGCATACAGTGCCACATACCGCCGGGTCATGGTAAGGTCTGCGTGTCCCAGCAGCTTTTGCAGACGGAACGGGTCGCCGCCAGCTTGGATATACAGTTTGGCGTAGGTATGCCGGAACAGGTGCATAGAGGTTTTCTCCACGCCTCTGTTATGATTATAATTCCAAATCGCATTCCCGAGCGAATTCAACGTCATCTGGTTGCCATACTCCGAGACAAACAACGGGGCTGTAGGGTCGCTGGTACGATGCTCCAGATACTCCTCCATGATCTTGGCCAGTGCCTTAGAGAGCGGCACGATTTGCTGATTACGCGCCTTCATGTGGCGGAAAAACACTGTCCCGGCGGAAAGGTCCAAATCTCCGATCTGCAGGTTGAGCAGCGTGGACGCACGGCAGCCGGTACCGAGCAGGAAGTTGACTATGACCCAGTTGCGGTATTCAGCAAAGGAGCAGGTTTTGCAGTCCGGTTCCTTCAGCAGCTTCTGCAGCTCATCGGTGGTGTAGGGTTCTTTGATCGGATCATCTGCACGCACTAGTCTGATCGGATACTTTTCCAGATAGCCCTTTTCCATGCACCAGTACAAAAACGCACGCACCATGCGGAGGTTCGTATTGATGGTGGTATCGTGGAGCTGCTGGTCCTTCATATAGAAGATATAATCCTCTACCGTTTCCTCTGTGATGGTATGAATGGGCTGTTCTGTACCCCCCAGAAACCGAAAGAAGCTTCTGCCCTTTGCGGCGTAGAAGTCGAGTGAGCCTTGGGAGAGGTTCTTGAGCCGGTTGTACTTTTGGAACCTTTCAAAGGCCTGTTGGATGGTGGGGTTTGCCTTGGCAGCAGGTTTTAAATCACGGTTACGCACGAGAGAGACTCCTCCTTTTTTCGCGAAAAATCCCTCTCGCCCGCTCAACACTTCCAGAAAATGGAATAAAAAGAAAAAGCCCAGAATCATTCGAATCAACGAACAATTCTGAGCTTCTACATGCCGCCGACGGGGGTCGAACCCGTACTCTGTCTCCAGAAAGGGATTTTAAGTCCCTCGTGTCTGCCAATTTCACCACAGCGGCGCAGCCCCAGCTTACAAAGTCCTGCTGCCCTCTGGCTTGAGAGAGAGCCGGGAATAACAGGTGTGAGGAAAAATTAATACAACCACACTGCTATTCGCAATCTGGTGGTATTAACATTTTTATTAAATCAGCGGCTTTTATGATACAATAGTTTCCCTGTTTTGTCAAGAAAAACCGCTTATTCGGTGCTGCTTACACCTTGCCTCCGTGCAGCTCGGCGTACATCCGGGAGCGGCACTCGGCCACTGCGGGGGTCATGTTGACGTAGTGTTTGTGGGGGCACTCCAGACGCAGCTCGCTCTCCCAAGTCTCCTCGGTGAGCTGCTTTGCAATATAGGCCTTCTTTTCTGCAATAGAGGGCAGTTCAATGGCCAGCTCGCCGCCCAGAATATGCGGCACCAGCAGCGGGCGCACAGCGGTGGGGATAAAGGTGATGGTGCGTTCGATGGCGTCCGAGTCCAGATTGACCATAGTGACCGGCTTACCGGCCTCGATAACCTCGCCGTCCATAGCGATCAAGTCGCACTGTGCCTGACCGTTTTCATCGTACAGACGCCACGGCATCTTCTTGCCCGGGATGATAGCCTTGCTGGCGGAGTCCGAGCACTTCATCTTGGGGGTGTAGCTGCCGTCCGGCTTCTTCACTGCCACCAACTTGTATACGCCGCCGAACACGGGGTCGGAGGCAGAAGTGATGAGGTTTTCGCCCACGCCGTAGGAGTCGAAGTGTGCGTGCTCGTACAGCTCCATGTTGGCGATTTTCTTCTCATCCAGACCGTTGGAGGCCACCAGCTTGATGTAGGGCTTACCGGCGGCATCCAGTGCCTTGCGCAGCCGCTTGGAGCCGCGGGCAAGGTCGCCGGAGTCGATGCGGGCGCTCTTGACGCGGCGGTTGGGATCGTTGGGGTATTTCTCAATGAGATAATCGTCCAGCTTGATCAGGTTGGGCAGACCGCTTTCCATAATATTATAGGTATCCAGCAGCAGACTGACCGAATCCGGGTAGGTATCGGCAAAGGCCTTGAAGGCATCGAACTCGGTGGGGAAAAACTCGATAAAGCTGTGTGCCACGGTGCCCACGGCCTTGACCTCTGCACCGAACTTCATCTCAGCCAGACAGTTGGCCGTACCGATACAGCCACCCAGCACTGCTGCGTAAGCGCCATCGTTACCGGCGCTCTCGCCCTGTGCGCGGCGGGTGCCGAACTCCATGACGTTGCGGGGGGTGTGGGTGTTCAGACCGGTAACGCGGGTGGCCTTGGTGGCGATCAGGCTATGGAAGTTCATGGTCTGCAGCAGGTAGGTCTCGATGAGGATCGCGCCCACCAGATCGCACTCGATGCGCACCATCTGCACATGGGGGTAGCAGACCGTGCCCTCGGGCAGGGCGTACATATCACCCTTCCACTTGTAGGTGCGCAGATACTCGCAGAACTCCTCGCTCATGCCCTTGGTGCGCAGCCAGTGGATATCCTGCTCATTGAAGTGATATTCCAGCAAAAAGCGGGTCAATTTGCGCTGGCCTGCGCTAATGGAATAGCCCTGATTATCCGGGTTTTTGCGGAAGAACATATCAAACACCAGCGTGGTATTCTTAAAGCCATGCAGGAACAGGCAATTTGCCATGGTGAATTCATAAAAATCCACCACCATCGCGGGGTTATCGTAGTCCTCATCGGGGATATAAGGCTCAACCTTGATCTCGTTCATGAATGTTTTCCTCTCTATTTATACCCGGCGTCAGCTCTTCCCTACTGCGCGCCGCCTGCCGCTTGCCCGGCAGGGGGATCTGCCGCCCTGTCATGACAGAGCGTTTCTATCATGATAGCACGATTCCCCTGCCGGTGCAAGTATTTTCGCGCAAAAAGACCGCTGCACAAACGCTGTGCAGCGGTCTCTGCGCTTAAATCAATAGATTCTCTTCAGAACAGGCTTAGCCGTTCATGATGCTGGGGGTGGCGTTCTTCAGCACAACGTCGTGGCTGCCGCCCTCCACGATGGAGGTGGAAGAAACAACGGTCAGCTTGGCCTTCTGCTGCAGCTCGGGGATGGACAGAGCGCCGCAGTTGCACATGGTGCTCTTCACCTTGTACAGGGTGGTCTGCACGCCGTCTGCCAGAGGACCGGCGTAAGGCACATAGCTGTCCACGCCCTCCTCAAAGCTCAGTTTGGTGGAGCCGCCCAAGTCGTAGCGCTGCCAGTTGCGGGCACGGTTGGAGCCTTCGCCCCAGTACTCCTTCATATACTGGCCGTTGATGCGCACCTTGTTCGTGGGGCTCTCGTCAAAGCGGGCAAAGTAGCGGCCCAGCATCACGAAGTCTGCGCCCATAGCCAGTGCGAGGGTGATGTGGTAGTCGTGAACGATGCCGCCGTCGGAGCAGATGGGCACATAGATGCCGGTCTCCTTGTAGTACTCGTCACGAGCCTTGGCAACCTCGATGACAGCGGTAGCCTGACCACGGCCGATGCCCTTGGTCTCGCGGGTGATGCAGATGGAGCCGCCGCCGATGCCGATCTTCACGAAGTCTGCGCCAGCCTCAGCCAGGAAGCGGAAGCCCTCGGCGTCCACCACGTTGCCGGCACCCACCTTGACGGTGTCGCCGTAGTGCTCGCGGATCCAGCCGATGGTGCGGCTCTGCCACTCGGAGTAGCCCTCGGAGGAGTCGATGCACAGCACATCCACACCGGCATCCACCAGTGCGGGCACGCGCTCAGCGTAATCGCGGGTGTTGATGCCTGCGCCCACCACATAGCTCTTGTTCTTATCCAGCAGCTCGTTGACGTTTGCCTTGTGGGAATCGTAGTCCTTGCGGAATACCATATACACCAGATTGCCCTCGGCATCCACCAGCGGCAGGGTGTTGATCTTGTTGTCCCAGATGATGTTGTTGCAGTCGTGCAGGGAGGTGTTGGCCGGAGCGGTGACCAGCTTTTCAACGGGGGTCATAAAGGTGGTAACGCAGGCATCGTCCGGGGTGTGGTTGACGCGGTAATCGCGGGAAGCCACGATGCCCAGCAGCTTGCCGCCCGGAGTGCCGTCGGCAGTGATGGCGATGGTGGAGTGGCCGGTGCGTGCCTTCAGCTCCAGCACATCATGCAGGGTGGCAGTGGGAGCCAGATTGGAATCGGACACCACATAACCGGCCTTGAAGCTCTTGACGCGGCGCACCATGGCAGCCTCGTTCTCGATGCTCTGAGAGCCATAGATAAAGGAAACGCCGCCCTGACGAGCCAGTGCAATGGCCAGCTTATCGCCGGAGACCGACTGCATGATGGCGCTGATCATGGGGATATTCATCTGCAGCGGGCACTCCTCCTGCCCCTTGCGGTACTTGACCAGCGGGGTCTTCAGGCTGACCGCCGTGGGCACATTCTCCGCAGAGGAATAGCCGGGGACCAGCAGGTACTCGCCAAAGGTGCGGGAGGGTTCTTCGTAGAAATAAGCCATAATCAAACTCCTTTTCTCTTAGGGTGTATCTGAAAAGTCGAAAATTTAGTCTATTTCTACAAGCACAGCTGGATTT
>OLWW01001275.1_pt1 | contig 11215 bp, 11 predicted proteins | sample 1673991 | NCBI WGS metagenome assembly OLWW01 (sample SAMEA103958136, study PRJEB25191) | human gut metagenome
TTATTTACATCATTTTTCTTATTTACACCATCTAAGGACTTCATTGTCGGGAACAGCAAAACATCGCGAATAGAGGCGGAGTCGGTAAGCAGCATAACAAGCCTATCCACACCGAAGCCCAAACCGCCTGTCGGCGGCATACCGTATTCAAGCGCGGTGATGTAATCGTAATCCACTTCGGAAGTACAATTGGGGTCGTCTGCCTTTTTAAGCGCAACCTGGCGCTCAAAGCGTTCCTTTTGGTCAATCGGGTCGTTAAGCTCGCTGAAAGCGTTGCCGTATTCGGTTGCGTTGATAAAATATTCGAATCTTTCGGTAAACGCAGGATTCTCAGGCTTACGCTTTGCAAGCGGACTGTTTTCAACCGGATAATCGTAAATAAATGTCGGTTGAATAAGCTGTTCTTCAACAAAGGCGTCGAAAAGCTCAACAAGCACAGTGCCCTTTGTAGCATCGCTCGGTACTTCAACGTGCTTTTCCGCAGCACAGGCACGCGCAGCGGCATCGTCCTCCCAGCTGTAGTAATCGCAGCCGGAATACTTCTTAACAGCCTCAACCATTGAAAGCCTTTCCCACTTGCCCATATCAATTTCTTTGCCCTGATATGTGATTAAGGTGGTTCCGCAAATCTTCTTTGCAAGAGTTATATAAAGCTCTTCAACCAAGTCCATAATGCCGTGGTAATCGGTAAATGCTTCGTAAAGCTCAACAGTTGTGAACTCGGGGTTGTGCTTTGTGTCCATACCCTCGTTTCGGAAAATTCTTCCAACTTCATAAACCTTGTGAATTCCGCCGACGATAAGCCGCTTTAAGTAAAGCTCAGTTTCAATGCGCAGGTACATATCCATATCAAGCGCATTGTGGTGAGTTTTGAAAGGACGCGCCGCAGCACCGATTTCAAGCGGCAGCAAAATCGGGGTATCAACCTCTAAATATCCCTTGCTGTCTAGAAAAGCGCGAATTTCGCTGATAATTCCGGAGCGTTTTTCAAAAATATCACGCACCTCGGGATTAACAATAAGGTCAACGTACCTTTGGCGATAACGCAAATCGTTATCGCGAAGGCCGTGAAACTTCTCAGGAAGCGGCAAAAGTGATTTTGAAAGCAGAATAACGCTTTTTGCGTGCACCGATATCTCGCCCGTTTTGGTTTTGAAAACGAAGCCCTCAAGACCTACGATGTCGCCGATATCGAATTTCTTAAAAGCTGCATAGCTCTCTTCGCCAACATCGTCGCGGCGAATGTAAACCTGCACGTTGCCCTTGCTGTCCTGCAAATTGAAAAAGCTTGCCTTTCCCATAATGCGGCGGCTCATAATTCTGCCTGCCACACGGACGTCTTTTTCCTCAAGCTCTTCAAAATTATTCTTTATATCCACTGTAAAATGGGTATAACTGAACTTTGTTTCCTTAAACGGATCGCGACCGTCGTTTTGCAGCGCTGCCAGCTTTTCACGGCGCACACGCAGTATTTCGTTAAGCTCGTCCGCCGAAACCTCAGCCGTCCCGCCGTTGTTATTCACTTCTGCCATAAACTTCTTTTCCTTTTCAAAAATTATCTTTTAATATCGAGGATTGTAAATTCCATATCTCCGCGCGGTGCCTCAGCAACAACAACCTCGCCCACTGTGCGACCGATGAGTGCTTTGCCCACAGGAGATTCATCGGATATTTTGCCCGAGGACGCGTCTGCTTCCGCAGTACCGACAATACGAAACTCCATATCCTTGCCGGTTTGCATATTGCGAACGGAAACGGAAACGCCGAGCATAACCTTATCGTTAGTAATCTCGTTTTCGCTTATAACCTTAACGTCTTTGAGCATAACCTCAAGATCGGTAATTCTTGCTTCGATCTTAGCCTGCTCGTTTTTAGCCTCGTCATATTCGCTGTTTTCGGAAAGATCGCCGAAACCGCGAGCAATTTTAATTTTTTCCGCAACGTCCGAACGCGCGGTAGTTTTAAGATATTCCAGCTCTTCCTCAAGCTTTTTAAGACCCTCCGGGGTAACAACGATTTGTTTTGCCATATTTTTCAAATCCTTTCAAATTGGCACTTTCCCAATTTATTAACTTATTTATTATATATAAATTCGGCAATTTTGTCAAGCTTTAAAGTTCCGATTTTACTTCAAATTCCGGCTTTAAAAAGCAATCCGGACTTAAATTTATCTGACATCGGCACAACGCTTCGGAAAAAGCAATATTACTTACAGCAAGCGGCAGTCCGCAAAAGGCAGGCGGAATTATTATATCGTCGTCAATAATATAATTTAAGTCGAATTTTCGCCACCGAGGCAAAGGAAAGTCCTCACTGCCGAACGGGCAAAAAATAACGCCGCTTTCGGCAGCGCCGTATGAATTTATGTTGACAAAAACTCCGTTTTCTTCGAAGCAAAGACTTTGTGCTCTTTTGTATTTTGCAACATCTTTGGTAAAAACCGCAGTAATGCGCGCGGCGCGGCTAAGCCGCGGCAAAAGCGAGCACAGTTGTGCGTACCTGTCGCAAACAATAAGGTCGCATCTTTTGTGCAACAGGTATGCTGTAAGCTTTTCTGCCGAAAGAAAAGCACGCCAAAGCTTACCGCCGTAAATCGGTATGTCGGGCGGAGCGCTGAGTGAAAGCGGCAAAAGCAGAGGCTCAGACGTGTGAACGCCGACCCACAGCGGTTTTCCGCCGAGCACAGGCAGCGGCAAAATTTGATATTGAATTTTGCCGAGCGTCGCCGTTTTGCAGTAAAGAGTGCGACGCACCTTTCGCTTAACCTTTTGCGGATAAACAAGCACAAAGATACGCGCCGCCCCCCTGCCGATATTTTGCCTTAAAAAGCAACACTAGAATATCCAGCCGCTGCTGCAATTCATCGGCTTACTCACCTTTATATTTTTTCCTCGTCGCCATACCGCCCCTGATATGCCGCTCCCGCTTGTTTGTTTCCAAAACTTCTCTTACCTGCTTAAAAAGCAATGGATTTTTATACCTCAACCTTTCCGAAACGTCCTTATGTACTGTACTTTTGCTGATTTTAAACACCTTTGCCGCCGCGCGCACCGTTGCGCCCGTTTCAATTATGTATTCTCCTAGAATTTCAGCTCTGTCACGCGTTGCGTCCTTCATACAGTCAACTCCTTATAAGGCGCGCCAAAGCGCCCAAAGAATACTTAACTATATGCCAAACTCGTAATATATATTACTTTTTAACTTTGTCGCACTCGGCAAAGCTGTTTTAACATTGCTGCTTTTAATGCATTTCTCTGTAAAACATCACTTTTTCTTGCTAACCCCTTTCCGACAAAGATCAGCGAGAATACTGAAAATTATTATTTCAATTGTAATATTATTTCTGTGCGCTTTAATTTTGCCGACAAAAAACAAAAAGAACAGCGCCTCGGCAGCAAAAGCCAAGACGTCGTTTTTAATATTTAAAATTTTGTTGCTTTACCGATTAAAGATAGTTCGGAATCGGTATTGCCTTTTAATCAGTTCCCGCACTCAATGCTTATGCGATTGAAAAGCTCAAGAATATCGTCAACCTTCGTTTGCTTCTTTTCTTCGCCCGCTTTGTCAAGCACGATTTCGCCCTTATCCATCATCAAAAGGCGGTTGCCGTACTCAACTGCATATCGCAGATTGTGCGTAACCATAATTGCAGTGAGTTGCTTTTCCTTTACAACACGGTCGGTAAGCTGCATTATAACGTCCGCTGTGTGCGGGTCAAGAGCCGCTGTGTGCTCATCTAATATCAAAAAATCGATTGGGGTAAGCGTTGCCATTATAAGCGACACCGCCTGCCGCTGTCCGCCCGAAAGCAGACCGATTTGAGTATGCATTTTATCTTCAAGTCCAAGCCCTAAAATTGAAAGCTGCTCACGATAAAAGTCTGCTCTTTTTTTGTTAACACCGCCGGAAAGGCCGAAGAATTTTCCCTTGTTATCGGCAAGCGACATATTTTCAAGTATAGTCATATTAGGGCAGGTCCCCATTGCGGGATTTTGGTATACCCTTCCTATAAATGAATATCTTTTGTATTCGCTCAGTCTGTTTATCTTTTTTCCGCCGATGATAATATCACCGTCTGTGGCAGGTATACTGCCGCAGATTATATTAAGCATAGAGGTTTTACCGCTGCCGTTTGACCCGACCACGGAAACAAATTCTTTATCCTTTACCGTAAGGTTAAAGTCCTTAAAAAGGCAATGCTCCGTTATTGTGCCGGGTGAATATACCTTGTTTATATGTTTAAGCTCCAGCATTTTCAGCACTGCCTTTCTTTTGATAATTACCGATAACGAGTATAACCAAAAACAGCACCGCGGTTATAAGCTTCAGAAGGTTTGCCGGCAGGCCTGCGTTTATTGCAAGCTGTATGCAGGCTTTATATATAATGCTGCCGAAAATTACCGCCGTTGTGCCCTTAACAAACGAGAGCTTTCCGAAAAGCGTTGTTCCGATTATAACAGTTGCGAGACCGAACACCATCTGCCCCGTTCCCATTGTGCTTGAAAAGGAGCGCTGCTCCTGACAAACAACTGCGCCTGAAAGCGAAACAAGTGCGTTTGCAATAACAAGTCCCAATATTTTAACGCTGCCCTTATCCTTTGCAAGCGATGTTACAAGCACGCTGTTATCTCCAACCGCACGCAAAAGCAAGCCGCTTTTGGTTTTAAAATACAGATCAATTATAATTTTAAACAGCAACGCGATAATAAATGCCACAATAAGCTTGCGCCAAATAAGCGAGACTCCGCCGAAAAGCGCCATTGTGGGTTTTGCGGTAAAAATAGTTTCCACACTGCGCTCGATGGAAAGGTTTGAACCGGCAATTTGCAGATTTATGGAAAACAGTGCGGTCATTGTAATAATGCCCGCAAGCAGGTCACGCACCTTTAAGCGAATGTGAATGAATCCCGTTACAAAGCCTGCAAGAGCTCCGATAACCAGAGCTATAAGCAAGGTCAAATAAGGATTGACCCCATTTACAAGCAGCACCGCAGTAACTGCTGCACCGAGCGGAAAAGAGCCGTCAACGGTAAGATCCGGAAAATCCAATATTTTGTATGTTATGTAAATGCCGTAAGAAAGCAGCGCATAAATTAAACCCTGCGTTACAGTTCCCACAATTAGATCGAGCATATTATTTACCCCGTTTTTAACAGCTGCCAATGGCTCTTGCGCCGTCGGCAGCTGAGTTTATAAGTTCTGTTAAGCGTTTTTCGGCTTATTCGCCAACCTCTTCGGCAGTTGTTTTAACCTCGTTCGGCACTGTAATGTTAAGAGCAGTGCAAGCCTTTGAGTTGACATATGTGCCGTAATCGGTAATCGTCTGATAGTCGAGCTTATCTGCTGTGGTTTCGCCTTTAAGAATTTTTGCAGCCATCTCGCCGGTTTGGATACCAAGCTGAATGTAATCAAGTCCCGCGCCTGCAACGCAGCCCTTTTTCATTTGCTCAATTTCGCTGCCGTAAACAGGAATCTTAGCCTCGTTTGTTTTTTCGAGAATTGCAGGAAGAACGCCGACTACGTTGTTATCGGTAAGATTTGAGAAGCAATCAACCTTTTTCTTTATAAGCGTATCAACCGCCTGCGTAACCTCAGACTGAGCGGTAACACCGACTGTTTCGATTTTGAAACCGTACTGTGAGCCGAGCTCTTCATAAACGCTCTTTGTATAAGCGCTGTTGCTCTCGCTGGTGGTGTAGATAATACCGATTGATTTGGCATTGGGCTGGAGCTGTCTTATAAGCTTCAACTGACCCTCAACCGGCAAAACATCGGAAGTACCTGTAATGTTGCCGCTTGTAAGTTTTGCGCCCTTGGGATCGGTTATTGCGGTGAAGATAACCGGAATATCCTTATCCTCTGCTGCGGCAAAGCAAGCAGTTGCGGCAGGTGTTGCGATTGCGCACATCATATCAACGTTTTTTGAAGAAAAGCTCTGTGCAATCTGCGTTGCAACCGAGTCATCGAAACCTGCGTTTTGATAGTCGATTTTAAAATCCGTTCCCTCTTTAAGTCCTGCCTTTTCAAGACCCTGCAAAAAGCCTTCACGGCAGTTATCAAGCGATGCGTGCTCGCCGTATTGGCTTATTCCTATAACCTTAACCTTGTTTTTGCTGCCGCAGCCTGCAAATGCTGCCGCTGTTAATGCCAAGCAAAGTACTGCACAAATTATTCTTTTAATTTTCATTTTTAAAACCTCTTTCTTCAACAGTGATAGATTAGTTATATTTCTTATTTATTCAAAATTCGGTTATTCTGTGTTCCTCGGCAGCCACGCCAGCGTTCAAAAACATGTTTCATAATACTCTTGCTCCTTGCGTTTTAAAATTTCAGGCAATAAAAAAAGCCCTGTCCAAAATTACCCTTATCGGTAATAATGGGACAAGACTGACTCCTGCGGTGCCACCCAAATTGACGTTATTAAAAACGTCCGCTTAGCTCGTACATCCTTGATACGACTCGCGTTTGTAACAGGTGCGATACCCGTCGACTGCTACTGACGGAACATTCCGCGTTCGGTCGCCCTCATAAGTCCATTCATTTCACCACTGCCCGCCGCAATCCCAGCACCTGCGGCTCTCTTCAGAGTGTTTTCGGTAAAACTACTACTCTTAATCGTCGGTTTGATTTCTTATGTTGTGGTTATTATATCACCGCAAAAAACAATTGTCAAGAGCTTTTTTTGAATTTTTTATAATTCGGTTGCAATTGATAGTGCCGGCTACGGCTGCCCTATCGTTTGCAATACCTTTTATAATCGTGCAAAATATCCGCTTTTATCCCCATTGCCTTTGCCAGAACAGATCCTATGACGCTTGCCATTCTGTAAGCGCCTAAATCATTCGGGTGACAGCCGTCTTTAGTGCAGTTGCTGTAAAACTCGCCGCCGAACAGCGTTTTGCCGTCTATAAAATACACGTTTTTGTCGCCGTGAGCCACCGCGTAATCGTATGTTTTGCGTATCACAGCTGTTCGTCTGTCATTATCTTTTGGGTTAGTCCAATAATCGGGACGCGTGATAATGATATACGGAATATCCGGTTTTTCTTTCCTCACCGTTTTATACATTTGCAGATGAGTTGCCTCAAGCTGCACTTTCTCATAGGCATTGTGGTCGTAATCGGAAACAAACGCACTTATCGGAAGCTTTGCAGGTTTTAACATATAACCTTTTTACGCTCATCTTTTTTTGCACTCTCCTCATGAAAAGCGCAGCACTCCGCAAGACCGTCGAAATTTGTCTGCACAAGAGTGCTGCACATATATAAAAATTATTTCTTCGCAATAGCTTTTTCTGCAGCGGCAACTATATCCTTTGCACGCAGACCGAAAGCGTCAAGAAGGTCATTTGCAGGACCGGATTTTCCGAAGGTGTCATTAACGCCAACCTTAACAACGGGAACAGGACAGCTTTCAGCTGTTACATCGCACACAGCGGAGCCGAGCCCTCCGATAACCGAGTGCTCCTCTGCCGTAACAATCGCGCCGGTCTCCTTTGCCGCTTTTATTACAAGCTCACTGTCGAGCGGCTTAATTGTGTGAATGTTTATAATCCTTGCGGAAATACCCTTTTCAGCCAATTGCTCGTAAGCAATAAGCGCTTCGTTCACCATAAGACCTGTTGCAATAACGGTTACATCGCTGCCGTCCTTAAGAGCAACGCCCTTTCCAATCTCAAACGGTGCGTTTTCGTCGGTAATAACAGGCAGTGCAAGTCTGCCGAAACGAATATAAGCAGGACCGTCGAGCTTAAGTGCGGCAAAAACCGCCTTTTCCGCTTCAACTGCGTCGGCAGGATTGACAACAGTCATTCCGGGAATTGTGCGCATAAGCGCAATATCCTCGCAGCATTGGTGTGTTGCACCGTCCTCGCCTACTGAAATGCCGGCATGTGTTGCGCCAATTATAACCGGCAAATGGGGGTAACCGATTGAATTGCGCACCTGCTCAAACGCACGGCCTGCCGCAAACATTGCAAACGAGCTTGCAAAAACACGCTTGCCCGTGGCTGCGATACCTGCGGCAATGCTTATCATATTGCTTTCCGCGATGCCGCAATCGTAAAATCTTTCGGGAAATTCCTTTTTAAATGTGCCTGTTTTTGTTGCGGCTGCCAAATCTGCATCAAGTACAACAAAATCTTTAAATTCTTTTCCCACTTTAACAAGCGCCTTGCCGTAAGCGTCACGCGTTGCTATTTTCTGCTGTTCTGCCATAATTATTTACCCTCCACTTCTGCCAAAGCCTTTTTAAGCTCGCAAAGAGCCTGCTCCGCCTGCTCGGCGTTAGGCGCACTACCGTGCCAGCCAACCTGATTTTCCATAAACGAAACACCCTTGCCCTTAACGGTGTTGGCAATTATCGCGGTGGGCTTACCCTTGCACTTTCTTGCAGCGTCAAGAGCCTGTTCTATCTCTCCGAAATCGTGGCCGTCTATAACAATAACATTCCAGCCGAATGCACGGAACTTTTCATCAAACGGCGCAGGGTTATTAACCTCTTCAATGCTGCCGTCGATCTGCAGATGGTTGTAATCCACAAAACAAACAAGGTTATCCAGCTTTTTGGCAGCGGCAAACATTGCTGCCTCCCAAACCTGACCCTCCTCGCTCTCGCCGTCACCCACAATTGTGTAAACACGAAAACCGCTTTCAAAATGCTTTGAGGAAAGTGCCATACCGCAGGCAGCCGAAATTCCCTGACCCAACGAACCCGACGACATATCAACACCGGGAATGTGCTTCATATCGGGGTGCCCTTGCAAAATAGAATCGGGTTTTCTGAGTGTTTTAAGAAGAGAAACATCAAAATATCCACGATTCGCAAGCACCGAATAAAGCGCAGGCGCTGCGTGACCCTTTGAAAGAACAAAGCGGTCGCGATTCGGCATTTTGGGGTCTTTGGGATCAATATTCATCTCTTTAAAATAGAGGTACGTTAAAATTTCAGCAATGGAAAGTGAGCCGCCGGGATGACCCGATTTTGCAGCCGCTACCCCCTCTATAATACCCATTCTTACCCTGCAAGCGGTCTCTTGCAAGGAACGCAGTGTTGCACTGTCCATCCTGTTCATCAATCCTTTCGGTTTTTGCCTTGCGACAAAAATGCTCTTTGTCACTTTTGTCGCAGTGTTTTGATATAATTTATAAAATCAGCCACAGCGCCCTCACTTGCGGGTGCCGCAACATAATCTGCCTGTTTTTTAAGATGTTCCGCCGCATTTTCACAAAACGCTCCAACACTTGCGGCTTTCACCATTTCAAGGTCGTTATCGCAATCGCCAATGCAGTAAACGCTGTTTTTATCAGCACCGCAGATACTGCAAAGCAAATCGAGATTCAAAGCCTTGCTTACACCCTTTGCCAAAATTTCGTAAAATGTTGAAGATGTGGCAATGTAATCGCAATCGTCAGGCTTAATGCTTTGCATAAACGCCTTGACTTCCTTTAATCTATCTTGATCTTTAAGCATAATAAGACCCTTTATCGGCTGCTCGCCGTAAGGCGCCGTTTCGGTGTATTCAAAACCCTCAACCGCTCTGTGTTCTTTTGTATAGCCGCTCTCTTTAAATGTCACAATGCAGCTTGGATATGTTATCTCCGCTCCAACCTCCGGAAATTTTTCGCAAACGGCTTTTAGAACACCGAAAGCGGAACTCGGCATTTCGGTAACCTTCAGCGTTTTAAAAGCTTTGGTATCAAAAACCACAGCGCCGTTACAAAGCAACACAGGCACGTTAACACCTGCGTTTTTGCAAATTTCAACGCCTGCCGTAGGTCCTCTGCCCGTGGCAATGCTGAAAAAGCCTCCCTCGCTTTTAAAATACTCGAGCATTTCCAGATTCCTTTTCGGAATTTTGCCGCCTGTATACAGTGTTCCGTCAATATCCGAAACCAGCAGACAGCCTGAAAAAATGCCCATTACAATGCCTCCAAATGCGATAAAAACTCTTTAAAATAATCCGGCAGCGGTGAATCGAACTCCATATACTTGCCGCTTTTGGGGTGAATAAATCCAATTTTTTTTGCGTGCAGACACTGCCCGTTAAGACCGTAAGCATTTTTTGCGCCGCCGTAAACCGTATCGCCCGCAATCGGGTGCCCGAGCGACGCCATATGAACACGAATCTGGTGTGTCCTGCCCGTTTCGAGCCGCAGCCGCAGGTGGGTGAAGCCATTGTATCTTGCAACTACTTGCCAATGCGTAACGGCATTTTTAGAATTCTTTGTCGTGACAGCCATTTGCTTGCGCTTCACGGGATGCCGACCTATCGGCTTATCCACAGTGCCGCAGTCGGTTTTAAATCCGCCTACTGCAACCGCCTCATATTCCCTTGTAAAGCTGTGCGCCTTTATCTGCTCGGCAAGTGCTTTGTGTGCCTCATCGTTTTTTGCAACTATCAAAAGTCCGCTTGTATCTTTATCTATGCGGTGAACAATGCCCGGGCGCATAACGCCGTTAATGCCGGAAAGACTGTCGCCGCAATGATTCATCAGTGCATTTACAAGCGTGCCATCGGGATTGCCTGCTGCCGGATGCACAACCATACCTTTCGGTTTATTAACAACAAGCAGCCAATCGTCCTCATAAACAATGTTAAGCGGAATAGCCTGCGGCAAGGCTTCGCAAGCTTTGGGGTCGGGCAGCAAAACCTCAACGGTATCGCCGATTTTTATGCGATAATTTTTCTTCGCTTTAGCACCGTTAACGGTGACGTTGCCGCTTTCCAAAAGCTTTCCTGCAAAGCTGCGCGTTATTTCTTCAAGCTGTTCCGCAATAAAGCTGTCTATTCTTTTATCACCACTGTTGCTTACAAGAATTATTCGGTTCATTTCTCACCTTTTGCAGTGTCGGAATTTTCTTCGGCTTCGGAATCTTCATATGATTCCTCATTGCTTATCCCGTCAAAGCCTTCTTTAAGCTTATCTTTTCCGTTTTTTTCGTTAACCGTGTCAATGACAAAATACAGAATAACAAGCGCCGCGCCCACGGTGACACAGATATCGGCAACATTAAAAACAGGAAAATCCATAAAATCCGTCGAGATAAAATCCACTACCTGTCCGCCGTAAAAAACGCGGTCGATAAGATTGCCGACACCGCCGGAAATTACAAGACAAAAGCCCCAATTTGTGAGAGTCGAACGGTATTTTCCGCACACCAAAAGGTAGATTATCAGAGCCATTGCAACAGCTGTAAATGCAATTAAGAAAAC
>OLWW01001279.1_pt1 | contig 11185 bp, 8 predicted proteins | sample 1673991 | NCBI WGS metagenome assembly OLWW01 (sample SAMEA103958136, study PRJEB25191) | human gut metagenome
AAAGGGGATAGAGGCGGACGAAATGCTCGAAAACGCGCGCTCGAATGTGGCGCGCAGGCTCTTCTGCCGGGATGACGAGGTTTATTTCACCTCCGGCGGAACGGAGAGCAACAATCTTGCCGTTCAGGGCGCGGCTCATGCCATGCGCCGGCGCGGCAGACGGATAGTGACGACGAGCGTCGAGCATCCGAGCATTGATGAGACGGTCAAGCATCTCGAAAACGAGGGCTTTGAAGTTATACGCCTCGGTGTTGACAAAAACGGACGCATCAGCGAGCGCGAGCTTTTTGAAGCCGTGACTCCCGACACGATACTCGTGAGCATTATGGCGGTCAACAACGAGACTGGCACAATTCAGCCGGTCGAAGCGGCGAGAACTGCGGTAACGCGTGCGAAGTCGCCCGCACTTGTTCATTGCGATGCGGTGCAGGCTTTCGGCAAACTGCCACTCAAGCCCGCTGCTATGGGCGTTGACCTGATGACGGTCAGCTCCCACAAGATACACGGACCCAAGGGCGTCGGCGCGCTCTATGTCAAAAAAGGTGTGCGCCTGTCGCCGATAGTTTTCGGCGGTTTGCAGGAAGAAAAACTGCGCCCCGGCACTCAGCCCATGCCGGCGATAGCGGGCTTCGGCGCGGCGGCTGCGGCTCTGCCGAATCTTGCGGCTGAGCTCAAAGAAGTTACTGAGCTTCGCGACTATATGCGGGACAGACTTTTGGCTCTCGGCGGAGTCGTTATAAACTCGCCCGAGGACGCGCTGCCGTATGTGACCAATATTTCGGTGCTCGGCATAAACTCCGAGCCGATGCTCAACTTCCTCTCTTCGCGCGGCGTCTATGTCTCGAGCGGCTCGGCGTGCTCAAAGGGACATCAGAGCTCGGTGCTCAAAAATATGGGGCTGAGCGACGAAGTTAGAAAGAGCCCGCTCAGAATCAGCTTTTCGCGTTTTACCACAAAAGAAGAGATAGATATGCTCATCGACGGCATTGCCGAGGGGCAGAAAACAATAAGAAAAAATAAGTAAAATAAATAAAAAAGGAATCACAATATGAAGGAAGTTATTCTCATCAAAAACGGTGAGCTTGCACTCAAGGGACTCAACAGGCGCACTTTTGAAGATATGCTCATGGCGAATATCCGCCGCAGACTCGCGTCGCTCGGCAAATTCACCTGCACCCCCGCGCAGTCGACGATAATAGTCGAAGGGCCCGAGGATGCCGATCTCGACGAAGCGACCGAAAGACTTCTCAAGGTCTTTGGCATAGCCGGACTTTCGCGCGCCGCCGCAGTCGAAAAGGATATGGACGTTATTCTCAACACCTGCGTTGAATATACGGCTCCCCTGCTCAACGCCGCATCGACGTTCAAGGTCGAGGCAAAGCGCGCGGACAAGAAGTTTCCGCTCAATTCTCCCGCGATATGCAGAGAGGTCGGCGGAAAGATACTCTCGAAATTCCACCATCTGAAAGTTGATGTTCATAACCCCGATGTTATAATAAACGTCGAGGTGCGCGACAAGTGCGCGTTTATTCACGGCAACCAGCTCAAAGGCGCGGGCGGTATGCCCTCGGGCTCTGCGGGAAAGGCGGCTCTGCTCGTCTCCGGCGGAATAGACAGCCCCGTTGCAGGTTGGATGATGGCAAAGCGCGGCGTGGAGCTGATAGCTATTCACTTCGCTTCTCCGCCCTATACGAGCCAGCGCGCCGAGCAGAAAGTCCACTCGCTTCTGCGCCAGGTCGCAAAATACAGCGGACGCATCATGCTCTTCGTTGTCCCGTTTACCGAGATCCAGGAGCTTATAAAAGATAACTGCCCCGAAGAGGTGTTCACGCTTATCATGCGGCGCATGATGATGCGCATCTCGCAGGAGATTGCGGTAAAAGAGGGCTGCCAAGCGCTGATAACAGGTGAGAGCGTCGGTCAGGTCGCGAGCCAGACCATGCCCGCAATAGCCTGCACAGATGCTGTGACCTCGATGCCCGTGTTCCGTCCGCTTATCGGTATGGACAAGGACGAAGTTATTGCAATATCTAGAAAGATTGAGACATTTGATATATCCATCCAGCCCTATGAGGACTGCTGCACGGTGTTCACTCCGAAGCATCCGCGCACCCATCCGACAATAGCCGGAGTCGAAAAGGCGGAGCGCGGCACCGAATGGGACGAGCCCATAAAGCGCGCAGTCGAGGGCACAAAAGTTACGGTTATAAAAGCTTTTTCAAAAGGTGAGTAACAATGGCAGTGTGTGAAATTCTCTGTGTCGGAACCGAGCTTCTGCTCGGCGATATCCTCAATACCAACGAGCAGTTTCTCTCAAAAGAGCTTGCGGCGATGGGCATATCCGTCATGCACCGCAGCTCAGTTGGGGACAATCCCGAGCGCCTCGCGCAGGAGCTGAAAACGGCTCTCGGGCGCAGCGATATTGTTATCACTTCCGGCGGACTCGGTCCCACGGACGACGATCTGACAAAAGAGGTCTGCTGTGAGGTCATGGGTTTCGAGCTCAGAGAAGATGAAGACACGGCGGAGCGCATACGCTCATATTTCAAATCAAAGGGCGGCAATATGCCCAAAAACAACCTCAAGCAGGCGATGCTGCCCGTCGGCGGCACCGTGTTTGAGAATAATCACGGCACGGCGCCAGGCGCGGCGCTCGAAAAGAACGGCAAGTGCGTTATTATCCTGCCCGGCCCTCCCGGCGAGCTTGCTCCGATGTTCAACGACGGCGCGATAGTCTCGCACACGGTCAATATAATCGGCATGGGCGAGAGCTCGGTCGCCGAAGAGATAGAGGATATGTTCGACGCAAAGAACCCGACCGTCGCACCGTATGCAAAAAGCGGCGAGGTGCGGCTGAGGATAACCGCGAAGGCGGAAACCGCCGACGAGGCGGACAAAATGTGCGCGCCTGTAGTTGACGAGATATGCAGCAGGCTCGGCGATGTCGTATACGGCACCGATATGAACAGCATCGAAGAGCGCGTTGTCGCTCTGCTCAAAGAAAAGGGCAAAAAGATAGCGACTGCCGAATCCTGCACGGCGGGATATATCCCCAAAAGGCTGACTGATATCCCCGGTGCGTCCGAGGTTTTCGAGTGCGGAATAGTCAGCTATTCGAATGATATGAAAACAAAGCTCCTCGGCGTTTCGCCAAAGACGTTTGAGACCTACGGCGCTGTCAGCGAACAGACGGCGCGCGAGATGGCACTCGGCGCAAAGCGCGTGAGCGGCGCGGATATAGCGATATCCACAACCGGTCTTGCAGGACCGGGAGGCGACGGTGTTCTGCCCGGCGGACTGAGCTTTGCGGCGGTCACGGACGGCGAGCGCACAGTCGTCGAAAAGATAGTCACCGGCCATGAAAATGACCGTGAATATAACAGATATGTCACGGCGTCGAGGGCGCTTAACCTTGTACGCCTGATGCTGGAAGAGAAAATAAAGTAAACCTGTATCGGAGGAAAGAGTATGTCTGACAAAAACAGAAAAGACGGCGAGTTTTCGCTGCCCGATATGAGGGAGATGTTTGAGCACTACACATCGGTTGAGGACGATGAACCTACGGCACAGCGCAGCGAAATGGAAGATATCGCGCGCAGGTACCTTGACAGCGGCGACGATGAAACCGGGGCGGAATCACGGCAGGAAAGCAGCGCCGTGACCGAAGAAAAAGAGCCGGAGCCGGTATCCGAGTCCGTAATTGAACCCGAGCCGGAGCCAATAATTGAGCCCGATTCGGAGAAACCCGCAGAGCCGAAAAAGGACAATTTGTATAAGTTTATCCCGCCCGACGATCTGAGCGGAGAGGATATTCCGAAAGTGACCGAGCCGGAATACCCGACCGAGCAGGCGCTCGACGATTTCGATATGCCGACAGATTCTACCTTTGCCGTCAACCTCAGCGAGCGTGACCGCGGCTCACTGCGCGAATATGAACGCGAGGTCAGCGAGAACGAGAAGAACAGCGGCAGCGAAAAGGGCTTCAAAAAATTTATAAAGGGCATCATCCCGATGAAGGGCGACGCCGTATCCGAGATAGTCCGCAAGATAGTCTTTATGGCGGCGATAATTACTGTGTTCGTCAGCGCGGGAATGCTGATAAACACATATCTCATTCAGCCCAATATCGTTGACAACGACATAAAAGATATCAAGCCCAGCGAAGAGTTGACCTGGGACGAGATAAAGGTGAAGTACCCGAATGTCAAGTTTCCCGAGGGCATGCAGTTAAAATACGCCGAGGCGTATGCGCAGAACACCGACCTCGTCGGCTGGCTGAAGATAGACAAGCTCAAGATGGACTTTCCGATTCTCCAGACCGACAACGATTCGTATTATCTCAAACGCAGCTTCACCCACAGATACACGGATCTTGGAAACCCGTTCCTGGCTCATGCGAACTCGATCGAGCCGCTTGACCGCAACAGCATAATCTACGGCCACAGCACCCGCAGCTCGGACAAGATATTCAGCAAGCTCTTTGATTACCGCACCACGCGCGGATTCATAAACAATCCGATAATCGAGTTCAACACCATCTATCACGACTACAAGTGGAAGGTCTACGCGGTGTTTATCACAAACGCGACCACCGCCGAGGACAACGGATATTTCTTCAACTATGTCTGGACGAATATAAGCGAGGCGAGCTTCGAGCAGTATATAGCCGAGCTTGATTCGAGAAAGCTCTACACAACGGGCGTCGACATCAAGCCGACCGACAAGATTCTCACTCTTTCGACCTGCCTGTATGAGTTCGACAATGCCCGTCTTGTCGTTGTGGCGCGAATGGTGCGCGACGGCGAGAGTGAAGAAGTTGATACTTCGCTCGTCAAGACCAACCCCAACCCGAGATATCCTCAGGCTTGGTATGATAAAGACAAGAAACAGAACCCCTACAAAAACGCAAACAGATGGTATCCCAACTAATGAGGTGATATTTTGAAAAATAAGATTTCGCTCCTGGCTTTTGTCAATCAGCCTCTCCCGCGCAGGGCGATAGCGGAATATGAGTCCGTTTTTGCCGCAGCCTACGGGGAGTGCCGCTTTGAGCAGTTCACGGACAGCCGCGAGCTGTTTTCTGCCCTTGCCGGAGCGTTCGGAGATTCGGAGACTGTGGTTCTCGCGGCTGCCGAGCGGCATTATATCGAGATAAAGAAGCTGCTTTTCGACGCGCTCAGAACAAAAACCGCATTCTCCGATAAAATAGCCGAAGCGCTCGAAAAGGCGGATGAGGATCATTGCCTGATGCCTGCCGACGCACAGATACTTGTGACCGATGACGGAAAATACAGCGGCTTTATTGAAAAAAGCGGAAAACAGATGCTGGTTTTTCTGCCCCTTTCCGACGGCAGATGCGCCAAGATTGCCGAAGAACTCAAGTCTGTGTTCCTGCCCGTTGAAAAAAAGGAAGAAAGCACAAATACTCCCGAGCCGGACGCGAACAGTGCCGGCGAGCTGAGTGCTGAGGAAAAGTGCAATCCCGAAGAGGTTGTTGAACTCTTGAAGGAGCGCGGACTTTCCGCTGCGGTTGCATCAAGCAAAAACAGCCCGTTCGTGTTCTCCGTCCTGCCCTATGACGACGGATCGGATTTCGGCGATGTCATATTCGCTCAGTCGGTAGATGTCGAGCGCCAGGAGGACGAGAGTCACGGCGAATACATAGCCGCCATGGCGGGGCGCGCCAGAGCAAAGAGCGGCGCGTCGGTCGGCGCGGCGATATCGAATGTGTTCCGCAACGACGATGAGGACAGCAAGCATTTCATGCTAATCTGCATAGCGGACGAGAACAAGGCGCGTGTGTTCAAGGTTTTCAGCCGCAAGGGTGAGACTACGCAGGAGTTTATCTACGCCTGCGTTCACAGGCTCTATTCCGCGCTCGCCGACTATGCGCGCAACGGCTTTGTCATGCACGATGTCAGCGACGATGCGTCAATAATAATCACGGATGGTGAACATCCGTCCCATCATAAATCGGCACCGGTGCGCTCGGGCAAAAAGACAGCGCTTATAGTCGCGTCGGTTATCCTGATCGCCGTGCTTATCGGCACTGCCGTCACATTCCTTGTCAAGGGCTACGGCTCACAGGCGGGCGCGTCGCTTATCGGCGCGCGCACTCAAGACACCACCGAGAGCGGAACGGGCGACATAATCGGCGTTATAGATGATATTATCATTGCTGATGTCGAAGATCCCAACGGCGATACAACCGACGAATATAGTTCTGACAGCACCGCCGCGCAGAGCACCGACTCCGGAAAAACAACCGGGGAACAGACAAATGGCACTGTGCCCGGCTCGATAGCCGAGGGCTCAACCGTCCTGACGACGGTTATCTCGACAAAGCCCACGACTCGCCCGAACACGACTGGAAAACCGACCACTAAGCCCACCCAGAAACCGACCGAGACCACGACAAGGCACAGCTCTTCAAAGACGGGTACTTTTGTTTTCACCGTCTACGGTTACGGCCACGGAGTCGGCATGAGCCAGAACGGTGCGTCAGAATATGCGCGCCGCGGCTGGACATACAAGCAGATTTTGCTCCATTATTATAACAACCCCGGCATCAGCCTCGTTAAAGATTCAAAATTGCCGAGCAAGGTTACATATAACGGCAAGAGCTATTCGCTCGCCGAATATCTCGGCAAGACTGCATATGCCGAGGTCGGTCCGTCCGCGCCGCTTGAGTCTATAAAGTCGCAGATGGTCGCGATTTACACCTACGCAAAGCGCCAGAATTTTAAGATGACTACCTCGAACCACGCGTTCCGCGAGAGTTACGCCGGAACGAGTTCATCTATTGAAAACGCGATAAAAGCGACGCTCGGCGAATATCTTGCATATTACGGATCGCCTGCGTTCACTCCGTATTTTTCAACGGCGGCGGGGAAGACGGCTTCGAGCGCGAATGTCTGGGGCGGCAGTCAGAATAGTTATCCGTATCTCGCGGGCGGCAGGACAAGCCCCGAGGGCAATGTCAAACGCACGCTGACCATTTCGAGCGAGGAGCTTCGCAAGAAGGTCGAAGCGTATAATGCAAAGGTTGATTCATCAAAGCGCATAACGCTCCAGAGCAACCCTGCGCAGTGGATAAAAATACTCGAGCATGACAGCGCGCGCGGCAGCAGCTGCGGCTATATTTCAAGCATGAGAATAGGCAATCAGACAATGCGCGGCAACGCGTTCAGGCTCAACATAATGGGCGCGGCGGTGCTCCGCTCGCATTGCTTCACCTTCACTTATACGCCGGACTGATATAAAAGCAAGAGGGCTGCCCGATGCGGCAGCCCTCTTTAAATAGAGAATGAAATTATGAATAAGCAGGAAGTATATGATTTCCTGACAAGCAGGGGAATAGAATACGAAGTGACCGAGCACGGCGCGGTGTTCAATATGGAGGAGATGTCTCATGTTGAACTGCCGCACCCGGAGGCGGACGCGAAGAATCTGTTTGTCAGAGACGACAAGAAGCGTAATTATTATCTCATAACCGTCAGGGGCGACAAGCGCGTTGACCTGAAAAAATTCAGGGAAGGACACGGCACGCGCCCGCTGAGCTTCGCATCGGAAAACGATCTGATGAGCCTGCTCGGCTTGATACCCGGCGCGGTGACGCCGCTCGGGATACTCAACGACAGCGAGAAAAAAGTGAAATTCTTCCTCGACGAAGAACTTGTCAATGGCGGACTCATCGGAGTCCACCCGAATGACAACACCGCAACGGTGTGGCTGAAAACAACCGACCTTATAGATATAATAACGGAACACGGAAACGAAGTTGAAGCAGTCACGATATGACTGCAAAAATAAAAATCAAGCCGGGAGAGTAGTAAAGAACTTTCCCGGCTTGCATTGGTTACAGTCTGTCTAGAAAATCGGCTATTGACCTGTTTTCATATGCCGCAGGCATATTTCACATCTAAGATATTTCACTCGTTCCAAAGGAACGAATTTCGTTGAAAAAAGCACTTGCAACAGCAAGTGCTTTTTTCATGGTGGAGATGGCGGTAATCGAAACCGCGTCCGAAAAGGACTCCCCACAGCTTTCTACGGGCGTAGCCTGTCTTTTAAGATTCCCTCGCCGGAGCGCCGTCAGGCAGGCTCACCGGTTCGGTAGTTCCGTTGTTCATGACGGGTTACGGAGCGCTCACCCGTGCACGTTCACTGCTAATCGACGCCTTGTACCGGGCCGCAGTACTCCCGGCAAAGACGGCTGCTATTTAAGCAGCTTGTAAAACTGTTTTGTTGTCGTTTATTATTTAAACGTATGGGTTTTATAGCGGTCCCACACCGCTGCCCGCTTACCGAAGTTCAACCTCCCCGTCGAAATCCTTTCATCCCCATATATCAAACGGCTCCCGCCGATTGAATCAGAAGTTTTTCATGCTGCGCTCGATATTGCGCGCGGCGTCTTTCTTCGCCGCCGTTTCGCGCTTGTCATAGAGCTTTTTGCCCTTGCACAGCCCAACCTCAACCTTGGCGCGCCCTTTGACAAAATATACACTCAGCGGCACGAGGGTCAAGCCCTCCTGCTTCGTCTGACCGAGCAGGCGCATTATCTCGCGCTTGTGCATCAGCAGGCGGCGCACCCTCAGCGGGTCGCGGTTGAAGATATTGCCGTGCTCATAGGGGCTGATATGCATTCCGTTGACGAACAATTCGCCGTCGACTATCGAGCACCATGAGTCCTTGAGATTGAGCTTGCCCTGGCGTATGGATTTGACCTCCGTGCCGCAAAGCTCGATTCCCGCTTCGTATCTGTCGATCACGAAATAGTCGTGAAAAGCCTTCTTGTTCTGGGCGGCAATCTTTTTCTGTTCTGTGCCCATGGCTTTCACTTCCTTTCCACACGGGCAGTTTTCGGGAGAATATTATAACGCCCGGCAGAAATTTTGTCAAGGCAATCGACTCTCTTCGACTTATATCCTGCTCTTGAGCCTCACTGCATCAACGAGCAGGGAGTATTTTTTATTTCTCAGCAGCGAAAATTTAAGATTCTCCGACGTTGAAGAATATTTGTCCGCTCTGCGATCGGTGCACAGCCTATAGATGCCGAGAGATTCGCTCTTTTTTATCAGCTCAACAGTCTCTTTTTTAGATAGAGAGACGGCGTTGGAATAGAGAAAATTGCGGTAGATCATCCTCGCGAGAGAGCATATGAGCGCTTCGCACTCGCCGTCGAGGCAGCCGTCGGCTGATATCATTTGGCGAATCTCCGCTGTAGCGCGGGAGGACATGACGAGATTCTCGAACGAATATGTCCGCGTCAGGGAGGAAGCCGAGGTGCGGTAGTTGTAAAACGTCTCAGGCAGGTAACAAAAAGTGTTGAGCCGGCTCAGCATATGCGCCGAGACGAGCCTGTCCTCGCCGCGGCTGTAGCCTTTGTAATAAGCCGCGTCTATATCATAGTCGAATTTATCGCGCCTTATGCACTTGCAGCAAAGCGAGTTGAACTTCGAGCGCAGCAACAGCTCCCAGAGCTCTTTCTTGCTGTCCTTATTAAAAGTGCGCTCGCCGTCGAATGTCTTTTCGCGCGTGATATTTTCGCCGTTTATTTTATTATAGTCAAAGAATATCATGTCCGGCGCGCACTGCTCGATTTTTTCGCTCAATCTCGAAAACAGCTCGGGCGAGACGGTGTCGTCCGAATCAAAGACGATGAAATAGTCCCCGCGCGCGTTTTCAAATGCAGTCTTTCGCGCGAGTAATACACCCTGATTCTCCGTGTGAATGACGCGCACACGGCTGTCTTTTTCTGCGTATTCGTCGCAGATGCAGCCGCTTGAGTCCGTCGAGCCGTCGTCAACTATGAGCAGTTCAAAATTTTTGTAGCTCTGATTGAGAACGGAATCCAGACATTCGCGAAGATATTTTTCCGTGTTGTATACACACACTGCGGCGGTAAAAAATACAGACATATTATCCTCCGTCAGATGTCTGCGCAGCAGCATTTAGAGCGGCGCTTCTGCTTGCTGTGCTCGTCGCGCAGGGTGCTGTCTATGGCTATTCTGCGGATGATATCCTTGACGGTTATGTCAAGCTCGCTGTTTTCTGAGTAGTCTGCCGCGAAGGCGAAGTCAACGCGGTTGTGATAGAGCAGGTCACTCACGCCCTCGAGCTGGCGCGGTTCGTTGTTGTGGACGGCTATAGAATATCCGCCGTATGCCTTGACCATCTTCATGCACGGGACATCGGAGAGACCGTCGCCGATATAGAGCATATTGGAAAACGGAACGCGGCGCTTGTTGTCCGGAGTAGAGCGGTTGAGATCTTTATCGTTAGATACATCGAGCACGCCTTTGTTTATGCGGTAGACAAACTGGGTCTTTGAAGTATAATTGACGGCGGTCTTCGGCCAGACTGCCTCGCCGTTCTCACCGTAAAGGAACTCACAGGCAAAAATCTCTTTGAAGCATTTGCCTATTTCGGATCCCTCGATTATCTCTTTAAGACCGGAGGAGAGGACATAGTGCTCGACGGTCACGCCGTTCTCGCTGCCGAAGCGGTTGAGGCGGTCGAACCAGCCGGGCAGACCTTTATACAGTTCTATCGCACGTCCGCACTCCATGACGCTCTTGCGCGTCAACGGAATCCCGCACTCATGCGATTTTTTTATCATGATGTACATATAGGACAGGATTTTGTCCATATGCTCTTCCTCGGCGTAGCTGTTGGCGAGCCCCCAGAAATCCGCGGGCTCCATGCCGACGCTCGGAATGAACTGATATTCCTGCATATCCTTTGTGCAAAGCGTGCGGTCGAAGTCATAGAGTATCGCCGCAACAGGTCTTTTTCCTGCCATTTAAGACACCTCCGCAGTTATACATATATATTGGGGTTATATTATACTATGAGTGTATCAAATTTTCGCGGAAAATGCAACATATATGTATCGCGGCGATAATATGCACATTATTTTGTGGTAATCTTTGTGCAATTTTTCAAGATGTTTTTGGTGACAAGAGCGCTTTCGTGGTATATAATAGATTTTGCCGGGACGGAAAGACCGATTTTCTCCGTCTCGATTTTTACGGCTTGAAAAGGGGTATCGGTATGCGCGTCAGAGGTCTGCAAAAACTTACATTGCTCGATTTTCCCGGCAAGATGGGATGCACTGTGTTCCTCGGCGGATGCAACTTCCGCTGCCCGTTCTGCCAGAATTCGGAGCTGATTCTTCCCGGCG
>OLWW01001282.1_pt1 | contig 11164 bp, 7 predicted proteins | sample 1673991 | NCBI WGS metagenome assembly OLWW01 (sample SAMEA103958136, study PRJEB25191) | human gut metagenome
AAAGGGCGTGTGTACCCTGAACCAAGGCTTTATCTTCAACGACCTGCTGACCAACTACGAACGCGTGGCGGATCACTGCTCCAACATTGCCGTGGCCATGATCGAGTTGGAGTCCGACTCCTTTGATACCCACGAGTACCTCAACAGCGTCAAGGCCATGAAGTCCGCATCCTTTGCCCGTTATTCCGCCGAATATCAGAAAAAATACACTCTGTGACGTACTTTTCCCGCCGGACCTCCGGCGGGAAAAATTTTTTAAAAATTTACGCAGAAAAAGAGGATTCCGGGCTTTTGCGGGGTATATATAAGTATCACGGGAATTTCACGGAAAGGAGGCGCGGCCATGCCGTTTCCCCAGAGCTTTCTGGACGAGCTGATCGCCCGCAATGACATTGTGGACGTGGTGGGCTCCTATGTATCCCTGACGCCCAAGGGCGGCAGCTTCTGGGGCTGCTGCCCCTTCCACAATGAAAAGACTCCTTCGTTCCATGTGCTGCCGGACCGGCAGTTTTACCACTGCTTCGGCTGCAAAAAGGGCGGGGGCGTCATCAACTTCATCATGGAGGAGGAGAACCTTTCCTTCCCCGATGCGGTGCGCTTTCTCGCACGGCGCGCGAACATGCCCGTGCCGGAAGAAGAGCACAGCGACGAGAGCCGGCTGCGTTCGCACATCCTGTCGCTCAACCGCGACGCGGCGCGCTTTTACTACGATCAGCTCTACTCGCCCAAGGGTGTGCCGGTGCTCGAGTATATGAAAAACCGCAAGATCACGCGGCGCAATGCAACGAACTTCGGCCTCGGCGCATCGGCGGACGAGTGGGACGGCTTACTGACCGCGATGCGGAAAAAAGGCTATGGCGACGGCGAGCTGCTTGCCTCGGGTCTTGCCATCCGCGGCAAAAACGGCGGGCTGTACGACAAATTCCGCAAGCGCCTCATCTTCCCCATCATCGACGTGCGCGGCGATGTGCTGGGCTTTGGCGGGCGCATCATCAGCAAGGACGATCCGGGCGCGAAGTATATGAACACGCCCGAGACCATCGTTTACAGCAAGCGGCGCGTTTTATACGGGCTGAACCTGGCCAAAAAGAGCAAGCGCAGCAACATTATTTTGGTCGAGGGCAACATCGACGTCGTGATGCTGCATCAGGCGGGATTCGACAATGCTTGCGCCTCGATGGGCACAGCGCTGACGACGGAGCAGCTGCAATTACTCAGTCGCTACACGAAGGAGATCGTGCTCTGCTACGACAACGACGACGCGGGCAAGGTCGCGACGCAGAAGGCGCTGACGCTTCTCAATAACACCGACTTTCAGGTCAAGGTGCTCGAGCTCCCCAAGCGGCTCGTCGACGGAGAGTACATCAAACAGGACGCGGACGACTTCATCAAGTTCCAGGGTAAGGACGCCTTTGAGCATCTGCTTTCCGGCAGCGAGAGCGGGATGGACTTCCGCATGGCGCAGCTCAAGTCGAAGTTCGACCTCAAAAGCGACGAGGGACGTATCGGCTTTGCCGAAGCGGCAGCAGGATTGCTCTCCACAGTGCCGAACGCGGTTGAGCGCGAAATTTACACCGTGCGCGCGTCCGAGGCCGCAGGCATCACGCCCGACGCGATGAAGCTCGAGGTCGAGCGCGCGCGAAAACGCGCCCGCTACAAGGAAAAGCGCGAGCAGGAGCGGCGGGACCTGAATCCCGCGGCGAGTGCCCAGCCGCGCGAGCGGTCGATCCGCTACACCGACCTTCGCTCGGCGCTTGCCGAAGAAGGCGTGCTGCGGCTTTTGACGCTGGACGATTCCCTCTTTGGCGAGAATCCGCCGATTCGGGAAGAGGACTTCTCCTCCCCCCTCCTGGGCCGGTTCTTCACGGCGCTGCGCGCGCAGCTGCGCGAGAGCGGGCAGGTGAACATCCCAGCGCTGGCGGAATTTTTCACGTCGGAGGAGATCAGCCACTTGATCGGTATCCTGCAAAAGCCGGAGTCGCTCAAAAACGGCGCGCAGGCGCTCAGCGACTACTGCACTATCATTTTAGACGAAGCGCACAAGCGCGCGGCCGTCAACGAAGATCCCCTGATGGCCGCGATGGAAAAGAATAAATATAAGGGTAACGGAGGAAAGCAAACATGGAAGAAAAACAGCTGACCAGCAGAGAGCTGGAGGAACAGGCCAACGCGCTGCTCGCCGAGGCGGATTTTGAGGAGATCAATCTGCCGAAGAAAGCGAAAAAGGCCGCAGCGGCCAAGAAAGCGAACGAGGATACCGCGCAGGCGGAAAAGCCCGCGGAGAAGTATCCCCCGCTGGATGAAAAGCTGGTCGCCTCCCTGCCCGCGGCGGCGCTGCTGCAGGGCAGCGAAAAGCTCATGGAGATTTTTGCCAAGGGCAAAGCCAAGGGCAAGCTCAACTCCAGCGACCTGATGGAGACCATCGACGAGATGAACCTTGAGAGCGAGCAGCTCGACCAGATCTACGACTCGCTCGAAACGCTCGGCATCGACATCGGCACCGCCGAGGCCATCGACAGCAGCATCGACGATGTGGAGCCGCCGATGGAGGAGATCGCCGAGATCGAAGAGGAAGAGCTCGTCGACCCGAACGAGCTGGTCGACAGCTTCTCGACTGACGACCCCGTGCGCATGTACCTCAAGGAGATCGGTAAGGTGTCGCTGCTGTCGGCGGACGAGGAAATTTCGCTCGCGACCGCGATGTCCGCGGGCGTGGAGGCCAAGCAGAAGCTCGAAGAGGCCGAAAAGAACGGCACGGAGCTGAGCGAAGAGGAAATGAAGGCACTCAAATCTGCCGTCAAGAAGGGCGAGCGCTCCAAGCAGCGCCTGGCCGAGGCAAACCTGCGTCTCGTCGTGTCCATCGCTAAGCGCTACGTGGGCCGCGGCATGCTGTTCCTCGACCTCATTCAGGAGGGCAACCTCGGCCTCATCAAGGCCGTCGAAAAGTTCGACTACACCAAGGGCTACAAGTTCTCGACCTACGCGACGTGGTGGATCCGTCAGGCCATCACTCGCGCCATTGCTGACCAGGCGCGCACCATCCGTATCCCCGTTCATATGGTCGAGACCATCAACAAGGTCATCCGCGTGTCCCGTCAGCTCTTGCAGGAGCTCGGCCACGACCCCTCTCCCGAAGAGATCGCCGCCGAGATGGACATGCCCGTCGACAAGGTGCGCGAGATCCTGAAGATCGCGCAGGAGCCCGTCTCCCTCGAAACGCCGATCGGCGAAGAGGAAGACAGCCACCTTGGCGACTTCATCCCCGACGAGGGTGCGAGCGAGCCGAGCGAGGCCGCGTCGTTCACGCTGCTGCAGGAGCAGCTCGTCGACGTGCTCTCCACCCTCACCCCGCGTGAGGAGAAAGTCTTGAAGCTGCGCTTCGGCATCGAGGACGGCCGTCCCCGCACGCTCGAAGAGGTCGGCAAGGAGTTCAACGTCACGCGCGAGCGCATCCGCCAGATCGAAGCCAAGGCGCTGCGCAAGCTCCGTCACCCCAGCCGCAGCAAGAAGCTCAAGGACTTCCTGAACTAAGCCAATAACGACAAATAGAGGGCACACCCTTCAGGCGTTTACAGCGTCTGGATGGTGTGCCCTTTTTCATGCAAAGCGACGTGCCGTGCATTGCACATACGGCATAGTCAGCGGGCAGAATATAAGTTATTCTGTTCAATAATTAAACCTACAAAACAGATTTCATCGTAATGTTTGTGCCTGTTTCAACGCATAAATCATAGAATCGATACCTAATAGTGTCGTATAGCTACTGTTGTTTTTTCTGAAAGCGGGCGTGTAATAAACATTGTTTTCAGCATCAAAACAGAATTTTTCAGCAGTTAGTTCTTCTATCTCACGTGCCAATAGATTACTTCCATAGAAGCGGCGGAGAAAGTCGATTCCCGCACACATGGCAGCGACAGGTTTCTTTTCGCTAATAAAATGTGTGACGCACGTTTTTATCACATTGGAGTCTCTATAATTGTTCAATAAACCAATTCCACCGGGTATGATCAATGCATCGTATTCTGCAAAATCAACCTCATGAATATCTTTAATGCGTCCCCTGCCGATGCGGGCTGCTTCTATAAGGATATTCCGCTTTTCTGCCATCTGTTCTGTCAGGTGGTTAACAGACTGAAAGGAAACATTTTCTGCGACAGGAGTGTAATCACACCCATATTTATCAAGCGCTGCATACGTCAGAATTACTTCTTCTATACATGAACCATCACCGAGGCCACAGCCTGCTAATAAAACTAAATACTTCATTTGTTTTCACCTCCACAACTCACGGTTTGCCAACGACTTCTCACTGATAAGCATAGCATATAAAGCGACTTACATCAACGCCTTCTTCATGGTAAATCAGCGACCTTTTTATGAACACCGTTCTGTTTTGCCTGTTCACTCGCCGCCCTGCGCCGTTCTCGATAAAGTGGAATGTGATCTCTGCCAGTACCTCTCCGGCGAAGAAAAGTATTCTCAACTCTTCGAATGCTTTGGCCGCGACCGCGACATCCGTCCACTGCTTTCTCAATGCAGAAGGTCTGCCGATCCCGGTAAAGAAATATTTTCCAGCGCTTGACGCGATCTTGCGCCAAAAAGACCCGCCTCAGTAAGGCGGGTCTTTTTGATTGAGCTCTGTCAAAAACCGTCCCAGTGCGGGATTCTGGTTGCCGCTCTGCCAGGCGGCGATGATCTCTTCCTCCTCCCCTTCGCCCACGAGCGGGACGAAGACGAGGTTGTCGGCATTGTAAAGGCGGTCGGTGCAGTAGTCGGGCAGGAGTGAGATCCCCTCCTCCGCCGCGACCATCATCAGGATGCTTTCGGTGTCCGCCGAGCGGAAGAGAATGTTCGGCTTGTAGCCCGCCTCGGCGTAGCGCTGCATGAAAAAGGCGTCGCCGTAGGAATCGGGCGCGGCGTCGGGCGACATATATAAGATGTTCTCCCCGCGCAGCTCTTGCCGCGTGAGCTGGCGGCGCTGCGTGAGCGGATGGCCCGCATAGAGTGCGACAACGAGCCGAGCCTTTTCGACCGTCTGAAACGTGACGCCCTCCTGTGTGCGCAGGTTTGTCGAGTCCCAAGTGAAGACGATGTCATACTCCTGATGGAGTAACCCCGCGGCCAGCACATCCGTCGAGCAGCGGTAGAAGGTGATGAGCACGTTTCCGTTCTTCTGGTGGAAGTGGCGCATCAGGACCGAGAGGTCGCTGCGCTCGTAGCCGCGCACGTAGCCGACGCGCAGCGTGCCGGTCAGGCCCGTCGCCGCGTCATGCACGCGTTCCTGTGCGCGGCTCATGCGCTCTAAGATCGCTTTTGCGTCCAAAAGGAACGACTTTCCCGCGCTCGTCAGGCTTACGGGGCGTGTGCTGCGGTCGAAGAGCTCGCAGCCGAGCGTCTGCTCAAGCTGCTGGATCTGCTGCGTCACCGCGGTCTGCGAGATGTAATACTGCTCCGCCGCCTTTGTGAAGCTCCGGTGCTCCGCGGCGGAGACAAAATAGCGTAGCTGATTGCGATTCATGTACTCATTTCCTCATAACATAAGTTTTACTTATTATATCATCCGATAATCGGTCTTGTAAAGCCCATCTTCCTGCGGTAAGATAAGCACATCGTTCATAAATCTTTTACAAATGAGGTCGATCAACATGAAACGCGAATCGTTCCGCTCCCGTCTGGGCTTCCTGCTCGTCAGCGCGGGCTGCGCCATCGGCATCGGCAATGTCTGGCGCTTCCCCTATGTGACGGGCAAAAACGGCGGCGGCTATTTTGTTCTCTTTTACATTCTGTGCCTGCTCATCATGGGCGTTCCCGTGCTGACGATGGAGCTGGCCGTCGGCCGCGCGAGCCACAAGAGCGCGATCCTCGCCTACAAGACGCTCGAAAAGCCCAAGTCCAAGTGGCACATCCACGGCTGGTTCTGCCTGATCGGCTGCTACCTCTTGATGATGTACTACACGACGGTTTCCGGCTGGATGGTGAGCTACTTTGGCAGGTTCCTGACCGGCAAGTTCTACTCCGGCATGCCCGCGGAGGACGCGTCCGCCGTGTTCGGCCAGCTGCTGTCCGATCCAGTCGAAATGGGTATTTTAGCAGTCGCTATCGTCATCGTCGGCTTCATCGTCTGCTCGTTCGGCCTGCAAAAGGGCCTTGAGCGCGTGTCCAAAGTGATGATGATCGCGCTGCTCGCGCTCATCCTCATTCTCGCCGTTCACAGCCTGACGCTCTCCGGCGCGGCAGAGGGCATGAAGTTCTATCTGCTCCCCTCGCTCGATTCCATCCGCGAAAACGGCCTGCGCAGCCTCATCACCGATGCGATGAATCAGGCCTTCTTCACCCTCTCGCTCGGCATTGCGGCGATGGAGATCTTCGGCAGCTACATGTCCGACGATCACACCCTCGCCGGTGAGTCCATCCGCATCTGCGCGCTCGACACCTTCGTTGCGCTCATGGCCGGCACGATCATCTTCCCCGCGTGCTTCTCCTACGGCGTAGCGCCCGACAATGGCCCGTCCCTCCTCTTTGTCACGCTGCCGCAGGTGTTCGTCAACATGTCCGGCGGCCGCTTCTGGGGCACGCTGTTCTTCCTCTTCATGATGTTCGCGAGCATGTCCACGGTGCTGGCGGTGTTTGAAAACATCCTCGCCGTCTGCATGGATACCTTCGGCTGGAGCCGCAAGAAGGCCGTTTTCATCAACGGCCTTATGCTGATGCTCCTGAGTCTTCCCTGCGTGTTCGGCTACAACATCTGGAGCGACTTCCACCCCATTCTCGGCAAGGACGTGCTCGACAGCGAGGACTTCCTTGTGAGCAACCTCCTGCTGCCCATCGGCTCGCTCGTGTATCTGCTGTTCTGCGTCATGAAGTGGGGCTGGGGCTTCGATAAGTATCTCTCCGAGGTCAACAAGGGCACGGGCATCAAGCTCTCGCCCAAGCTCAAGCCCTATTTCCAGTGGGTGCTGCCGATCCTGATCGTCATCATCCTGCTCCAAGGCCTGCTGTAAATTTGCTATTCTCTCATCTCTCATATCTCTCAAAAGGGAAAAGCCGCAGTGAAATTCATTGCGGCTTTTCCCTTTTTCCGCTTCCTTCGCAATTATGAACTCCGTGTAAATTCGCATATAACTCGTAAATATATTTATATAAATCTATTGACAAAATTTGTTCACGTGCTATGATAGCATCCAGAAAGAAAAAGAACCCCAAGGAGGCGCATGATGAAAAAAAACCTGTACAGTCTGACGCTGTCAGATGATGTGGTGCGCGAGGTCGACGCGCTGGCCCACCGGATGGGCACGAACCGTTCGGCGCTCGTCAACCAGATTTTGGCCGAGTACGTCTCCGTGCCGACGCCCGAGCGCCGCTGGAACGATATTTTCGAGGCCATCGAAGAGTTGATGACGCCCACGCGCGAGCTGGTGCCGTTCTTCGCCCCCGGCTCGTCCACGATGTCGCTCAAGTCGAGCTTATCGTACAAGTACCGCCCGACGGTCAAGTACGAGGTCGACCTGAGCAATGGCGACGCCCAGACGATGGGCACGCTGAACATCGTGTTCCGCACGCAGTCGGCGGCGCTGATCTCCGCAATGACGAGCTTCTTCCGGCTCTGGGTGCAAATCGAAGACAAGTGCCTCGCACCGCTTCTCGGCAGCTCCATTTCCTGCGCGCTGTACGACGGGCGCTTCGTCCGTCCGCTCGCGATGCCGCGCGGAAAGGCGCTGACTGCCGATGATGTCGCCGGTGCGATCAGCGCTTATGTCCAGCTCTTCGACCGGCTGCTCAAGGGCTATCTCGACGGCTCGCTCTCCGCGAGCGATGTTGAAATGGCCTACCGCGGCGATCTGCGAAGCAGAGCGCTGCTGATTTAATCACTTAATTGTAAAAAACACGAATTTGAGGTGAACTTGAATGAATGCTGAAAAATATACGCAAAAGGCTTTGGAAGCCGTCAAGACCGCGCAGAACATGGCGCAGGAAAACGGCAACCAGTATGTAACGACCGAACATTTGCTCTATGCCCTGCTCGATCAGGACGGCGGACTGATTGGGTCACTGTTCGGTAAGATGGGCGTCGATTGCGACGGCTTACTCTCCGAGCTCGACACGCTGATCCGCAATCTGCCCCGCATCTCCGGCGGCAGCGGCGAGGTGTACGCCTCGCCCGAGGTCGGCAAGATCCTGAACCTTGCCGAAAAGACCGCCGAAAAGCTGCACGACGAGTATCTCTCCGTTGAGCACCTGATGCTCGCCATCTTCTCCGAGGGCTCGCAGAGCGTGCGCCAGCTGCTCTCCGACCACGGCATCACGAGAAGCCGCTTCTCCGATGAGCTTGCGAAGGTCAAGACCTCCCCCGTGACGAGCGACAATCCCGAGGATTCCTACGACGCGCTCAAGAAGTACGGCACGGACCTCGTCGAGCGCGCCCGCACGAAGGAGCTTGACCCCGTCATCGGCCGTGACGCGGAAATTCGTAACGTCATCCGCATCCTCTCGCGTAAGACAAAGAATAACCCCGTGCTCATCGGCGAGCCGGGCGTCGGCAAGACGGCCATCGCCGAGGGCCTTGCCCAGCGTATCGTGCGCGGCGATGTGCCCGAAGGGCTCAAGGACCGCACGATCTTCTCGCTCGACATGGGCGCACTGATCGCGGGCGCGAAATACCGCGGCGAGTTTGAAGAGCGCTTAAAGGCCGTTTTGAACGAGGTCAAGAAGTCCGACGGCAAGATCATCCTCTTCATTGATGAGCTGCACACCATCGTCGGCGCGGGCAAGACCGAGGGCAGCATGGATGCCGGCAACCTCTTAAAGCCGATGCTGGCTCGCGGCGAGCTGCACTGCATCGGCGCGACCACGCTCGACGAGTACCGCCAGTATATCGAAAAGGACGCCGCCCTCGAGCGCCGCTTCCAGCCCGTCATGGTCAACGAGCCGACGGTCGAGGACACCATTTCCATCCTGCGCGGCCTGAAGGAGCGCTATGAGATCTATCACGGCGTTCGCATCCACGACAACGCGCTTGTCGCCGCCGCGACGCTCTCCGACCGCTATATCACCGACCGTTTCCTGCCCGACAAGGCCATCGACCTCGTCGATGAGGCCTGCGCGATGATCCGCACGGAGATCGACTCGATGCCCGCAGAGCTCGACGATCTGCGCCGCAAGATCATGCAGCAGGAGATCGAAGAGATGGCCCTCAAGAAAGAGGACGACCAGCTCTCGCGCGACCGTCTCGAGGAGCTCAAGAAAGAGCTTGCCGATGAAAAGGAACAGTTCAACGCCATGAAGTCCCGCTGGGAGGCGGAAAAGAGCGGCGTGGACAGCGTGAAGCAGCTCAAGAGCCAGATCGAGCAGATGCACGGCGAGATCGAGCGCGCGCAGGCGAACCTCGAGTACGAAAAGGCCGCAAAGCTCAAATACTCTGACCTCCCCGCCCTCGAAAAGCAGCTCAAGGACGCCGAGGCCGCGGCCGAAAAGCACACGGGCGACAACTCCATGGTGCACGACACCGTAACCGAAAACGAGATCGCCGACATCGTCGGCAAGTGGACGGGCATCCCCGTCAGCCGTCTGATGGAGGGTGAGCGCGAAAAGCTGCTGCGCCTCGACGAGATCATTCACAAGCGCGTCGTCGGTCAGGACGAGGCCGTGCGTCTCGTGACCGAGGCCATCCAGCGCTCGCGTGCGGGCATCGCGGACCCGAACCGCCCGATCGGCAGCTTCCTCTTCCTCGGTCCCACAGGCGTCGGCAAGACGGAGCTTGCCAAGTCTCTCGCCGACTGCCTGTTCGATGATGAGCATAACCTCGTACGCATCGACATGACCGAGTACATGGAGAAATTCTCCGTCTCGCGTCTCATCGGCGCGCCTCCCGGATACGTCGGCTACGACGAGGGCGGCCAGCTTACCGAGGCCGTGCGCCGCAAACCGTACTCCGTCGTGCTGTTCGATGAGGTCGAAAAGGCGCACCCGGAAGTGTTCAACATCCTGCTGCAGATCCTCGACGACGGCCGCATCACGGACAGTCAGGGCCGCACGGTGGACTTCAAGAACACGATCATCATCCTCACGTCGAACCTCGGCAGCCAGTACCTGCTCGACGGCATCGGCCCGGACGGCGAGATCACCGCGGACGCGCGCGAGCGCGTGCAGGGCGAGCTGCGCCGCGCCTTCCGGCCGGAGTTCCTCAACCGTCTGGATGAGATCCTCATGTTCCGTCCGCTCACGCGCGACAACCTGTCACACATCATCGACAACCTCGTCGCCGCCCTGCGCAGCCGCCTGGCTGACCGCACGCTGAACCTCGAGATGACCGACGCCGCCAAGGCGCTCATCATCCAAAACGGCTACGACCCGGCCTATGGTGCGCGCCCGCTCAAGCGCTACCTGCAGAGCCACGCCGAGACGCTCATTGCCCGCACGATCCTCTCCGGCGATCTGCACGCCGGCGACACGCTCGTCGTGGACGCCGAGAACGGCGCGCTCGTCTGCCGCGTGAAGGCATAAGGCACAAAAATCACCCCGGGAATCTGTGTGTCGTGCACAGGCTCCCGGGGTTTTGCTTTTGCCCTTGTTAATTATTCCTTGTGTTTTAAGCAGAAAATGCTATAATAGGCATACAAAAAATCGAGGCTGGCCAGCCTCATGGTTTATTGCATAAACCATGATAAGCCTCTAATGGCCTGTCACGATAGCCGTGAAACGGCGCGGATTATTAGCGGAAAAGGCGGGCTTGTTATGGATAAGTATGTCTTGGAAAGAGATGGTCAGCTTGATTTTTACAAGACTTTTCTTCCACGTGTTGATCCCCAATTAAATATTGATGAAATTATATCTGACAGCAACGATGGCGTTATCAATGGCAATCTGTTAGAGTTTAAGCTTCACGTTACAGATTTGAACTCTGTGCTGTTTCAGTGTATCAAATACCTGTCTGCTCTGCGTGTCAAGGGGAAGCCTGTTCCAGCTAACATTCTGATCATAGATGTGAACGCCGCGTGCGTTTGGCTGTACCGATCCGCGCCTTATTTGGCGGATATTGAAAAGCTGTATTTCGGCGGTGCATCAAAGGATAACAGCGGATTTATTGGCGGAGATGCTGAGCGGGTGCTGCATTATGAAAAGCAACTTGATGCTGAAGGTATTGTTGCCTTGCTCAAAGAAAATAGTT
>OLWW01001283.1_pt1 | contig 11164 bp, 10 predicted proteins | sample 1673991 | NCBI WGS metagenome assembly OLWW01 (sample SAMEA103958136, study PRJEB25191) | human gut metagenome
CTGCTCGGCGAGTAATTCGGTTGGTGCCATCAGGGCCACCTGTTTGCCGTGGGCAACCGCACGCAACGCGGCGAGGGCAGCGACCAGCGTTTTACCGGAACCTACATCGCCTTCGACCAGCCTGTTCATCTGCTTGCCGCTTCGCATATCTGTAACGCAATCGTTAATAGCATCTTTTTGAGAGTCGGTAAGCTCAAACGGCAGCAATGCTTTAAATTCTTCCGAATAAAACCTATCGCACTTCCAAGATGGGGTTGCAAAATTTTCGCGCCGTTTCATTGCAATGCCTGTGCGGAACATAAGCAGCTCCTCAAAAACTAAGCGATATTTTGCCACGGCAAGGCTTTTTTTATCTGTTGGAAAATGAATGTTTCTGAGAGCAAACTCAATTCCGCAAAGCTTGTATTTCTTTCTTAATTCTTCGGGCAGCGGATCTTTCGGAATATGCTCCAGCGCCGCTTTTAAAGCCATTCGCAAATTGCTTTGATAAAGCCCTGCAGTTGTTGGGTAAATCGGGGTTATTCCCGTGCCGTCCGGTAAGATTTCGGGAGATGACATTTCCCTTACCGCACCGAGCGGCGTTAGCTTGCCGTAAAAAATATAGGTTTTGCCAACCTCAATCTTCTTTGCGGTAAACTTGCTGTTAAAAAGTGTTACCTGTAAATATGCACTGTCATCTGTTGCGCCGAAGCGGTATATCGTCATATTGTTTCTTATATACTGCTCCTCCACCGCTGTTGTAACTCTGCAACGCACGGAAACCGGTTCGTTTGCCGGTGCGGAATACAGTTCTCTTATATCGGAATAATTTCTCCACGCTCTGGGATAATAGTGCAAAAGGGAATCGACGGTATCAATACCAAGCTTTTTTAAAAGCTTTGCGCGCTTTTCACCAACGCCTTTTAAATACCGAACATTTAGCGACGTCACATTTTGCACCTCCTTTTTCTTTTATCGACAATTAACCTGTGCCGATAAAAAGACTGAAAATTTGTTTGCTTTTTATACCTTTATCAACATTCCCTGTGCTTTCACTCATCTATATAAAACACAAAAGCACACGCCGGCAATTAAAATATGCAAAACAGCAACGTGCGCTTTATAATTTTTTAATAGTTTATTCTACTGAGATTATGAAGTAATAAACCGGCTGACCGCCGTTAACAAGCGTCACTTCAATATCGGAGCCTAGCTTTTGCGACAGTGTATTATAAATCTTCTGCGCCTTTTCATCGCTTACATCCTCGCCGTGGATAAGCGTTACATACATCGAGTCTTTTTTAAGCAAAGAACGGGTAAGCTTCAGCACTGTCTTTTCAAGGTCAGTGTCGGTAAATGTTATTTTACCGTTTGCCATCGCAAGCAGCTCACCTTTTTTAATAGGTTTGCCGTCAAACTCACTGTCGCGCGCGGCATAGGTTATCTGCCCTGTGCCGACCTTTTCGTATGCTTTGCGCATTTCTATTGCGTTTTGCTCATAGTTGCTTTCGGGATCAAAAGCCAGCATTGCGGCAATTCCCTGCGGTACAGTGCGTGTTTGCAGCACAACAACACGGCGCGTTGCAAGCGGCACGGCCTGTTCGGCAGCCATAATAATATTCTTGTTATTCGGCAGCACAAACACGGTTTCGGCGGGGGTTAACTCAATTGCCTTTAAAATGTCATCAGTTGAAGGGTTCATTGTCTGACCGCCGCTGACAACGGTATTGGCTCCTATTTCAAGAAACAGCTCCTCAAGCCCTTTTCCTGCACTTACCGCAACAAAACCAAACGGCTCTGTTTGAGCTGCAGGAGTGTAAACCTCGGTTTTTTCGAGATTCTTTGTGGGTTTCGGCTCTTTTGCGTCGTGCTTTGCACGCTCGTGCTGATCGCGCATATTCTCGATTTTCATATTTATAAGCTGACCGAACGTAAGACCCTTTTCAAAAGCGTTGCCCGGGTGATCGGTATGAACGTGAACCTTTATAATTTCGTCATCATCAACAACCACAACACAATCGCCGATTGATTCAAGATAAGCTCTCAGCTCTGCCGGATCGCTGTTCTGTGACGCACGCTTAACAATAAACTCTGTGCAATAAGTGAAGGTGATTTCTCCATCATATTCACCGGCAGCATTAAAGCCCTCACTTTTCGGTGCTTCCTCTGCGGCGGCTGTATTGCTTTCAATCATTCCGTTGCCGGAAAGAACGGAATACATACCCTCTAAAATAACAACGAGTCCTCTGCCGCCTGCGTCAACAACGCCTGCCTTTTTAAGAACGGGCAAAAGCTCCGGCGTTTCGCTAAGAGCACGCTTTGCGCCGTCAAGAGCCGCCAAAAATGTCTCGATTTCGTTCTTTCCCTCGTCGGCAGCGCCGCGTGCAACTTCAGACGCAATTCGCACAACGGTTAAAATAGTACCCTCGGTGGGTTTCATAACCGCTTTATATGCCGACTCTGTTCCAAGCTCAAAAGCTGATGCAACGTTTTCGGCGCTTGCCGTTTCGCAATCTTTAAAGCCATTTGCAAAACCGCGGAATATAAGCGAAAGAATAACGCCGGAATTACCGCGCGCACCGCGCAAAAGTGCGGAAGCAACGGTTGCTGCAACCTCGCCCACAGGACAATCGGAAAGCTTTGCAACCTCCTTTGCTGCATTTGCAACAGTCATTGACATATTAGTGCCCGTATCGCCGTCAGGAACCGGGAAAACATTAAGCTCGTCAACAGAGTTGCGTTGATTTGATATATTATTTGCGCCCGATATTACTGCATCGCGCAATATATTGCCGGTAAACAAAATTCAACACTCCTTTATTCGGTAACAATTCCGTCAACACGGACAGTGACCTTTGAAACATCAATTCCCGTGGCTTTTTTAACGGTATATTCAACAGCCTCGGTAATGCTGTTTGCTATTGTGTTTATGTTAATTCCGTAAATAACGGCAATGTGCAGATCAACCGTAACGGTGTTAATATCGCCGCTTACATGTATGCCGCTGTCGATGTAATTTCTGCCGGTGAACAGCTTGAAAAAGCGCTGTTTGCGGCTTGGAACCATATCAACAACGCCATAACAGCTTTGCACGGCGTTGCCGATCAATTTTGCCAAATACTCGTTTGAAAAACAAACCGTGCCAAGCATTGTTTCGTATGAAATCATATGAATTCCCCCTTAATAAATTTATCAATTTAATATATTTACTTTCCGATTCCACCGTAAACATCGTCTGCCGACGTGTTGCTAACAGATATACCCTCGCCGAAGCTTACTATACCCGTGCGCCAACAAACAGGAACGATCGGCATTTCGGAATTGAAAGCATTTGCAACCTCTAATAGCTTTGCCTTACCGTTATAAAACTTTTTAACGGCGGCAGCCGTTGAGCCTGCATATTCCGCGGTTTTCTCCTTTGTGCCGCTCGCCGTACCGGACGAAGAAGCGGAAGAAACAGCCGAACCGATCGATGCAGTACCGCTTAGCGCCGATGAAGCGGAAGAAGAACCGACCGACGAGCTGCTGCTCTCGGTGCTGCTCGGCAGCTTTTTGTAATACACTCCGTAAGCCGCACTGCCGTCCTTTGTAACAAGCTCTGTTATATCCATATTATTGCCGAGCTTTACTTCGGCAAGGTAGAGGTCATAATAGCCCTTTTTAAGGGAATTTACATAATCCTTCCATTCAAGCTTTTCAAGCTTCACCTCAACGCCTGCGGCATTAAGCTGATTTTTAATAAGCTCCGCTGCGCCTAAGCGCCACTCGTTATCCTTATAGCAAACAAGCTTTAAAGAAAGTCTGGTATTTTCGGAATTAACAAAATAACCCTTGCTATCCTTTTTATTATATCCTATCTTTTTCAATTGTGCAAGATAAACATTTTTATCCGATAATGAAGCATCGGCGCCCGTTGTTGCAGGAGCCGCTTTCCAGCTTGGATGAAATATACCCGTTGCACTTACTGCATTCTGATAATAAGCGTCGTCAACGATCTTTGCCCTGTCGAGCATTGCGGAAACTGCAAGTCGCATTTCTGTGCGGCTTAACGCACCGCTCTTCATATTTGTGCCGAGATAGACAAGTCGTGTAAGGTTAACCTTTTCATAGCCGCCGCGCACCTGTGAAAGCTTACAATCTGATAAATCGGAATAATAATAGCTTATATTTCCTACCTCAAGATTATGCGAAAGCGCGTCGGGGTCGGGAGTATTTACAAGTTCAATTTTCTTAATATTTACCGTGCTGTAATAGTCCGGATTTGCAATAAATGCCGTCTTTGCACTGTTTATAATATATCTGCCGCTGCCGATCGGCGGTATTTCAATTCTATCGCTGCTGCTTTTTGTATCTGAATGGGCTTTATAAACGGGAAAGTCAAGGCGGTTGACCATATAAGGGTCTTCTTTTTCACCTGTAAAAACAACCACACTCGGCGAGGCTGCGGCAACGCTTATTCCGGAAAGGGAATCTTTATATTTTGTGTTCGATTTTTTTGCTTTTCCTGCGCAGTAAACCACGTCGTCCGCAGTAAGCGCAGAGCCGTCGGTAAACGTTATGCTCTTAAGAGTTACCGTAACGGTTTTTCCGCTTTGTTTAACGCTTTCGGCAATGCAGTTATACGGAGAAAAGCTGTTATCAAGACGTACAAGAGAGTCATAAAGTAAAAGTGACGCCTCGCGGTTTATCGCGGTTTTTGCAGTATAAGGACAAAATGAATCTGTAACGCTGCAGGCAATCGATATGTTGCTTTTTTCGGCGGAAGACCCGCTTTCGCTGCTGTAGGTTAAAGCCTTACTTGCGGTATCGGCAGATGCCGACCCGATTTTTGAAGAAACATTTTTGCCGGAACAGCCTGCGGCAAAAAACGTAAAAACTGCCAACAAAAAGCAGATTATCCTGTTTTTCAAACTCATCACTCACTTTAAATATACAAGAATCGGGCCCTATGATATCTAAACACCGATTGCGCGAATTGCATTTGCTTTGCCTGTGCTGCGATCAACCGATATCAAACAACCGCACATTTTGCAATCACCGCATGCGTTCACAAACCTTGCAGGCAGCTTATCGCGCATCTTTGAAATAACTACGTCGCTTCTGACACCCAACACCGATTGCACGGTGCCTGTCATACCGATATCGGTAATATATGCCGTACCGTTGGGCAACAGCTGCGCGTCCGCCGTTTGAACATGGGTGTGCGTTCCGAAAAGTGCGGTTACCCTGCCGTCGATATAAAATCCCATTGCGCGTTTTTCCGATGTAGCCTCGGCGTGCAGGTCAACTATTATATTGTTTATATTTTGCTTTTTCAGCTCATTTATAACATCATCTGCCGCAAAAAACGGAGAGTCGTTGCTTTCCATATAAACCGTACCTATAAGATTGACAACCGCAACCTGAGTATAACCGAGGTCAACCACGGCAACGCCCTTGCCGGGAGTGGTTTTCGGTAAGTTATAAGGCCTTAATAAAAATTCATTTTCATCAAGGCTTTCGTAAATCTCACGTCGGCGAAGCGTGTGGTTTCCGCCCGTTATTACATCTGCTCCTGCGGCAAAAATTTCATCGGCAGAAGCCGGTAAAATACCGTTGCCCTCAGCAGAATTTTCACCGTTGACAATGCAAAGGTCAATTTTAAGCTCTTTTTTAAGGTTCGGCAAACGCTTTAATAGATAGCTGCAACCGCTCTCTCCCACAACGTCGCCGATGCAAAGTATATTCATTTATTTTTCCCTTTTGATTTTATTTTTGAGAAGTCCTTTTTAGGGCAAAAGTCCGCCATACAGCAGTTATCACATTTTTGAGAACGCGCAGTGCAGGTGTCTCTTCCGTGCAGTACCAATCGGTGACAAAACGCGTTTGATTCATCGGGAGGCAGAAGCTTTTTAAGCTGCAATTCAACATCTTTCGGATTAAGAACGCTTGTTAAGCCGAGTCTGTATGAAATGCGAATGCAATGTGTGTCTGCAACCACGGCAGGCTTACCGTAAACATCGCCCATTATAAGATTTGCGGTTTTTCTGCCAACACCGGAAAGGCTTGTTAAACCGTCCAGCGTATCCGGCAATTCTCCGCCGTAAAGTGAAACCAGCTCCTGAGCCATTTTAACAAGGTCCTTTGCTTTTGAACGATAGAGTCCGCAGCTTTTAATAAGCTCGGCAACCTCATCCTCTGTTGCCGTTGCCATTGCCTCGGCTGTTGGAAAACACTCAAAAAGAGCAGGCGTTACAAGATTAACGCGTGCGTCGGTGCACTGTGCCGAAAGTCTTGTTGCAACAAGCAACTGAAAAGGGGTTTTATATTCCAGCGAGCATTTTGCATCGGGATATTTTTGGCTTAATGCGTCGACCGCCGAAAGCGCCGTTTGCTGTTTCCTTGTCAAGTGCCGACTCTCCCTTCTTAATCTCTTTTAAATATAATAACACTTTTAGCACAGTTTAGCAAGCATATTTATGCCGACTTGAATTTGAAATCTCTTTCCCCGTCATCTTTGTATCCGCGCCCCGGCGACCTAAGAAGGCAGAAGAAGAAAAGCGCGAACCGCAGCGGCGGTGAAAAATAAACAACTATACGAAACTGCATTTTTGAAGAAACTTAAATTGCAACATTCAGCAGTCAAATGCAGCACAATAAAAATTACCTGTTTACAAAGCGTCAAGAATGAGTTATAATAAAACCAAAAGAACATTTGTTCTTTTTTATAACTGTCAAATGAAACTGACAAAAAGGAGCTGCGACATTTTATGGAACGCACAATTCTTCATTGCGACCTTAATAATTTTTATGCTTCCGTCGCCTGTCGCGACAACCCGAGCCTTCGCGACCGTCCCGTTGCCGTTTGCGGCGATCAAAAGGAACGGCACGGCATTGTGCTTGCAAAAAATGCTGCGGCAAGAGCGTACGGTGTTGCAACGGGAGAGGCGATCTGGCAAGCAAAATCAAAATGCCCGGGGCTTGTTACTGTACTCCCGGATTTTAATAGATACACCGAATTTTCGGTTGCCGCAAGAAAGATTTACAAGGATTACAGTGATCTTTTGGAGCCTTTCGGTCCGGATGAAGCGTGGATCGATGTAAGCGGCAGCCGCCTTATTTTCGGCAACGGCTTGGAAATTGCAAACAAAATAAGAAAGCGCATAAGAGAAGAACTCGGTCTTACCATCTCCGTCGGCGTCAGCTTTAACAAGGTTTTTGCAAAGCTGGGTTCTGACCTTAAAAAGCCGGATGCGGTAACGGTTATATCGCCCGATAATTTTAAGGAAATCGTTTGGCAGCTTCCTGCAAACGCTATGATAGGCGTCGGCAATGCAACATACCGGCTGCTTTGCTCTGTCGGAATACACACCATCGGTCAGCTCGGAAACGCTCCGGATGCACTGCTTAAAAGGATACTCGGAAAATCCGGTGAGCAGCTTAAATTATGGGCGCTCGGTCTTGATACCTCACGTGTGGCGGAAGCAAGCTATCATCGCACTCCGAAAAGCATAGGCAGATCCACCACCTGCGCCGCCGATCTTGTAACTCTAAACGATGTTTGGAAAACCATGTTGATGCTCTCGGAAGAGGTCGGCGCACAGCTGAGAACCGAGCAAGCCGAGGCAACGGGCGTGCAGCTGCACCTTCGCACAAACGAGCTTAAGGTAAACGAGCTGCAATCGCCGCTTGAAATGCCGACACAGTCGGGTATTGTGCTTGCAAAGCGCGGAATAGAGCTGTTTAAGGCCAAATATGAGTTCTTGCGCCCGTTAAGGAGTCTCGGAATACGCGCAATAAACCTTATTCCGCAAGCAGACGGAGCACAGCAAATAGGACTTTTTCAAAATGCAAAAAGCTTTGAGACTTTGCAAAAAATCGAAACGCAAATGGATACGCTGCACCGTCGTTTCGGCAAAGATTGCATTTGCCGCGGCAGTGTTATGCACGAAAAAAAGGCAGCGAGCGAGCCGCGCCCGTTTTCACAGATTTATAAATAACACAACAGCATAAAATACAAGAAGCGCCGAGCAAACAATCGCTCGACGCTTTAAATGCACAATAATATTCTATTTTGTTCTTTTGCAAACAGGCTTCGACCACTCCGAATACAGCCTGTGCCATTTGCCGTTGCGTTTTACGGATTTATACGATCGCACGGAAACATAATATTTTGCCTTTGCCGCAAGCCTTTTAACCCTTGCACTGTTTTTTAAATTACCCTTAACTGTAACTGTCTTGACTTTTTTCAGATTTTTATTTTGACTGTATTTAATTTGATACCCAGTTGTTTTGCCGCTTTGTACTTTCCATTTTACATTCAGCTGCCTTTTGCCGGACGTAAGCTTTTCAACATTTGTTGCAGGAGGATTTATTGTGAACTTTAATGTTCTGCTTCCGGTATATTTACCGCGAAAATCCACACGAACCTTATATGTACCGATGTTCACTCTGTCTGCATCGTATACCACGCTGTAATTCTTTTTGTTAATAGTTTTGCCTGCGGCATCTTTCACCGTAACTGACGGCGTTTTAACTTTACCGTCAAAGGTATATACATTGCTTGATAAAAAGGCCTTTGTTTTAAGCGGCAGCTTAAGCCTTACACCTTCAACAAATTCCATACTGTCAAATTGCCTGAACAACGAGAAATTGCAAAAATCCGGACCGCGCTTATTGCCGCAGTGAATAACGCAATAGTGTCCCTTTTGTTTTCCGACATATATGCTTATGTGGTCGTTTATAACCTTATCCTTATCAACAAAAACGATATCGCCGACTTCAAGTTTATTCTTGTTTGTTATTCTTGTGGCATAGCCGCTTTTTATAAGCTCCTCTGTCGCTCTGTGCCAATCTGCAACGGTTTCGTGATTCTTTCCCTGCATTGCCTTTTCAAGCACAGATGTGTCGTAACCTGCAACATTGGGAAGATAATTCAAATAAACATAAGAAACAAAAGAAGCGCACACAAAGCCGTTTTTTCTGAAATGCTTAAGATTAGGAGCTTTACCGCTTACGGTTGTGGGGTCTTTAACCATCTCTTTTCCGTTTGTACCGGTGCCGTAAGTTATGCGCGTTGTGGCATAAGGCTCTTGCAGAATACTGCCGTAAAGCCAGATATCGGATTCACGGTAATCGTCAATGTTGTAACCGACATAGTCCATAGCATCGATAAATACATTGTACTTTTGGTCAAGTTTATTTCGCTTAGCCGCTGCCGAAACATTGGTTGTAGGTACTGAAAACATCAACACAATACAAAGTGCAACCGAAACGAGTTTTTCGGTTTTTATTTTTAACATAATAACATCCTTTTGTGTGCACATAAATTCAAAAAATAAAGGTCGCGGCGCCTTCAATCACACACTATTAGATATTTTACTACATTTTTCTAAAAATGTCAAATTTGTAATATTTTCAAGCTGTTCCTATTCAATCCTCAGTAAACCGTCATTCTTTCACGGTTGTTCATATGCTGCAGAAGCACCTGCACTTCTCGATATTCTGTATAAAATTCATCGTGCTCTCGACCTGCAAGATACGGCAGCTTAGCAACACTTACTCCGATATCATAAAGCGTGGCATTTGAAATAAAGTGGCACAGCACATTTTCACCCTTGACCCACTTTTTTTCAATCTGCATAGCGGTTTCTTCGGCTTTGTCGTATTGCTCTTGCGAATACTGCCTTTCAAGCAGCGCAATATCAACACTTATATCGCTTGTGAATTTTTTTAAATAACAGGACTCCCAAATGCAAACACCGCAAACGCCTGCAAAAAGCACAATTGCAATCCAGATTTTGTTCATCTTGCCTCATCCTTTTTAATAATAACCTGATTACCCAAAACGTCAAGAGTCATAATAAATATGTCGTCAGGTGTAAGCTTGCTCTTTTTAAGCAGCGATAAAACTTTTTTCTCGCTTACATCAATGTCTTCAAGTCCGCGTTTAACTATCTTGCCGTCGCTGATAATCAGCGCGGGAAACGCGCTTTTATCCTGTGGCTCGCCCTTAACATCGCCGACGTTTGCCGGACGTTTATCGGGCTTTTGCAACACGCTTAATGTTCCGTTGGTTTCAAGCACCGCATACGATACCTCGCGAATATCAAAGATTCCCTGCTGTCTGAGCAGCTCAACAAGATCGGCAACCGTCACGCGCATTTTTCTCAGCTGCTTTTGCAAGATCACACCGTCTTTGATTATTATTGCCGATTTGCCGTTTGTAAGGTTGTTTATAATGCTTGATTTAAGCGTTAAAACCGTCAATAATATCTCAAGCGCAACAAGTGCGGAAATGGCGAGCACGGCACTTAAAACAGGCTGTGACGCGTCTTGAATCGGAATTGCTGCGATCTCTGAAATAAGCAGCGTTACCACAAGCTCGGCAGGCTGCATATCCCCTATTTGCCTCTTGCCCATAAGCCGCATTGCAGTGGTTACAAGCAAATATAAAATAACTATCCTTATAATGGTTGTAAACATAAACATCACCAATGTTTATGTTGTCCGCAAACAACAACGATATGCACAAAAATAACGACAGACAAAACCGTCTGCCGTTATTTTAAAAAAAGAAAATTTAAATTCTGCGAGCTACCTTAAGCTCGTTGCAAAGCCTGTCAGATAAATCTGAATTGTTTATCTGCTCAAAAAGGCCGTTGCATTCAAACACCTTGATAATTGCGATATAGGTGTCCCACCCCATCGGTGCCGTCCGACGCTCAATATCAGAAACTGTCTGACGGCTTTTCCCGATTTTTCTTGCAATCTCCGTTTGAGAAATCCGAAGACACTTTCTGAAGGACGGGAGCTTTTCTACAAGACTGTCAATCATAATTTGACGTTCGGCGGAAATGTTGAATTCTGGCATATTCGCGCGCTCCTTTCCTCCCCTTGTTTTATGACGAACAAAATTCCGATATATGACAAATGCCGCTTTTCTAAAGCACAACGGATTTTCACACGTCTCTTTACTACAAAATAATTATACCTTTTTTCTTTTTCAAAGTCAATGAACTGCCGAAAGTTTGGTAATTGTAACTACTAACTAATCTTACTACTTGACAAAACGCAGCGATAAATTCATCACATTGCACAAAACGTACGGCAGCGGGTTTTTTCCTCAACGCAAAAGGCGTGCGGATCAATGTAATCCGCACGCCTTTTTTGCTGTTATTTACAGATTCACACGTGTTGGTTCATT
>OLWW01001284.1_pt1 | contig 11163 bp, 7 predicted proteins | sample 1673991 | NCBI WGS metagenome assembly OLWW01 (sample SAMEA103958136, study PRJEB25191) | human gut metagenome
TCATGACGGGGACCCCTGATTTTACAGATTGGGAAAATCAAGTAAATCCAGCTGTTGAAGCAGCTTTGAAAACGGCAGAGGCTAAATGAATTTGCATTTTTATTGTCGTTACAACAGACAAAGGGGAACGTTTTTTGATATAATATATTAAAAGACTTTTTTTGTATATGTATAGTGAACAGGAGGCGTTTTCTATGACGTTCAAGAAACGTATTGTCGGTGTCATCGGCTTAGGTCATGTCGGGGCTCATGTGGCTTTTAATTTAGGGGTCCTCGGGATTGCTGATGAAGTGAAGTTATGTGATGTAAATTCGGAGAAGTTGGTCAGTGAACGGCAGGATATGATGGATGCGGTCATGTTTATGCCTCATCGCGTCAATTACACCATTGCCAGCTATGAAGAATTGGCAGATTGCGACGTCATTGTCAATGCTATCGGCGATATTACGCTTTGTGCGTCCGGGAATCGCGACGACGAAATGCATTTCACCGTGCCCCAGGTCGCTGATTATATCCCCAAGGTCATGGCCGGCGGCTTCCAGGGCATCATCATCAATATCACCAATCCTTGTGATGTCGTAACGGACCTCATCGCTAAGAAGAGCGGTCTTCCGAAAGGGCATGTCTTCGGCACCGGCACGGGGCTGGACAGCTCGCGTCTGGTCAGTGCTATTTCCCAGCAGACGGGCCTGGATCATCATTCCTTCTCGGCCTACATGATGGGGGAACACGGCAATTCCCAGATCGTTCCCTGGTCGCTCATCAAGTTCGGCGGCAAATCCCTGGAAGAACTGGAACAGAATCCGGCCTATGTCTTCGATAAAGCCCGCGTCCAGGATGAAACGATTCATGCCGGCTGGGTCACCTATTCGGGCAAGCACTGTACGGAATACGGCATCAGCATGACGGCGGCTACCATGGTCCGGGCTGTCCTGCGGGATGAACGGAAAATCATGGCTGCCAGCGCACCGCTCGATGGCGAATACGGCGAAACGGGCATCTTCTGCGGCGTCCCGTCGGTTATCGGCGCCAAAGGCATCGAGGAAGTCATGGAATATAATCTGCCGGAACAGGAAATGAAAGACTTCAAGGCATGCTGCGCCACGATTCGCGCCAACATCGCCAAAGCCGAAGCTTTTTGGAAATAAGGTGAATAGAAAAAAGGACTTGTCGTCGTGCGGCAAGTCCTTTCTTTATCGCCCTTCGACGCAGATCCAGCGGTGGTCTTTTTCGATGTGGACCTGGACGGAGGGGAAGCCGGCACGGTGGAAAATGGTTTCAAAGGTTTCCGGTGTCGGGTTATAGAGGTGGTAGCGTTCGATGTTTTCCTGGACTTCAGCGCTGAGGCCGTCGTGGCTGTAGATTTCGGCGATGAGCAGGAAGGTTCCGCCCGGTTTGAGGACGCGGCGGACTTCTTTCAGGTTTTCCGGCGGGTCTGGCCAGAAGTAGAAGCTTTCGACAGTCGTAATCTTGTCAAAGGTGCTGTCGGCAAAAGGAAGGGCTTCGACGGAGCCTTCACAGACGGTCATTTTTCCAGCGGCTATGTCGGCCGCATTCGTCTGGCACGAGGTCTGGACCGACGTCGGCGAATAATCGATTCCGGTCAGATGGCCCGTCGTGATATGGGCGCTCATACGATGGAGGTTGGCTCCCCCGCCGCAGCCGATATCCAAGACCTTTTCGTTGCCGTGCCACTGGAAATGAGACAGGCCCCAGGCCGTAAGGGCGGCATGGCTCTCATTCATGCGTGCCAGCATCTGCTGGCCGGCTTCCCCCGTCGGTTTGGCCGGATTGCCAGCCGTCGTAATAGCTTTTTGTCGTTCTTTTTCTGTATTAGTCATGATGATAACTCCTTTCGTAATCCTATTACCCTCATCATACCACGATGCCACGGTCAGAGGAAGGCAGCAGAATAGAAAAAGCCCCGGAGCGGGAGGTCTCCGGGGTTTTTTCTGATTCTATGATATCAATAGTTAGCGGTACGCGGGCCGGTGGACAGTACAGCGAACTTCTCCGATTTTGGTCGGGAGGCCATCTTGGCAGAGGAGTTCGGTAACGGGCCGGTGGGTTGCCGCCGGGGATAGCTGACTTCGTTTACAAGTATTACTATACGGGCATTGTGTAAAAGAAGGGTGAAAACCGGGTAAGAGTTAAGCAATTCTTTTACAAGGCTTCCGGCAGCGTGAAGAACCAGATTTGGCTTTCTTGTTCGGACGGGGCATTTTTTTTCAGGCTGATTTTGACTTTGTGGACCTGATTGTCCTTGTTGTATATCATGGATTTTTTGTCGCTGTCGTAAGTGTAGTCCGATACGTCGGGCTGGCTGGCTTTTTTATCGTCGACGGCGATGTCCATGCCGAAGTCATTATCGTTGACGACGGCGAGGGTCCGCCGGTCCGGCAGGAGAGCCATGCCTTCGGCCTTTTCGATATTCCATCCTTGGGCACGGAGGTCCAGGACGAGCTCTTTCTTAGCCGGTACGATTTTTCCGTCCAAGCGGCCGTATTCGAGGTCTCCGTTATCGGCGATGGGCGTAGCGCCATTCAGATCGACTTTGTAGATGAGGTTCTGCATGGTACCGTGCTGTTTGCCCTGTTCGATCATCAAGAACTGGCCATGGCCGATGGACGTGATGTCGCCCAGCTTGGCGGCGCCAGGGTTCTTATAGCCCGTATCGACGGGGTAGGCATACATGGTCGTTTTTTTCGTCAGCGGGTCGAATTCGACGATGCGCGTGTATTTTGCCGTTTTGGCCGTTTTTCCATCGACGTTCAATGGGCTCTGGATGAGGGCAAAGATATGGCCGCGTTCGTCAATGGTCAAGCCCTCACTGCCACGGTTAGGGACGCGGCTGGCCAGGATGCGGGGCAGGCCCGTGCCGGGACCGTATTTTTCCAGGATATTGCCATGCCGGTCGGCTTTGACGATGAACGGTCCGTATTCATCGCTGATCCAGAAATTGCCGTCTTTGTCGACGGCCAGGCCTTCCGTATCAAGGCCATTCGGGTCAGTCCCTAAATCTTTCATCTGGAAATTCAAGGCGATTTCGTTAGTCGAACCAGTCAAGCCTGTTGGTAAAGGCTTGCCGGTAATGGCCTTGCCGCGGACTTTTAAGGGGATAGATGCTGTGATGTCCGCCCGCCCTTGGGCCGGGTTCACCGTGATGACGCCGATACTGGGCGCAAAATTCGGCGTCGGGAAGAATTTCCCGGACATTTTTTTGCCGTTTTTGATATATTTCGGGATATCACCGTTCGGGCCGCGGTCCGTCAGGCCGTAGAACTCGATAGTTCCGTCGCTTTTGATATCCTTGAAGGCCAAGGATGAGCCGTAGCCGGGGTTGATTTGGTGGTGAAAAGCCTTTTCATTCCCTTTATATGGGAGCTGATAATGGTCAGCGTGGACGATATAGGCCTTGACCGGGACGTCCTGCGCGCTGAGACTGGCACCGCCCAGGCAGGACAGCATCAGGCCTGCTGCTATCCAGCGTTTCCATAGTTTGTTCATGAGTAAGCACCTCCTATTATTTATTCTTAGCATAGGCTGAACGCATCAAGATTGAGTCTGTTTTGAGTAATAATTGGGTAATAGTTCATGTAAAATTTGTGTTTTAACTGTGAAAAATAGTTGTTTAAACTGTGTAAAAATGGGCGATAAACGGCATAAACATGCTAATTGTATGTATTTTGACATCATAGACGCTTTTTCGTATACTGGCCATGCAGACAAATGTAGGCTGTGCAGGATGTTTGTCCCGGAATGGCGCTGAGAGAGGAAACTAGGACCACTCGCCTGCAGCGGTATTTTGGGAATCCTGGATTCACTGTTGTGAAAACAAGGAGGAATTTCTCATGATGAAGACAAAATTTGCTACGGCTCTGATGGCTGCCTTGACGATCAGTTCGGCTTGTGCGTTTGCAGCCAATCCCTTTGTCGACGTCCCGTCGGACAGCTGGGCTTACAAATCCGTCGTAGAACTCGCTGATGCTGGTATCATTCAGGGCGTAGACGGTCAGTATTTCCAGGGTAACCGCAATATCACCCGTTATGAAGCAGCCGAAATGGTCGCTAAAGCCATGGCCCACATGGATAAAGCCTCTGTTGAACAGCGCGCCCTTATCAACAAATTGGCCGATGAATATGCTGACGAACTGAATAACCTCGGCGTCCGTGTCAGTGCCCTCGAAAGCCGCGTCGGTAACGTCAAGCTCTCCGGGAATGCCCGTGTCCGCTACCGTAACCAGAGCAAATACACGGCTCCTGGTATGGGTCTTTCTGATAAAGACGGCAATCATGGCGACGTCAAAGCCAAAGGCAAAAAGAACGATGCTTCCTGGGATTACCGTGTCCGCCTCCGCGCTGATGCCAATGTCAATAAGAACACCGTTGTCCGTTACGGCCTGAGCACGGACTCCATCAGCTTTGCCGATAACAAGGCAGCTTCGGACGGCAACAACATCTTCACGGACCGCGCTGAAGTCCGGACCCAAGCTGGCCACTTCCAGTTCAATGTCGGCCGTACCGATAAATACGTCATGGGCAATGGCTATGGCCTGAACTACGGCGATATCTTCGACCGCGCCGAAATGAAGTATGCAACGGATAACGTAGCTGTCACGGCAGGCTATGGGAAATTCAAGATGACTGGCAGCGATAAAACCTTTGCAGGTGTAGATAAATCCATCGATGGCGTCAAGACGGGATATGGCGAAATCGAAGGCTTCTTTGGCAACGGTTCGGCTGTCGGCGTCTACTACAATGACTTCACCCGTGCTGGCGGTTCCTCTTATAACGATTCTTTCCGCGGTGATGACCTTTGGGGCGCTTATGTATCGTATAACTTCGGCTCGAAGTGGAACCTCTTGGCTAACTACGAACATGTCAGCCTGTCCCATGGTTATAAGACCCTCGATAACGATGACAGTGCCAACTGGTGGGCTGCTCAGCTGACATATGGCAAAGCTGTAAAATCTCAGCCGGGTACCTGGAGCGCTTGGGTCGAATACCTCAATGTCGAAGACGGGGCTTATCTCGGTGGTTCGACGAATATCTGGCACTTTGACAGCGATGCCTTGAACAACATCAAGACCTGGGGCGTCGGCGGCAGCTATGTCGTAGCTAAGAATACCTTATTCAACGTCTACCAGAGCTTTGGCTCTAAATGGAAGACGAATAAGACCAATGCGGATGATCCGGAAGAACAGACGAGAGCTGAATTCGTATTCTCCTTCTAAGTACCTCGTTTGCAGAAAAATCTAAAAAAGAGCTTGTGCGCTATTACGTGCACAAGCTCTTTTTGTTGATGGAGGGCGGACTCAAATTGGAAAATGTGCGGAACTTGGGAAAGCCGGAATCTCTTTCAAGGGCTTCATCAGGTGTCCGGATTTACCCGGTGCTGCTGGAGTTTTTGGCGGTACATTAAGGTGTCGGCCTGGGTCAGGACGGCGTCGATGTCTTCGATAGGTGTTTCTGCCGTGGTGTATCCTAAGGCGATACTGATGTGACCTGCTTGAAAGTGTTCTTCCAGTTTTTTTAGCAAGGCCTGGGCTTCTTGAGGCTGCTGGATTTCTTCTATCATGAGGAATTCATCGCCGCCCATGCGAAAAATGAATCCTTCGTGTCCGACATGGAGAAAAATCTGAGCCGCTGCACAGAGCAGCTGGTCTCCGGCTTCGTGGCCTAGCGTATCGTTGGTTTCCTTGAGTTCGTTCAAATCGCCGAAGATAAAGGCAAAATGCTGTCCTTCCGGCAGAGAGGCCAGACAGTCTTTGAAGCCCCGGCGGTTCAGGAGCCCCGTCAGCTGGTCCGATTTGCTCAGCCGGTCCAGGCGCTGCATCATGTCCCGATTCCGGAGCAGGATGGTAAAGAAGCGGGTCAAAGCCGTAAGGAGCTCTTCGGCTTGGTGCAATTTTTCCGGTGACGGGTTGATGACGGTGATGAAACCATAAGGCTGGCCGTCCAGCATCAGCCGGGCCAGGGCGAGGCGCTGGATGCCCGGGATGTGAGGGGCCAGATTCGGATGTTCCTGCCAATAAGCGGCCATGTCGGAAATGGTAAAGCTATTTCCCTGGAAGAAGTGGTCGAACACGTGTCGCAGTTCTACCCGGGGAATGGGCTGGAAATCCTCGCCCAAGGGCAGGATGCCGTCAGTTTCCCAGGTGTAAGTAAAAGTTACGTTATCGCCCTTTTCTTCGGCAAGTATGATGCGATCGGCTTCCAATTGACGGCCGATACGGCTCATCATCTGACGGATGCCACGGACGGGATCCGTTTCGTACATGCCCAGGCGGATGGCGTCGTTTACGGATGCTTCAAAGAAGAGCATTTGGTTGAAACGAGTATCTTTGGTCAGGTATTCGTCCAGATTCAGACAGGTGCAGAAGTGGCAGTTTTTGCCGTGCCAGGGGATGAGGATGTCCTGGAGGAGAAAATCCATGCCAGCTACGGGATTATGGAAGACCCGTGATATAAAGCGGTCGCGGCTGAGCTGGGTGTGGCAGCAGTCTGGACAGGGGGCTGACAGGCCGGCCAGTATTTCGTAGCATTTCATGCCTTCCAGCGGTGTGTCCAAGGGGATTCCACTGCGCTTGCGCATGGCTGGGTTGCAGTACAGCAGCTCATATGTTTCCGGATCGGAGACGACAGCACCCAAGTCGGAGTGGTCGAAGGCGGCCCGGTCGAAGATGAAGCGGTCACTGGTGTAAAGGGCCTGGCCATACTGGGCTTCTTCCGATTCGTGCATGCGCTTGATCAAGAGTTGAAGGAGACTGTCCAGGCTGCGGGCTTCTGAACCCCGTACAATGGCGTAATGCATGTAAAGGGTGCAAGGGAAGCCGTCCACCTGCTGGATGGCGTGGATAGCGTTGGATATCTGGATATGGGCCTGCTGGAGCTGTGCGATGTGAGCCGATTTCTGGAACAACAGGAAACAGCAGCTTCCGATATGGGAAATCGTAAGGGACGGTGGAAGATATTCCTTGAGGATAGCGGTGATTTTCTGGAGCAGGTGCTGGCGAAATTCTGGCCCATAGGTCAGGCCGATAGCGTCGAATTCGGGTACGTCGATGAGAGCGGCCGTGTAATCGTCCCCATACAGGCGATATGTGTCGGCGTAGCGCAGGCCGGCCATGACCATGCCCCGGTAGTTGAGGAAGCCTGTTTCTTCATCGGTAACGGCTGTATGTACCTCGTTTATCAGTGGGTGATGGTTGTCTTCTACATCGTGGAAGCAGAGGACGACGCCCGTCATTTTGTCATTCTGATAGATTGGGAATTTGTCGGCTTGTACTAGATGGAGCTGTTGTTTTACGACGAAATGGAGGAAACAGTCGGATACTACCTGGCCGCTGCACATGGCTTTTTCGTCCGTTTCGTCGTCGGCTTGGCAATCTACGCAGAATCCCACTTCCTGGGCTGTTTTGCCGAGCAGTTCTTTTTCCGGGATGCCCAGCCATTCCACGAAGGTCCGGCTGGCTCCGCGGATGCGGTGGGAACGGTCTTTCCAGATGATTTTTTCCCGGCTGTGCTGGAGAAAGGCCTGCCAGAGCGCCTGGGACGTATTGGCTGTGTCCGTGGCAAAGGCTTCGGCTGTGACGCCGTAGCTGCGGAGCATTTCAAAGAGGATGGGACGCAGCTTTTTCTGGTCGTTAATGGGTGGTTTGGTAATGAAAAAGAGGATGTCCCGGCTGGGGGATTTGGGCAGGACCATGCCGATGATCATGAACCAGTCGAAATTGCCGTTGGAGCGGAGGATGCGGAACGGTTCGGTAATTATGGCGCTTTGCGAGGCAGCCGCCTGTCGATAGAACTGTTCCGGATCCATGAAATGAAGAAACCGTTCCCGGTCTTTGGGATGGACGAAGTATTCTGCAAAGTGGTGGAACGTGCCGTCAATGTCCGGATTCGTTTCACCTACTTGCTGGTCCGAAGTCAGGGGTTCGATGATTTCCAATACCTGGTTCTCCATATTGAGATACCAGATGCCTTCGTAGGTCAGGATGATGTTCCGGAGGACATTGTCGAGGCGGCGCGATTGTTTGTCCCGGGCAGCTTCGTCCAGACTGATGTTGTAGAGCTCTGCCCGGTGGATGCAGCGATGGCCGGCCCGGGCTACCGTCTTGAGGTTGACCCGCATGTACTGGCTATTGTCCACATAGGTCATGGTTTCGGTCTGGCCGCTTTTCCGGGCTTTGTCGGCAAAGTGACGGAATTTCTGGTGCATCGGGAAGTTGCGGGAGCGCAGGAACAGGTTGCTGTCCGTCACGTTTTTGGTCCCTATGCTCTGGAGCGACTTGAGGTAGGCGTCGTTAATCTGCAAGAACTGGACGTTCTGCGAATCATCCGCTACGATGGCTACGGGCGATGACTGGCTCACGTCGATGAGTCCGGCCCGGTTCAGCAGCACCGCTTCCTGGAGGGACTCGAAGGACAGGTCCCGGTCCTGGCAGAAGGGCAGGCACTCCTCGAGGGGCAAGGGCTTTCCGAAATAATAGCCCTGGAGTTTTTCACAGCCGATATCCCGGAGAAAATCGGCCTGCTCTTTCGTTTCTACCCCTTCGGCCAGGGTATGGATGCCCAGCTCCTTGGCCATGCGGACGATGGACGTCAGGATGATGCGGCTTTCCTTGGTGAAGGGATGGAGAAAGGCCATGTCCAGTTTCAGCGTGTGGAAGCGATAATCTTTCAGTACGTTCAGCGAGGAATAGCCGCTGCCGAAATCGTCGAGCCAGACTTCGAAACCGGCTTCCCAGAAACGGCGCAGTCCCTGGCGGATGGATTCATCCTGAAGGACCAGGGCATTTTCCGTGACTTCTGGGCAAAGAAAATCTCGGGGCAACTGGTATCGAGACGAGGTTTCTTCCAGCATCTGTGCCGGGTCCATGAGCTGGAAATCGAGGCGGGAAAAGTTGAGGGACACGGGCAGGGTCTGTTGGCCTCGTTTCATCTGATTGTGGAGAAATTGAGCCATCTGGTCTGCGACATAGCGGTCCAGCCGGTCGATGAGGCGGAACTCTTCCAGCGTAGGGATGAACAGGGCCGGCGAGAGCAGACCGTATTCCGGAGAATCCCAGCGGGCCAGGGCCTCGAAACTGCATACTTTGCCATTCAGGGAGCGGACGATGGGCTGACAGTACACCTTGATGTGATGGTTTTCAAGGGCTTTGTCCAGGTTTTCTCGCACATAGTTCTGCAGTTCGTGAAGACGTCCCATTTCTCGGGTGTAGACGGCATAATGACGGGTCGCATCCTTGGTGATGGATTTGCAGGCCAGAGCGGCGTCATTGTCGAAGGCCAGCGTCAAGGCTTCCGTATCCGGGCGTTCACTGAGATAACGGATGCCCGCCTTCATTTCAATGTTAGGATTGGCAATCAGGTCCTTTACGTCATGACAGGCTGCCTCGATGCGCGTGGTCACGTCCACCGTGTCGGCTAGTACGGCGAAATGATCGGCACCCAGATGAGTCAAGAGCCGGCCTGGAAAATTTTTCTGGAGTATCTCGGCAATCTGCTGCAGGCAATGATCTCCCTGGTCAATGCCGCAAGACGCATTGTAAAGGCGGAAATTGGTAATATTGAAGAAAACCGGACAGGATTTCAAGCTTCTCCTAGCGTCCCATTCCCGTTCCAGTTCCTCCCGAGCTGCCCGATAGAAGGCCTGCATGGCAGGCATGGGATCGTTTGTTTTTTTCATAATAGCCTCCCTATCCCATCTTGCCCGGTCGTGTCCCAAAGCGTGCGGGATGTAGATAACATTTTACTTTATTATACACTCTTTGTGGTAAAGTTTGTATATCCTTTTGCAGCCTTGTATGTATCCCAAAAGTCAATCAGAACTATGCATCTTAGATAATGTGTTATAGTGCAGCCCTTATGATTTCCAATGTGGGATTATCCCATGTCTTGTACTTTCCTTTGACAGGAGGAGCCATTCTTTCCCATGCGAGTTTCTTCTGTTCTTCATCTTTTGTTACTCAATCTGCATCATCCTTTCTATGTTTTCAGTATAGCATACGGAAGTACAACAGCATCTATATTCAGAAAGGGGCTGTGAAAATGATGTGATATTTCCGCTTACAGACCTGGAAACGGACGCCCCTGATGGGGCATCCCTGCGCAACCCACGTACTGCACGATTCCGTAGGGTCTGCCCGTACGGGAAGACCGGTCCCCGGTCGCCCGGCGGGTTATTGTCCTTCCTGCGGCGGCTGTGACGAAGAGAATAGACTTGCTTGTCAAGATGTCTCATCTTCCTTTATTTCTACCAGACCACCGGTGAACTGGCCTATATGGGCGATATCTATTTCGTGGATGATGGAGAAATGCGGGCTTTTCTGACCCCAAAAGTGTACATGGGCAGAGAGGCGTGCGAACCCCCTACCCGCAAGCGGGTCCTTTCCCCCTTTCAGGGGGACACAATTTTTCCCCCTTTTCCACAGGACTTGGAGACTCCTGTTTGTCGTCTCCGTCGCGGGGGACACAAGTGTCATAAAAAAAGGTTGTAATTTCCCACATAATTATGATAAAATCTAAATAAATAATAATTCTTAAAACAAGGAGGACGGACCTGATGAAAAAATGGACAATTGTGGGTCTCACCACACTTTTGACGCTGGCTGCTTCGGCCGCATTGGCATCGGTACCTCAGAAATCCCTGTACCTGGGCGGCATCGGAATTGGCAGTGAGGGCTCCTATATCCGGCAGATATACGGTGCTCCAACAGAAACAGAACGGGAACATTCTGCTTCCCATCCATCGGGATCGGTGGTGGAATACGAATATGGGGATGGGGTCTCCATCCATCTGGCGGAAGGAGCCGTCTATCATATGGAAGTGTCTGCCAACAACGGCTGGGCAACTCCGGAAGGAATCCACGTGGGAATGGACGCTTCCCTCCTGGAGGGGACCTACGGAAAGCCGGACATGGTCCGTGGGGATAAATCCATCTACAGGGCGGAGGGTCTGCCCGGCGTGGGTCTGATCTTTGAAATCGAAAAGGGAAAAATCGACGAAATCGAAATCGGCCCCATCGAACCGTAGCGAACATGTTTGGCCAAGGGATGTTGCAGAAGCAATGTCCCTTGTTTTTTTGACTGACTGGAAGAAATCAGAATAGAAAATGGAAAAAGCTGCCGCGCACCTGGATTTGCTTAGCGGGAATGAGC
>OLWW01001289.1_pt1 | contig 11145 bp, 6 predicted proteins | sample 1673991 | NCBI WGS metagenome assembly OLWW01 (sample SAMEA103958136, study PRJEB25191) | human gut metagenome
CACTCCGGCATACCCTTCGCCGAAAGGTACTACCGCACTATTGAATATACTATTGGATGTAGGCAGCAAATCACGGGGAATGATGGGATTCGCGCTACATCTCCACATTACATTTTTACAACCTTCGGGACGTTCCTCCCACGGCATACCGGGCAACGGATTGCCCGCAATCTTCAATTCACTCATATTCTCTTTTTTGTTAGGTTAATAGTTTTTCTCTATTTCTTGTCTTCGTGCGTGAAGGGTACAAACCAAGTCATCAGGAATGCCGGAATGGCAGCCACCAGCACAAAGATGAAAAACAGTTTATAGCCCAGCCAGTCGCTGACATATCCGGACATCATACCGGGCAACATGACACCCAGGTTCATGATACCCGATGCAAAAGCATAATGCGCCATCTGATGAGGGCCGGCAGCCACCTGTTGCATCATGAACAAGGTAAGCCCCACAAAGCCGAAGCCATATCCGAAATACTCCAGCACAATGGCTCCGCCGATAAGAGGCGCACTCTGCGGTTGGAAAATGGCAAGCAGCGTGTAAGCCATAAAAGGCAGATTGAATACACAACACAAGGAGAACAAAGTCTTTTTCAATCCACGTGCGGAAATATAATATCCGCCCAGCAATGAACCGAGTACGAAAGCTGCCGCTCCGAAGGTTCCGTAATAAATGCCAATCTCCTGTTCTGTCAATCCCAAACCGCCCACATCACGACCGGCTTTCAGGAACAAAGGTACAATTTTCATCACAAACCCTTCGGCAAAACGATATAAAATAATAAAGCAGATGTAATAAACGATATGCTTTTTAGTAAAGAAGTTCCGGATGACATTCCATAACTCGGCCATACTCTGCGAAAAAGAGGTGACCGAATGGGCATGCTTGCCCGAAGGTAGCATACGGGTATGATAAAGTCCCAAAGCGAACATCACTCCTCCGAGGACAATCATAATGACCGTCCAGGAATAGAGTACCGCATCTTCGGCAGGACCTTCGTATTCATCTTTCAAGAAACCGGCCAGATAGACCAGCAGACCTGTACCGATAATCTTGGCTACGTTATAAAAAGCACCTTGCCAACCTATATACTTAGCCTGTTCCTGTGCATTCAACTCGTCCATATATACCCCGTCACAGGCCACATCGTGCGTTGCCCCGCTAAAGGCGACAATGGCGAACAAGGCGATAGTGATTGCAAAAAAGGACGGAAGATGAAGCGACAAGGCAATCAACCCGAAAGTGACTCCCGACACCATCTGGGTGAGGACGACAAAGAATTTCTTGGTACGGTACATTTCGAGTAGCGGGCTCCAAAGGGGTTTCAATGTCCAGGGAAGCATGATAAGGGAGGTCCAGAAGGCTATTTTCGCATCACTGACTCCCAGACCTTTGTACATCAGTACGGCTACCATATTGAGGACAACAAAAGGGAGCCCCATACCAAAATAAGCGGTGGGAACCCAAAAAATAGGACTACGGCGTCTGGCCGGAGTTGGGGTTTCGGTTGTTTTCATTTATATCTAAGTATTAAGGTTGTTGAATTCGGCTATAACCGAAGGTAACTTCATCCCCTTTCAGAAGGAGATGAAGTTACCTTTCGGAATCTATAAACGCAATAGGACGAAGCATTTGGTAAATCAGTCAGTTATAGGAATAAAGCTCACCGCTTGTCCACCACCTTTTGCCATGACTACAGACAAGGTATCGGCTGCTGTCACCTCTTTGTCCTTAATCTGATACGAAGTAGGATTCGTTTTCCAGTCGGCATCTTCTCCATCAGCATAAATCACGGCATGGTATTTTTTATCTTTCTCCAGGAAATCCAATGGAATGGTGAGTGTACGCGACTCTTCATTCGTGGTGGCTCCCAGGAAATATTTATCTTTCGCTTTCCGCACCACAGCTACAAACTCTCCCGGTTCGCCCTGCAAGGCTTCGGACCAGTCACAGTCCGCATCAAAATCCCGGAAGAACTGGAAGGCAGGATGCCCTTCATAGTTCTCAATCATATCCGAGGCCATCTGCAACGGAGAATAAATGACAACCCAATTGGCTATCTGCTTTGCCAAGGTGGTATTCACACGGCTGTTTCCTTTATCCAAGTCATTCCACTTCTTGCGGCGTGGGGAATTGCGTGTCTTTTCATAAAGAATATCAAAAGTACCCGGTGTATAATCCATCGGACCGCCCAGCAAGCGGGTAAACGGCAATAACTCGTGATGTTCGGGGGGATTACCTTCACTCCATCCGTTCCACTCCATGCCGCGGGCGCCTTCGCGCGTCATCATATTGGGGTAAGTACGACGAATTCCTGTATCTTTGATCGGTTCGTGGGCATTAACGGTTGTATGATAACCGGCGGCAGTCTGCACCACCTTGCGGTAATGGCGTACATTGAACTGTCCATGATGGCTGTGACCGCCCGGCAGTCCTCCGGCATAACCGGTCTTCACGCTGTGCACTCCCAGGTCTGCATACCATTTGTAAGCATTGTCCAGCTGGCGTTCGTAATTAAAGATATTGCCACCCGTTTCGTGGTGACCGATTATTTCAATCCCTTTCTCCTTGGCATAACGTGCCACCTCTGCCATATCGAAATCGGCATAAGGCTTGGTATAGTCAAAAGTCTGCATACCGCCCCAACTTTCCCAGCCTTCATTCCAGCCCTCGAACATCACCGCTTCTATGTTATTGGCAGCAGCAAAATCTATATATCGTTTGGCATTAGCGGTGGTAGCGCCGTGGCGTTCATCCATCGTCCACGTTTCAACCCCCAGATGCATTCCCCACCAGATACCTACGTATTTCATAGGACGTATCCAGCTCAAATCACCCTCCAGCGCACAAGGTTCATTCAGATTCAGTATCAGACCGGAGTTTATCAGACCTACCGCTTTGGGAGCTATCTGGATACTGCGCCACGGAGTAACGAAAGTTTCTCCGGCAAAACGGGCTTTTACCCCATCGGGCCAGGAGGCCAGTTCCGATTTGAAGTGACAACCTTCGGTATGCTTCAAAGTCATTTCGGGGAAATCGGTCAAAGCCGCTTCGTGAATACTGGCATATACCCCGTTATCTGTTTTGAAAGTCATCGGGGTGTTGGCATTATCCACCTTGCTGACGGGCAGGGTACGATACAGCAACTCGTAGGTTTCAAAACTGGCGGGAATAGACCATGACTTGCCATCCTGCGCCAGATTGAATGAAGTGAGCTCGTCCATCACGAACACACTGTCCACTTGGGGTACTTGATATTCATAACGAAAGCCCAGACCGTCGTCGAACACGCGGAAACGGAGGGTCAGCCGTGTATTCGCCGGATCTTTCAAGCGCACAGCCATCTCGTTATAATGGTTCCGGATAGATTTATTCTCCCCCCAAGGCTGGGTCCAGGTTTCATCCTTTGTGGTAAACTCAGTATTTTCTATCTGAAAATCTTTGGAGAGATTGAGCCCGTCACGACCTTCAAAGCCCATAACAGAAGGAGTGATGAACGGTTTTCCTCCTACAGAAACTCCATAGGTCATCGCTCCTGCCTCATTCAGGTTGAATACTAATTTTATATTGCCATCCGGCGATGTTAATTCCGTGGGACGGGAACATCCGCAAAACACAACTAACAAAAATAATACATAGTAACTGTATGTCTTCATACTATTAAATTGGATTAATGATACAAATATAGAACAATTAAGTAAGGTATCACACTTATCGAAGGAGGAAAATTATTTTAAATGGGAGAAGATTACATATAATGAGAAGTATCAACAGAATAAAATAACAAACGCCGATAAAGCCCTTTTAAAGACTCTACCGGCGTAAGTTCACCTATTTAAAAAATCAGAATTCCAAGTCAGCCAACTGAGGATTATGGTCGGAAAGTAAAGCTTCCGGTACTTCAGCCGGTATTTCACAACTCTTCACCAGAACTTGCGGAGTGACAAAGATGAAATCAATCTTTTCACAATCCTCGGCCGGGATACGGGCAAAATCATGAAAAGTATAATCAACGCCGGTCACACGGGCAGCCGTCTTATAAGCATCCTTCATCACAAACTCGTTGGTGGTGATTGTTTCGTATGCATCGCTCGCATCGGTCACATTAAAGTCGCCCGTAACCACTGCGGGACGTTCGCCTACGATCTCTTTTATCTTACGGATAATGAGCAATGCGCTTTGACGGCGGGCCTCTTCACCCACATGGTCAAAATGAGTATTGACAGCCATGAATATCTTTCCGGTAGCCTTGTCCTTAAATTTTGCCCAAGTGGCGATACGGACACAAACCGCATCCCATCCCATCATTCCTACGCTATCGGGATTTTCGGCCAACCAGAAAGTATTGGAGTCCAACACCTCATATTTGTCCTTACGATAGAAAAGCGGCGCATATTCACCTGCTGTCTTCCCGTCATCACGTCCCACACCGATACCATCGTATTCGGGCAAGCCTGCGCGAAGATCTTGAAACTGGTTATGCAAGACTTCCTGCATACCGACAATATCCAGCTCATGGTCCTTAATAAACTGGCACACACGGTCTTTCCGATATTGCCAATTGTTCAAACTGTCCTGCGGATTGTCGTAACGGATATTAAAAGTAGCCCAACGAACGTCGGTCTTCTTCTCTTCCGCACAGCCGCCCAATAACAGGACGGCTGCCAATAAAAATAGAATTTGCTTCATTTTGTTTCTTTTTATGTTCCCTAGGATACAAAGATAGCAATTTCTAGCGGAAATTATTCGGAGTATGCCACTGACCTCTATCATTCATCGTATCGGCCACATCCCACCATACACGGCTACCCTGATTCACATTGCCCGGTTTATTGGGGTTACGGGACTCGCTGTTAGGATAGTTGATGCGTTTGATAAGCTTGCCGGACGCCACTTCTCCATTGGAATTGTTTCCATTGACCGGAGCCAGCAGATAACGCGGATAGTCGGTACGGCGCACTTCCGCCCATCCCTCATTTCCATTCGGGAAAACGGCAATCCACTTCTGAGTAATAATCTGTTCCAACTGTTCTTCCTTGCTACTACCGGCAAATGCTTTTACGCCATCCAGATGACTGATGTATTCATTGGCCTTGTCCGCATCAATTTCATAATAATCCATAGATGCCTTGATACCTTTCAAATAAAGGGCTTCGGCTGTTTCATCCACCAATGACGGCCAGCGCAATGCCGCTTCCGCTTTCAGGAACAAGCTTTCAGCATAACCCATCCAGACAATTTCACGAGCCAGATTCCACCAATAATCCTTGTTCATGGCATCAGATGACAGAATACAGCGGTTGGCAGAATATCTGTTCAGATAAGAACCGCCTACATTGGTTTCTCCATTCATCACTCCGTTGAAATCTTTCTTCAGATTCTCTGTAGGAAGCGGACTGGTAGTCAACGAATCAAACGGAGTAGGACGGAACCATAAAACTTCACAACGAGGGTCGAGATAACAGTTCTCAGAATTCTCATTGAAAGTAACGGCATCGGCTGCCGCACCTTCTTTCAAAGCCTGATTCTTATAAGCCCGTTCCATTTCTTTCGACAATACAGCATTGCCGGTCCAACTGAACAACAACGCGTAGATATTTTCATTACCGCCGGCGATATACTGACGTTTCGGAGTCTGCTTCATATTGTCATCCTGACTTTGCATCAAACCGGCAGGATCTGTCAAAGCCGCCTTTGCCTGAGTCTGGGCCAAAGCCGGGTCTACATTGGATACACGCAAAGCAAGGCGCAAACGCAGTGTATTGGCAAAACGACGCCATTTGTCCACATCACCCCCATAACATTTGTCATTGTCACCTAAATCATACTGACTGACAGCAGGAAGATTTTCCTGATGCAACTCTGTTATTGCCTGATCCAACAGCTGGAAAAGGATATTATAAACTTCCTTTTGAGGTGTATAGGTCACATTTTCTTCCGGTGGCATAGCTCCCTTCACATAGTAGGCTACAGGAATATCTCCGTAAGTGTCCGTCTGCATGGACAACAAGAAAGCATAATAAATACGGGTGATATAGAATGCCGTATGGTAATAATCCTTATTGCAGAAATAGAATGTCTTGACCAACTGGCTGTATTCCGAAGTGCTGCGGTCATCATAGAAATGCTTCCAGCGGCTGGCCGACCATCCATCCGTATAAGAATAGGTAGGCGCCTGATTCACAAAGCCGCTGACATTGTTTCCCCAATAACCGGCATAGATATCATGAGTCAGATTGGTTGTTGTCTGATAATCATTGTAAGGACCTTCGTAGGTGAAGTTGGCAAAAATACTTCCGATAGCACCTTCCATCCCTTTCAAACTTGCCATGGCATGTTCCGTCAAAGTATAATCAATATCTATACCGTCGGCCGATACATTCTCCACAGTCGGGTCGTAAATCGGTGCGTAAGGATTTGTATTCAATTCCTCAAAATCATGGCATCCGGCCAAAGCCAGCAACGAACATAAGGCTACGGATTTATATAATTTGATTTTCATAATCAGTTTTTCCTTTTAATTAATTAGAAACCTAAGTTGATAGAAATACCGAAAGTACGTGTAAACGGCAACGATGCATAGTCAATGGCTTGTGAGAACATCGTAGTGTCATAGCCACCTTCGGGGCTTGTACCCGGTGTGTGCTTCATCAGATAGCACAAGTTACGTGCAACAAATGAAACATTCAGCGAGTTGACAGGAGTCTTCTTCAGCATAGATGAGGGGAATGAATAGCCGATTGACAATTCTTTCAGCTTAATGAAAGAAGCATCGTAGATGAAATCCTCAGCCTGCAATGCACCATAGTATTCTGAAGCGGACACCTGTTTTGTATTCACCTCGCCTGACTCTGTCACACCGGGGAATACCATCATATAGTTGTTTTCCTCACCACGGTTCAAGGTACGTTTTGCCAAACCGTTTCCGGTAGCCAGCATCTCGGAATAAGAGAAGATATCACCACCGAATTTCATATCAAACAGTGCGGACAGTGTAATCCCCTTATAAGTAAAGGTAGGAGATACAGACATGGTCAGCTTTGGCTGGATATTACCGATAGGTTTGTTCACATATTCGGACTCATTGGTCACAGTCATGGGCAACCCATTTTCATTTACGATAATATCACCGTTTTCATTGCGCTTATAAAGCGATGTAGCATAAATCTCGCCTAATTTGTGTCCGGCGCGTGTACCTACTTTTACAGGGAAGTTTCCGTCACCGTTAAAGAACATATAGTTCACATTTTCTTCCGGAGCCAGTTCTTTCACCTTCGATACGTTGTGAGCCATATTCACATTCAAGTCAAAAGCGAAATCCTTTGTTTCTACCAGAGTGGAATACAACATCAGTTCCACGCCTTGATTGGTTACCATACCTGCATTTACCCATTGTCCTCCACTCCAGGGAGCTGCTGCGGGTACTTTCATAATCTGGTTCTTTGTCTTGCTGTAATAATAAGTAAAATCAAATCCCAGGCGATTGTTCAAGAACTTCATATCCAGACCCGCTTCGTAAGAAGTCGCGATTTCAGGCTTCAACTGGTCGTTCATCTTCACATTGTCTTTGGTCGGGGTCAATACACCATTATCGAATTTGAAAGAGTAGGTGTTGTATAACTGATAAGGGCTTGTATCCTTACCTACCTGTGCGGCAGACAGACGTGCCTTGGCAAATGTCACCCAGCTTGGCAACGGTTTGTCGATAGAGCGCAAGAAGTCCGACACTACGAAACTGAGGTTGGCAGACGGATAGAAGAAAGAATTGTTACCTGACGGAAGAGTGGATGACCAGTCGTTACGAGCTGTCAAATCCAAAGACAGATATTCCTTCCATGCCATCTGTACAGAGCCGAACACTGAGTTCATGGCACGCTTGTAACCATCCTCACTACCGGTTCTCAACAAATTGGCCGCATTCAGCATCCAGTTACCTTTGTCCACCATATTACCTACGCCCACGCCCAAAGTTTCCGAACGCTGGTACATAAAGTTACCACCGACATTGAAGCCCAGACGGAAGTTATCAGTCAACTGACGGTCACCCATCAAAATGACTTCAGCATTTGACTCGAAGAAGTTTTCTTCACTACGGTCCATTGAATCATTCGTAATCATGGAAGTATTGGCTTCTCCATTGATACCATCCCCCGCATTGGTGCTTTGCACTCTGGTGCGGTAGTAGTCAAAAGCGTATTTGGCAGATAGATGCAGCCAATCAGTGAAATTGATTTTCATGCTATAATATCCGAAAGCACGCCAACGTTCATCCGAATTCTGACGCTGATGCAATACATAATAAGGATTACGGATACTGGCAGTAGGCCCTGTCCAATTCACATGCGCATGAGTTTCATCAGAATATTGTTTCAAGTCATCCAGACGGACGTTGTTAGGGATTCTCATCAACTGGGAAATAGCACCGTAATCTCCATACAGTGGACGGTTATCGGCTTTTGTACGTGAAAGAGAAATTTTTCCGTCCATAGACACCCATTTGTTCAATTCCGTTCCTGCATTCAGATCGGCATTCACACGGCTCAAACTTTCAGTGGGGAATACACCGTCATTGTCGGAGTATCCGAAAGAAGTACGAAAATGTGATTTCTCTGTACCGTTGCTGATAGATACGTTATGCGTATGCGAGAAACCGGTATCAAAATAATCTTTCAACTTATCCCCATAGTTAGAGTAAGCGTAAGTTTCTCCGTTCCAAGCCTCTTTCATGCTTCCATCCAATACCGGACCCCAGCTTCCGCTATCCGTTTTGTCATACACCGCAGTCTTGGCATCTTTTGTATCAATATGTCCTTGTCCGTAACGGCGTTGCATATCCAATGTCTCGCCGATAGCTGTCCAAGTAAAATTACCACTATAACGGATTCCGAAGCCATCCTTCTTACTACCTTTCTTTGTCGTAATCAAGATAACGCCATTACCTGCACGTGAACCGTAAAGAGCAGCCGCATTCGGACCCTTCAAAACAGAAATACTCTCGATATCATCCGGATTAATGTCCATGGAAGCGCTACCACGGTCTACACCATCATAGCGGGATGCGCTTGAAGTGCTAGTGTCGCTGAAAGGAACGCCATCCACAATCCACAACGGCTGGTTATTGTCTGTCAGAGAAGAGTTTCCACGGATGGTAATCTTCGTAGAGCCGCCCAGACCGGTAGCCGAGGTATTCATCTGAAGGCCTGCCACCTTGCCCTGCAAGGCACTGGTTACCGAGGGGTCACCTGTCTTGTTCAGTTCATCGCTCTTCAGTTCCTGAACCGCATAACCCAACATTTTCTTCTCACGTTTGATCCCCAAAGCGGTTACCACCACTTCGCCAATCTGCTGTGTATCTTCCTGCATGGTTACATTCAGTACATTCTTGCCATCGGGCTTCAATGTTTCCGAACGGTAACCAATGTATGAGAACACAATCTCACCATTTCCGGGAACGGACAAAGAATAGTTACCTTCAAAGTCTGTAATCGTACCGGCTGTGGGATTTCCTTTCACTTGTACGTTTACACCAATCAAGGCTTCGCCTGTCGCATCAACCACTGTTCCGGTCACTGTATGTTCCTGTCCTGTCTGTTGAGGTGTCTGAGGCTCTCCGGATGCTGAAAGATAGACAATGTTATCCTCTATCTTATACGTAATTCCTTTGCCTTGCAAAGCCGCATCAAGTACAGACTGTAATGAACCGTTCTTCACATCAATGGCATTCACCGGCATTTCAGCCAGCTTGTCATCATAGAAAAACTGATAGTTAGACTGTGATTTAATGTTCTTGATCACTGCTCCAAGCGTTGTCTTGGGAGTTGAAAGAACAATTTGTGCGCGGGTCCATTGCATGGGTGCAGCCACAAACAAAAGAATCAAAAGTGCCCTGAGTAATTTGGGCTTTCTCATTAATTGATTGCCTTTCATAATTTATAAATTCGTTAACACTGACTTGTTTTTCTCCAGTGAAGGGGTTCTCATTCCCCTTTCGAGAATAAAAACAGGCAGCTAAAAGAAAACACTTACTCAATCTTGTTCTTTTTTCTAAATTTTCCAGAAAAAAGCAGAGGAAAGGCAAAAGTAGTAATATCATCGGACTTTGACGTATAGAAGAAATACTTAAAAAGAAAAAGGGGATGTACTCTTGCAATGCTGCCAAAAGAGAACATCCCCCTCCAACCTCTCTTTATAAGAGAGAAGTGCATGGTGAAACTTTTATTTTACTTTTTCGTCTTTTGAAAATGAATAAGGCAAATCACTTTCTTGTGTTCCACGCTGCATATTCGGACGGTCGGTCATCTTGAAGTCAATAGTACCGCCTTGTAACAATTCGTTATGCTTCAAATAATTCTTGGTATAAACAGTACCGTTTACACGCATTTCATCTACATATCGGTTGGTATCGCTGTTATCCGGTGCGGTTATTACCAAGTTCTTTCCGTTTTCAAAATGCAGTGTCGCTTTCTTGAACAACGGAGCACCCAGAATATATTCATCTGTACCGGGACATACCGGATAGAATACAGCGGTGCATCGTCAAAATACATCGGGCCTTTATAGGTTGCAGTTTGGGTCTTGGGGTCATACTCAAAGTCGTCGAGCTTCGGTTGATATCTGCGTACCACCTCGCCGATATCAAGCGAGCCTTCTGTGTACTTGTCGCCCTCTTGCGCTACGATGCGCTGCTTGTAGAGGCCGTACATGTCCGCTCCCGCCGGGTAGGTTTCAAACACCTCGTTGTCGTAGGTGCGCACATAGACGAGGCTCAATTTGCCCACGCCATCCTTGCTGCTTTTAACGGTCTGATGTTCGATCGTCCCGGAAACGGTAAAGTCGCTCTTGCTCAGGGAAGAGAAGGGCAGCTTTCCGGTGGTGGCCATGTTCACCACAATAGGCTCACCGTCATTCTTGGCGGTCAGGGTCAGGGTCTTGCCATCTGCGGAAAGCTGTGCGCCGTTGTAAGCGCTGACATCCTCGCCGTTGATGTTCGTGACTGCATTGCTGAAGCGGATCTCTGCCTTGACATTACCGATAAGGTAAACCGCGTCTGTTGCTGCGGCATAGTCGTTGAGGCGTTCCACAGTGCCGTCCGTCATCATCAGCTTGCTCTGCTGCTGACCGGCGGCAAGGAATCTGCTTTCAATA
>OLWW01001294.1_pt1 | contig 11118 bp, 6 predicted proteins | sample 1673991 | NCBI WGS metagenome assembly OLWW01 (sample SAMEA103958136, study PRJEB25191) | human gut metagenome
ATGCGAAACCGGCGCAGCCAGTTCGATGTGACCCATTCTCTCACGGCGCACCTTGGCACGTGTGACTTCTACGCCGCAGCGGTCGCAGACCTTGCCCTTGAACCGGATCTTCTTGAACTTTCCGCAGTGGCACTCCCAGTCCTTTGTCGGTCCGAAGATGCGTTCGCAGAAAAGGCCGTCACGCTCCGGCTTCTGTGTCCGGTAGTTGATGGTTTCCGGACGTTCTACTGCGCCGTAAGACCACTCACGAATCCGCTCCGGCGAAGCAAGACCAATTTTGATGGATTCAAAAGTATTAAATTCCAAACCGTTACCTCCCACTACAATCTATGAGGAGGACTCGCCGCAGCGCCAGCGCCGCAGCAGTCCGTAATATTTGTGTTTCCTGTGAGAACGGTATTACAGCAGGTCGCTGTCTCCGTCGCCCATGTCATCCGAACCAAGATAGTCGTCGCCAAACAGATCGTCTGCATCATCGTCGCTGCTGCCATAACCGTCGGTGTCATCATAGTCATCGTCGTCATAGCCGCCCTCCCGGAACGACATACCGGCATTCTTCATATCGTCGTCCACGGTATCGTAACTCATGGTCTCGTCTGCATCTTCGGATGCGGAAACCGGCTGCGGAATGATGCTGTCATCCTCGTCGAAGTTTGCCTTGAGGTCGATCTCATTCTGCTGGCCGTCCAGAACCTTGACATCCAGACCCAGCGACTGCAGCTCCTTGATGAGCACCTTGAAAGATTCCGGAATGCCCGGCTTCGGAACATTCTGACCCTTGACGATTGCCTCGTAGGTGCTGACACGGCCGATGGTGTCGTCCGACTTCACGGTCAGGATCTCCTGCAGCGTGTATGCTGCGCCGTATGCTTCCAGCGCCCATACTTCCATCTCACCGAAACGCTGGCCGCCGAACTGTGCCTTACCGCCCAGCGGCTGCTGGGTAACCAGGGAGTACGGGCCAACGGAACGTGCGTGGATCTTATCGTCAACCAGATGGTGGAGTTTCAGGTAATACATATAGCCGACAGTAACACGGTTGTCGAACTTTTCACCGGTACGGCCGTCATACAGCGTGAACTTGCCGTCCTCGCTCATTTCCAGTGCCTTGGGGTTGATGACCTTATCCATGGGCTTCAGTTCAAACGGATCGTTGCGGTGCGCCGCATTTCTTTCGTTTGCCTCACGGAAGCAGTCACGGATGTCTTCTTCGTGCGCGCCGTCGAATACCGGTGTCATGACGTGCCAGCCCAGTGCCTTGGCAGCCATACCCAGATGCACTTCCAGAACCTGTCCGATGTTCATACGGGAAGGTACGCCCAGCGGGTTCAGAACGATATCCAGCGGTGTGCCGTCCGGCAGGAACGGCATATCCTCTTCCGGCAGGATGCGGGAAACGACACCCTTGTTGCCGTGACGGCCTGCCATCTTATCGCCGACGCTGATCTTACGCTTCTGGGCGATATAGCAGCGGACGACCTCGCGCACACCGGGCTGCAGCTCGTCGCTGTTCTCCGGGGTAAAGACCTTGACATCCACAATGATGCCGTATGCGCCGTGAGGCACACGCAGAGAGGTGTCGCGCACCTCGCGGGCCTTCTCGCCGAAGATGGCGCGCAGCAGGCGCTCCTCAGCGGTCAGCTCAGTCTCGCCCTTCGGGGTGACCTTACCGACCAGAATATCGCCGCTCTTGACCTCGGCACCAATGCGGATGATGCCGCGCTCGTCCAGATCTTTCAGGGCGTCCTCAGAAACGTTGGGGATGTCGCGGGTGATCTCTTCGGGTCCCAGCTTGGTATCGCGGCTCTCGGTCTCGTACTCCTCGATGTGGATGGAGGTGTACACGTCCTCACGCACGATCTTCTCGTTCAGCAGGACGGCGTCCTCGTAGTTGTAGCCCTCCCAGGTCATGAAGCCGATCAGGGCGTTCTTACCCAGAGAGATCTCGCCGTTGCGCATTGCGGGGCCATCGGCCAGCACCTGACCGGCGGTGACGGTCTCGCCCACTTCTACGATGGGGCGCTGGTTGATGCAGGTGCCTGCGTTGGAGCGGGCAAACTTGATCAGAGAATAATCCTCCAGAGCGCCCTGCTCGTTGCGCACCACAACATGGTCGGCATCGACCTTTTCCACAACGCCGTTGCTCTTGGCCAGCACAGCAGTGCCGGAATCGGTAGCAGCCTTGTACTCCATACCGGTAGCAACAATGGGCTGCTGGGTGACCATCAGAGGCACTGCCTGACGCTGCATGTTAGAGCCCATCAGTGCACGGTTACAGTCATCGTTCTCCAGGAAGGGAATGCAAGCGGTAGCAACAGAGACCATCATTCGCGGAGAGACGTCCATGTAATCGACCTTCTCTGCGTCGATTTCCAAGATCTCGTCGCGGCGGCGGGCAGACACACGGGGACGGATGAAGTGCTTGCCTTCATCCAGCGGCTCGTTGGCCTGTGCCACAACGTACTCGTCCTCCACATCGGCGGTCATATACTCCACCTCGTCGGTGACGACCTGCTCGATGAGATTGTTGTTCTCGTCGTAGATCTTCTTGACCTTGCGGTAGGGAGCCTCCACGAAGCCGTACTCGTTGATCTTGGCGTAGGATGCCAGATAGGAGATCAGACCGATGTTGGGGCCTTCAGGGGTCTCAATGGGGCACATACGGCCATAGTGGCTGTAATGAACGTCGCGGACTTCGAAGCCTGCGCGGTCACGGCTCAGACCGCCGGGGCCCAGAGCAGACAGACGGCGCTTGTGGGTCAGCTCAGCCAGAGGGTTATTCTGATCCATGAACTGAGACAGCGGAGAGGAGCCGAAGAACTCCTTGATGGCTGCCACCACAGGACGGATGTTGATCAGTGCCTGCGGAGTGATGACGCTCTGATCCTGACTCTGCAGGGTCATACGCTCACGGATGACGCGCTCCATACGGGAGAAACCGATGCGGAACTGGTTCTGCAGCAGCTCGCCCACGCTGCGGATACGGCGGTTGCCCAGATGGTCGATATCATCGGTGGTGCCGATGCCGTAGCCCAGACCGTTCAGGTAGTTGATGGAGGACAGGATATCGTCGATGGTGACGGTACGGCCGATGAGCAGGTCGTGATCCTTCTTCAGGCTCTCCATGACCTCCTCGGCGCTGGAGGCGTTATCAAGGATCTTGCGCAGCTCCTTGAGGCAGCAGCGCTCGTTGATGCCGCACTCCTTGACATCCACACCCTTGAATGCGGGGTAGTAGCTGTCGATGATGGCCTGTGCGTCCACGCAGCCGTTGGTGATGACCTTGACCTTGTGGGGCTGATCCTTCATGGGATCATCGATCTTCAGCACGACCAGATTCACGCCGGCAGCATCGATCTGCTCGGCCAGCTTGCGGTCGATCTTCTTGTCGGCCTCGACAAGGATCTCGCCGGTGAAGGGATCCACCACGTTCTCTGCGGCCACATGGTCCATGATGCGGCGTGCCAGAGACAGCTTCTTATTCATCTTATAGCGGCCGAAACGGGACAGGTCGTACCGGCGCGGATCGAAGAACAGCATATCGATCTGGCTGGTAGCGGACTCCACCGTGGGGGGCTCGCCGGGGCGCAGCTTGCGGTAGACCTCCAGCAGGCCCTCCTCGCGGTTCTTGGTGGTATCCTTTTCCAGCGTGGCCAGAATGCGCTCGTCCTCGCCGAAGTAGTTCAGGATATCCTCGTTAGAGGACAGGCCCAGTGCACGGCACAGCACGGTGACGGGCAGCTTACGGTTCTTATCGATACGGACATAGAACACGTTGGCGGCATCGGTCTCGTACTCCAGCCATGCGCCGCGGTTGGGGTTCATGGTGGCGCTGTACAGGTCGTTGCCGACCTTATCCTTCGCATGGCCGTAGAACACACCGGGAGAGCGGACCAACTGGCTGACGATTGCACGCTCGGCACCGTTGATGACAAAGGTGCCTGCGTCAGTCATCAGGGGGAAGTCACCCATGAAGATCTCCTGATCCTTCACCTCGCCGGTCTCCTTGTTCAGCAGACGGGCAGTGACGCGCAGGGGGGCTGCATAGGTAACGTCGCGTTCCTTGCACTCCTTGATGCTGTACTTCGGCTCCTTGTCCAGCCGGAAGTCCACAAAGCTCAGTGCCAGATTGCCGGTGTAGTCCTCAATGGTGCCGATATCGTGGAAGACCTCCTTCAGGCCTTCATCCAGGAACCACTGATACGAGTTCTTCTGCACCTCGATCAGGTTCGGCATACTGATGACTTCGTCGATGTGGGAGAAGCTCATGCGCTCGGTTTTGCCGAGCTTTACGGGCTTGACTTTCATCATAAAATCAACCACTCCTTACTTTTATATTCTACGGGATGTCGTATACGCGGGTCAAATTTGAGCAGACACACATAATTCGACCCGCGTTCTGCGGAACCTTCCGGCATTTTGCACAAACTTTTCGGGGTGACCCCTCAAGCGGCAGCCATCACAGTTCCTTTTTTGACGCACTAGTCCATTATGTGATACTAATGCAGTATACACCCCAAAACCCCTGTTGTCAAGCCATTTTTCAGTTTTTTGCCGAAATAAATTTATTTTCCGGTTTGTTTTCGAACGCCCGGCAGCGTGTAGTCGTTTGTTTTCCAAGTACTTGATTTTTTTATTTTGCACGTTCCTGTTCATAATACCCTTGTGCAATTTGTCTATCTTTGCTCTTGCGCCCGGAGGTATTACTTTTCCGCTTCCCTGCCGCAAAAAGAAGAGACCGCCGCACGGAACGCCGTGCAGCGGCCTTGTCCTATTATATAGAATGCTCACTCGTCCAGATAATCCCGCAGCAGCTTTGCGCGGCTGGGGTGGCGCAGCTTGCGCAGCGCCTTTGCTTCGATCTGACGCACCCGCTCCCGGGTCACGTTGAACTCCTTGCCCAGTTCTTCCAGGGTGCGGGCACGGCCATCCTCCAGACCAAAGCGCAGGGTGATGACCCTCTCCTCCCGGGGCGTCAGGCTTTTAAGGACGTGCAGCAGTTCCCGCCGCAGCAGCTGGCGCCCGGCTTCGTCCACCGGGACACCGGCGTCCTCGTCCTGAATAAAGTCCTCCAGATGGGCGTCCTCTTCCTCCCCCACCGGCGTTTCCAGACTGATGGGTTCCTGCGACAGTTGCAACAGTTCCCGCACCTTGTCCGGCTCCATATCCAGTGCGGCGGCGATCTCCTCCACGGTGGGCTCCCGCCCATTTTTGTGCAGCAGGTCGCCTGCCGTTTTCTTGACCCGGTTGATGCTCTCCACCAGATGCACCGGGATGCGGATGGTGCGCCCCTGATCCGCAATGGCGCGGGTGATGGCCTGACGGATCCACCAGGTTGCATAGGTGGAGAACTTGAAGCCCCGCTCCGGCTCAAACTTTTCAGCAGCCTTCATCAGGCCGAGGTTGCCCTCCTGAATGAGATCCAGAAAAGGCAGTCCACGCCCGGCGTAGCGCTTGGCTACCGATACCACCAGCCGCAGGTTTGCCTCGCTCAAAGCGCGGCGGGCCTCTGCATCCCCGGCCCGGGCAGCCTTTGCCAGCGCCATCTCCTGTCCGGCGGTCAGCAGCGGCACCCGGCCGATCTCCTTTAAATAGGTCTTGACCGGATCATCCAGTGCCACACCCTCCGAGGATAGTTCATTCTCCAGCCTGCCGATCTGGGCATCATCCAGCACAGGCAGCTCGGCAGGCTCCTCCTCTGCCAGATGAACGCCCCGCTGCTCCAGCGCCGCGTAAAGCTCGTCCAGCTGTGCAATATCAAAATCCGCTTCTTCCATGGCACGGCTGATCTGCTCCGTGGTCAGGGTGTGACGGTGAGCCTTTGCGGCAAGGCTGCGGGCAAGTTCTTCCGTTTGCGACAATTTCTGCATGATTCCTGCTCCTTTTCTCTCCAGCTCCAGCCGGAGGGAAAACAGGGATCAGTCTTGTTCGGGCAGCGTCCCCTGCTTTTTTTCGCGCATCGACTGAAGATACTGTGTGATCTCATCGCCGGACATTGCAGCAGCTTTGCTAGCAACCGGCATTCCCCGGGCGATCCTGTCCAGATACAGACGGATATCGTCCGGGGTGCAGTTCACATCGCTGTATTGTGCCGCAAGCCGGCTCAGTTCATTCAATGCTTCTTCACTTACAAATGCCCGCAGTGCAGTCAGGCTGAGTTCCACACCCTCCCGGCTGCAATTGAGCATCGCTTCGTATAGTTCCTTCTGCTGCGGCTGGATGAATTGCTCCGCCGTCAGCTGCTGCTTGGCCAGTTCCAGATAACGAGGCTCCCTCAGAATAGCAGCCAGCAGCCGCTGCTGGGCGCTGGCGATGCCCAGCGCCTGACTGCCACCTGCGCTGTACGGGACCTTGATCTGATCCATCTCGCCGGAGCGCAGCAGCTCGCGGTTTTTCTCCCGGCGGTACTTGCCGCCCGCCCGCTTTACTGCGGTACCCAGCTGCGCCAGAATGGCGGTTTTGGAGATGTTGGTCTCCTCTGCCAGCCGCCCGGCGTACACCTCCTGCTCAGTGGGGTTAGAGCGCTCGGCCAGCATTTCCACAGCATCCTTTATATATTGCAGACGCTGTGCGTCCTGCGAGAGATCATACTGATCCCGCAGGCGCTTGAGCCGGAAGTCCAGCGCATTGCCCACCCCGTCCAGAAGTGCCTGAAAACGCTCCGGACCGTATTTTTTGATGTATTCGTCCGGGTCCTTTGCACCGGGAATCTGCAAAACGCCCACCTTTACCGGGCTGTTGCGGAACAGTTCCAGTGAGCGCAGGGTCGCCTTCTGGCCGGCCTCGTCCGAGTCATAGCTCAGAATGACCTCATCGGCATATTCGCTGATGATGCGCACCTGTCCGGGGGTCAGGGCGGTGCCGCAGGCGCAGACGGCGGTATCGATGCCCGCCTGCTGCATACTGATGACATCCATGTAGCCCTCGCACAGCACGAACCGCCGGGAGGCGCTGCGCTTGGCGATCTGCATGGCAAACACCGTCTCGGATTTGTGATAGACCAGCGTTTCCGGGCTGTTGACGTATTTGGGCTTGGAGTCGTCCATCACGCGCCCGCCAAAGGCAATGATGTTGCCGCGCAGATCAAAGATAGGGGTCATGACACGCTTCCAGAACAGACAGTAGATGCGCCCGGACTGGCTGCGTTTGAACAAGCCGCTGGCGTCCAGTTCCTGCTGGTTGTAGCCCTTATCCCGCAGGTACTGGTACAGTGCCTGCCCATCGTTGGGGGCATAGCCCAGCCCGAACCGGACGATAGTCTTATCGTCCAGCCCGCGCCGCCGCCAGTAAGCGCGCGCCTGCCGTGCCTCCTCCACGGTAGAGTTCAGGCAGGCGTGGAAGAAGCGGGCGGCCTCCTTATTCATGGAGAGCACCCGGCTGCGCAGACGTCCGGTCTTGTCGTCCTCCTGCGGCTCCGGCATACCGGCGCGGGAAGCCAGCATCTTGATGGCCTCGCCGCTGCTGATATTGTTGATCTTTTTGACAAAGCTGATGGCATCTCCGGCTGCCTGACAGCCGAAGCAGTAAAAGCTTTGGGTGTCAGGGTACACATAGAAGGACGGCGTTTTTTCGCTGTGAAAGGGGCACAGACCGCCGTACAGCCGTCCCTTGCGCTTGAGCTGCACATAGCTGCCCACCAGTTCCACGATGTCGGTGCGGCGGGTAAGTTCCTCGATGTATTCATGTGGGATCATGTTGTTTTAAACGACCTCTCCAGTTTTAAAGGACGTGCCATTTCTGGGGCACGAACAGTTCTTCAAAGGTGCGGATGGCAAACTCGTCGCTCATACCGCTGATATAGTCGGTGACGGCGCGTTCCCGTCCCTCCTGATAGGCCAGCTGCACATAAAAGTTGGACATCTGATCCACATGGGTCAGGTAGTACTCGTACAGTTCCGCGATAAGCTTGTCCACCTTCTGCTCCTCGCGCTTGGCGTTTTTGTCCACATACACGGTGGCGTACATGAAATCCCGCAAAGCGAGAAAAGCCTCGTATTCCTCGGTGCCCATGCGGACATCTTCCTCGCTGTGGGTGAGGATGCTGTTGATCATAGTGGTGATGCGGGCGGACTTAGTCTGCCCCAGCACTGCCGTGCAGTCCTTGGGCAGGGTGGCAGCGTCCAGCACACCGGCGCGCACGGCGTCCTCGATATCGTGGTTGACAAAGGCGATCTGATCCGCAAGACGCACGATGCGCCCTTCCGGGGTAGCCGCCCATGTGCCCTTGGTGTGGGTAACGATGCCGTTGCGCACCTCCCATGTCAGGTTGAGACCCTCGCCATCCTTTTCCAGCCGATCCACCACACGCAGGCTTTGCATATAGTGGTGGAAGCCGTCCGGGCAGAGAGCGTTCAGTGCCTTTTCGCCTGCGTGGCCAAAGGGAGTGTGCCCCAGATCATGCGCAAGGCTGATGGCCTCGGTCAGATCCTCGTTCAGGCGCAGACCGCGTGCGATGGTGCGGGCAATCTGCGAAACCTCAAGCGTGTGCGTAAGTCTTGTTCTGTAATGGTCACCCTCGGGCGACAGAAAAACCTGCGTTTTGTGCTTAAGTCTTCTGAAAGCTCCGCTGTGGATAATGCGGTCTCGGTCTCGGTGAAACTCGGTCCTTATAGGGCATTTTCCTTCTGCCCGTTTGCGCACGGCATTGCAGCTTTGCACCGCAATTTTGCAAAGCAACGCTTTTTCCTGTTCCTCTCGTATCTCACGCAATGTTTTTTCCAAACGGCATCACCGCCTTTCACAATTGCCGGACCTTTTGCACTGCCGATTTTTTACAATCACAGCGTGCAAAACACCTTTCATATATCTTATTCGCAAAAAAACACAAAAACCCTGCTTTTTTGCAAAGAAAAGCAAAAAATTTTTTGCACCGTTGAATTTCATCTTGCTTTTTCGCAAACTTTTGGCGGAAAGCAGCTTCTGAGAACAATGCTGTTTAAAAGACTGTATTTTTCATTTCGCTCCGTTAAATTGAATAGATTTCCGTTTAAAGCTCTTCATAAAGCTCGGTTTCGCCTGTTATTTGAGCATTGATTTTTCCGCAAAATCTTTCGTTAAGCGACTTTTGCAGTATTTCAAAAAGCTCTGTCTTTATTTTTAAATACATCTTAACGTTTTGCAAAAACTCAGCATTATCGGTTATCGCTCCGCACTGAGCGGCAACTCTTAGAACACTGTCATAATCGGCATAATCACATTCAATTGTAACCAAGTGTGCTTTTTTTACCGCAGCTTTGCCGGCTTCGTCCAAACCTCTCGCACAAGCGGCGGCATATGCACGCGCAAGTCCGCCCGTGCCGAGCAATATTCCGCCGAAATACCGTGTTACAACAACAAGGCAATCGGTAATGCCGCGTCGCCTGATTATTTCAAGCATCGGCACTCCTGCCGTACCTGAGGGCTCACCGTCATCTGTATATCGGCTTATATTTCCGTTTTGCAGCACAAAAGCAAAAACATTGTGGCGTGCGTCGTGGTGTTTTTTCCTTACCTGTGCAATTATACTGTTTGCTTCGTCCTCGGTCTTAACGGGAAAAACCTGTGCGATAAACCGCGAGCGTTTTTCGGTTATTTCCGCTTCTGCCGCACGGCAAACAGTAATATATCCGCTATCCATCTGCACCTAACCCCCTTTTTATTCTTATATGAACATAAAGAAAAGCGCAGTCGCTGTTTTTATCAAGCGACTGCGTTATACTTTACAAAACTACTTTTGCATACCGAAACGTTTGTTGAACCTGTCAACACGACCGCCCGAATCAACCAGCTTTTGTTTACCGGTAAAGAACGGATGACATTTTGAACAAATATCCAAACGAATGTCCTTTTTTGTAGAGCGAGTTTCAAACTCAGCTCCGCAAGCGCACTTAACGGTTACTGTTTCGTACTGCGGATGAATTCCCTTCTTCACAACTGTCACCCCTTTTCAACAATTTATTAATGTACCTAATACTGATAACGTACCGATTATATCACAACTAAATCTAAATTGCAAGCACTTTTTGTTGAAAATCGGAGTTTTTACAAACATTTTTAAATTCGCCAATTAAAGTAAAGACAAAAAGCAGCTTATCTTGTGCCGCCGAACTGCGGCGCAAGGCTTTTGCGCACTTCCTCTACAATTTCCAACAGCTTAAACCTTACCTTGTATTCATCGGGATTTGTTACCATCTCTGCAGCGTTATCCTCTAATCCGTCGGAAATATCCGACGCGGCGCTGACACACACTTTAGGAAACAATACGCACCACCAATTGTGACCCTTCCCTTCGCCGAGCTTTATTTCAAGCGCGTCATAAACTCCTGCCGGAAGAGTGAAACGGTCGTATTCCCTTGTGTTAAAACTGCATTTTTTCACTTTTGCGGTAACTATACAGTCACCGCCGTTTTCATTAACCGTCTGCTGTGCAGCATTTATAATTTCCGGAAGCTGCTGCTTGGCTTTTTCAATTGCTTGCTGCTTGTGTTCGGCACCCGAAAACAGTCCGTCGGAAACGCTTAACACCTTGTCGCGCACCTTAAGCTTTAAAGCCTGGTCAAACTCGCTGTCCGACTCTGCAAGTATATGCAATCTGAAAACATCACGCTTCACCTCATTACAGCGTGCTTCAAAGCTGCAAAGCGACAAAAGCACTGAAAACACAAGACCTACCATAAGTGATAACTCAAAACGTTTTTTTGCAGTCATTCTTTCAATACCGTCCTTTTTATGTACTTTGTTTACGAAAGAAATTATTGACAGCTTAAAAAACATTATTCAGTTTTATAAACAAAAAATTTACCGCACGGAAACAGAAAACTCGTTACCCATATCAACAGGTCTGCAAACATAAACATTTTCGAAATGCTTTTTTATACTATTTGCCGCGACTTCGGATTGTCCTTTTTCAAAAATACCGAAAACCGAAGGACCGCTGCCGGAAAGCACCGCAGCCTTTGCTCCGCTATCAAAAAGCCGCTGCTTTTGCGGTGCAATGCCGTCGCCCCAAACAGCCTCAAAAGCGTTGTAAATATTGCAGCAAAAGCTTTCGCTGTTGCCTTGCTCAATTGCAGCAGCCACCGCTGCAATGCTTTTGCCTCCTCTGTCGAATACTTTATTATCAAGCCTTGAATAAAGCTC
>OLWW01001302.1_pt1 | contig 11065 bp, 7 predicted proteins | sample 1673991 | NCBI WGS metagenome assembly OLWW01 (sample SAMEA103958136, study PRJEB25191) | human gut metagenome
TACCACAAAACACAGAAAAAGCCCAGTAAAAACTGGACTTTTTCGACAGTCTGAACCCACTTCTTTTTGAAGTGGGTTTTTACTATGGAATGTGCCGCGGCACATTCCATAACTCCATTTTATTAATTTATGAAATATAATTGTTGCATGGTTATAAACCGACAAGAAAAGTACCTAAAATTACCGTTGTCTTGTTAATCAAGCTCTTTTTTACCTGTGTAAAGCTCATAATATCTGCCCTTTTGGCTAAGCAAATCATCGTGATTGCCGCGCTCTATAATCTCCCCGTGCTCAAGCACCATTATCGCGTCGGCATTTCTGACGGTAGACAGTCTGTGCGCAATCATAAAGGTTGTGCGGTTTTTCATTAGTCTGTCCATACCGCGTTCTATATGTCGCTCTGTTCTTGTATCAACCGAGCTTGTCGCTTCATCAAGCACAAGTATAGGTGCTTTTGAAATTGCGGCACGTGCGATGTTAAGAAGCTGCCGCTGCCCTTGCGAAAGGTTTGCGCCGTCGCCTGTTATAACTGTGTTATAGCCGTTTTCAAGCCTCATTATAAAGCTGTGAGCGCTTGCGGTTTTGGCGGCTTCAACAACCTCGTCGTCTGTGGCATCGGGTCTGCCGTAGCGAATATTTTCCATAATTGTGCCCGTGAAAAGGTGCGTGTCCTGCAAGACCATTGCGATGTTTCGGCGCAGATCTTCGCGCTTAATGTTTCTTATGTCAACACCGTCTATGGTAATAGTGCCGCTGTCAATATCGTAAAACCTGTTAAGCAGGTTTGTAACCGTGGTTTTACCGGCGCCCGTTGAACCGACAAACGCTATCTTCTGTCCCGGTTTTGCGTAAAGCGAGATATCGTGAAGAATAACCTTGTCGGGGCGATAGCCGAATGTAACGTGGGAAAGCTCCACCATACCCTGCATTTTTCCCATACAAACGGCATCCGGCGCGTCGGGCGCTTCGGGCTGCATATCGATAATTTTGAAAACTCGCTCAGCGCCTGCAAGTGCCGCCATTATTGTAGAAGTCTGCATCGAGAGCATATTTATCGGCATTGAAAACTGACGTGAGAAGTTTACGAAAACAGAAAGACCGCCTACGTCAAATCCGCCGAAGATGCACAAAAGACCGCCGATGCCGGCTGTAAGCGCATAGCTTATTTGCGATGTGTTTCCCATTATAGGACCCATCACCCCGCCGTAAAACTGAGCTTTAAGCTGCTTTGTCCTGAGGTCTGCATTAAGCGTATTAAATTCCTCAACACAAGTATCCTCATGGTTAAATACCTTAACCACCTTTTGCCCCGTTACGGATTCCTCGATGTATCCGTTAACTGCGCCGAGCGCCGACTGTTGACCGCCGTAATACTTTCCCGATATCTTCGCAATTGCCATTCCTCCTCTTAAATAGATAGGGACAAATGCAAGTGTTATAAGTGAAAGCAACGGACTTATCACAAGCATCATAACAAGCGTGCTGAGAAGTGTTATAGTGCCTGATACAACGCTTGTTAAAGAGTTGTTGAGCATAACGTCAATATTATCAACATCGTTTGTAAAGCGGCTCATTGTTTCGCCGGTGGGGTTCTCATCGAAATATCGCACCGGAAGTGCTTGCAGCTTGCAAAACAAATCGTTCCTTATCTTCAGCGAGGCATTTTGCGAGACAAACAGCATAAGCTTCGATTGCAGATATTGCCCCACAATTCCCACTGCGTATATTGCCGCAAGAATAATAAGCATCTGCACAAGGTATACGACTCTTGCCGACATCTCGGTTTTTGAATCGGCAATATGGTTGATAATTGGTCTCAGCATTGTTGCGCCTGCCAGCGACGCACCGCTGGCAAGCAACATACTGATTGCCACCATTATAAGATGCATTTTATATTCAGCAACATAAGAAAGCATACGCTTTACCGTGTTTTTAACGTCTTTAGGCTTACCCTTTGCCATACCGCGAGGACCGGGTCCGCGGTGTCTGCCGCCCATACCGCCTCTTTTATCGGGTGCTGCTTTGGCATACTGCCGCCTCAGCGCTTCCAGATCTCTTGCCATTTCCGCTTATGCCTCCTTTCTCTCGTGCTGAGAATAATAGATCTCGCTGTATTCCTCGTTGTTTTTCATCAGCTCGTCGTGCGTGCCGACTCCAGTTATTTCTCCGTCGTCCATAACAACTATCATATCCGCGTCTTTTACAGACGATATTCTCTGCGCAATTATAATTTTTGTGGAATCGGAAAGCTCGTTTTTAAACGCTGCGCGAATTTGCGCCTCGGTTGCGGTATCGACAGCGCTTGTTGAATCGTCCAAAATCAGTATTTTCGGTTTTTTAAGGAGTGCACGGGCAATGCAAAGCCTTTGCTTTTGACCGCCTGAAACATTGCTTCCGCCCTGTCCCAAGTCGGTTTTATAACCTTCTTTAAATTCACTTACAAATTTATCCGCCTGTGCTCTTTGTGCCGCTTCTCTTATTTGCTCATCACTTGCGTTTTGGTCACCCCAGCGCAAGTTTTCCTCAATTGAGCCCGAGAAAAGCACATTTTTTTGCAGCACCATACCAACTCCCTCGCGCAAATTATGCAGTGAGTATTCCTTAACGGGAACGCCGTCGATAAGCACCTCGCCCTCGTCCGCGTCGTAAAGTCTCGGCAAAAGAGAAACAAGCGTTGTTTTGCCGCAGCCTGTTGAGCCGATTATTCCGACCGTGTAGCCTGCCGGAATTTTAAGATTTATGTTTTTAAGCACGGCGTCGGGACTGTTTTTATAATACCTGAAGGTGACGTTTCTAAACTCAACCTCACCGTTTTTAACATACATTTTTTCCTGCTCGGCTGTAAGCCCTTCGTCGCTGACATCGGGCTTTTCTTCCATAACCTCTTTGATACGTCTTGCCGAAGCCAATGCACGCGAGAACATTATAAACATCATTGTAACCATCATCAGTGAAGAAAGAATCTGAGTGATATAGGTTACAAATGCAATAAGGTCTCCTGTTGACATAGTGGACCTCATAACCATATCTCCGCCAAACCACAGCACGGCAATGGTTGTAACATTCATAAAAAAGTTCATAACGGGACTTATGAAAACCATAACGCCCATTGCGGCAAGTCCCGCTTTTTTCAGGTTATCGTTAGCCATTCCGAATTTCTGCTTTTCGGTGTCCTCTCTAACAAAAGATTTAACAACCCTTACATTTGTAACGCTTTCCTGCACGGTGGAATTAAGCGCGTCGATTTTAGTCTGCATTTTTCCGAAAAGCGGAAATCCTTTTGAAACCAATATACCAAGGAATATAAGCAGCAGCGGCATTGTAACCGCAAGCACAAGCGTAAGTCGCGGATTCAGCAAAAACGCCATTATAAGCGCGCCTATCATCATTCCGGGCGCCCTTAACGCCATTCGAAGCAGCATATTTATAAAGTTCTGCATTTGAGTAACGTCATTTGTAAGACGAGTTACAAGCGAGCCTGCCGAATATTTATCGATATTTGAAAAAGAATATGTTTGTATTTTGGCATATACATCGGAGCGCAAGTCGGCAGCAAAATTAACAGAAGCCTTTGCGCCGAAAAACGCGCCGCCCACACCGCCTATCATCATAAGAATCGCGGTTATTATCATTGAAGCCATTATTGCAACGATATACCCCGACGCATCTGTGTGAGAATATATCCACTGTATAATTTTAGGCGCCGAGGCTATATCCGTTTTGTTAACACCGTAATCGATTATAAGCGACAAGAATTTCGGCATAAGCACTTCGCCGATAACCTCAACAATCATACAAATAGGGCCGAGTATAAAGTATGGTAAATAAGGCTTAATATACTTGAACCATTTCATCTTAGTTTCCATTTTTTCCTCCTTGGTGACCGGGGTGACAAGAATCTCACAGGATTTTCAGTTACAGCTTTCCCCGTTCGTAAAGCTCGATTAAATTGCCGTTTATCTTTTCAAGGCACTGCATAAAAACGGCTATCTCATCCTCGGAAAGACCGTTTATCATTGCGGAATCGACCTTTTTAAATATTGCGTGACTGCGCTTAACGACACCTTGACCGCGCTCGGTTATTTTAACGTCGTTAATTCTGCTGTCGCCGCTTTTGCTGCTTCTTGTGATATAGCCGTCGCTTTCAAGCTTTTTAATTCTCACCGAAAGCGCACAGGGGCTTATTTGCATTTGCTCTGCAAGCTCACGCTGAGAAAGTGCGCCGTCACCCTTTGAAAGCTGCATCAGCAGCATATGCTGGCTGCGGTGCAGGCCTATCTCCCCTATGTATTTATCAATAACCTTGTGGTGCATACGGTCGGCAACAATGAAACTGTGCGCAACGCGGCTTTCAAGCGGAATTTCCTTTGGCATTTTATCACCCTCTTTTTGGTATGATTTAAGTTAACACGTTAATAATTAACATATTAAGCATACTATCACTGTTATTCGAATTTGTCAAGCAGCGATGATGTTAATTATTTGTTAATTTGCAAAAAAAGGTAAACTATGATAATATTAACAGTGATTACTGCTTAGTTAAAGGTGGGTGTGCGCTCTGAAAAAACTAAATTTCAAACGAGGCTTTAATATACCGAAGCGTATGCTTATAACGGCGTTGCTGATACTTTTGCAAATAGCGTTCATTTTGTTTCTTGCAAGCTATACTATCCGCAATGTTTACGGCGCTTATGCCGTGTTTGAAACACTTAGCATTTTTTGCGTTATCTTTCTTGTTAACGAACGAGGCAACCCTAGCTATAAAATATCTTGGATTATTTTTATACTTCTTATACCGTTTGCCGGGTGGATTTTTTTCCTGATCTTCGGCGGCACCCGTGTTTTTCCATATCTTAAAAGGCGGTACAAACGCATTGAAAGCAGCTCGGAAAAATACAGAAATCAGGATAATAACGTTATGCTACGCCTTGAAAACAACGGACTGCTGGGAGCAAGGCAGGCAAAATATTTATATAAGGAATCGGGATATCCCGTTTACGGCAGCACAGAAACCGAGTTTTTTCCATCGGGTGAGGCGGTTTTTGAAGCGCTGCTTAAGGATCTTAAAACTGCAAGGAAATACATTTTTATCGAGTTTTTTATCGTTGCCGAAGGGTATATGTGGGATAAAATACACAAAATATTGTTGGAAAGAATTGCGGACGGCATTGAAGTGCGGCTGCTTTTTGACGATTTCGGATCGGCAAACAGACAATATAAAAGCTTTGTTAAGAATATAAGAGCAGAGGGTATAAAGGTTTCTGTATTTAATCCGATAAAGCCAAGCTCCAATATCTTTTTAAACAACCGCAACCACCGCAAAATGCTCGTTATTGACGGCAGCATTGCATACACCGGCGGCTTCAACATTGCAGATGAATATATAAATAAGCTTGAGCGTTTCGGGCATTGGCTCGACTGCGGTATACGTCTTCGCGGTGACGCGGTTAAAAGCTTTACGGTTATGTTTTGCGATATGTGGCGGTTTACAAGCTTTAAAAGCAAAATAAATGCGGCGGATTATATCTGCTCCGACGAATTGGCGGTTATCGGCGACGGCTTCGTACAGCCTTATTGCGACGGCCCGTTTGACGACCGATTTGCGGCAGAGGGAATATATTTGCAGCTTATAAATTCCGCAAGAAAGTATATTTACATTGCCACGCCGTATCTTATAATAGATAATACTATGTCGGACGCGCTTTTGCGCGCTGCAAAATCGGGTGTTGATGTGCGCATTATCTGTCCCAGCCACCCCGATAAATGGTATGTGCACCCCGTTACGCAGTACCACTATGCCTTTTTGATGGAGGCGGGAATAAAAATATACGAATACACCCCTGGATTTATTCACTCAAAGCTTTTTGCCGTTGACGATCGCTTTGCAACAGTCGGCACTGTGAATATGGACTACCGCAGCTTTTTCTTTCACTTTGAGTGCGGTGTTTGGCTGTGCGGCACAAGCAGTGTGGGCAGCATTAAAAATAACCTTGAAAACACAATGAATAACAGTCGGCTTATTGACCCTGCGCTATGGGCAAAAAGACCGCTCAAAACGCGGATCAAGCAGTTCATTTTGCATCTTTTTGCTCCGTTTATGTAAAAAAAGATAAAATGTTTTGCACGTATACTGCGTTTTCGCTTGACTTTTGGCTTAAAAAATAGTAAAATATCAGCAGTGTATTTGTAAAGGAGATACCGCTTATGAAATTGCAAAAAAGCAACAATAAAAAACTTTTCGGAATAATCGGCGTTGTAATTGCGGTTGCAGCGGCAGTTGCAGGCGTTGCGGTTCTTTTAACAAAGTTTTTCAGACGCCGCAACGAAGAAACGGAATACATTGAGTGCGACGGCGTCTGCTCGGATTGCGATGAGGATTGCGACGCAAAGTTCTACATCGATGACGACGACGTTTGCGATGATGCCGCAGACGAGGACGAGCAGGACGAAACCTTTGCCGAGCAGGGCGCAGAAGAATAAGCTTTTTCGTCAGCCTGACCTATGCGACCTTGCCGCCGCATAGGTTTTTTATTGAATAATAATCTTTAGGAGGAAAACCAATGAATAAATTAACATCAAAGCAGCTTGCGGAAAAAATAACGCTTAAACTTTCACATAATTTCGGCGTTACACCGCAGCAGGCCTCCGACGACTTTTTTTATAAAGCTGCAGCGCTTGTGCTGCTTGACATAATGAGAGACGACAAAAAAGAATTCCGCGATTTAACGGATAAAAAGCAGGCAAAAACCGTTTATTATCTCAGTATGGAATTTTTAATGGGTCGCTCGTTCAAAAACACCGTATACAATCTCGGCTTGCAAAAAGAAATGGAAGCCGCAATGAAGAGCCTCGGCGTAAAGCTTGAAAACCTTTATGAGCTCGAGCCCGATGCCGGCCTCGGCAACGGCGGTCTCGGCAGACTTGCCGCTTGCTATTTAGACGGTCTTACCTATTGCGGTTACCCTGCAATGGGGTACTGCATTAAATACGAATTCGGCATTTTCCGCCAAAAGCTTGTTGATGGTTGGCAGACTGAAATGCCCGATTTTTGGCTGCCCGGCGGCAGTGTATGGCTTGAACAGCGTTCGTCGCGTGCGGTTGAGGTTCATTTCGACGGCAAGGTTAAAGAAAGCTGGAACGACGGCTATCACTCTGTATCATATGAAGGCTGCAATACAGTTATTGCAATGCCTTACGACCTTATGGTTGCGGGAAGAGACGGCAAAGCCGTTAACATTCTTCGCCTTTGGAGTGCGGAAGCTCCGCAAATCGATATGGATGCTTTTAACCAAGGTGACTATGTCCGTGCACTTGAGCAGCAGGCAATGAGCGAGGTCATAAGCAAAGTGCTTTACCCTGAAGACAACCATATGGAAGGTAAATCGCTCCGTCTTCGTCAGCAGTATTTCCTTGTAAGCGCATCGATTCAGGATATTCTCAACCGTCATCTGCGCCTTTACGGAACACTTGATAATCTTCCTGAAAAAGCGGCAATTCACATAAACGACACTCACCCGGCGCTTGTGATTCCCGAGCTTATGCGTTTCCTTCTTGATGAATGCGGCTATAATTGGGATAAAGCTTGGGATATCGTTCAGCGCACCACAGCTTACACTAACCACACCGTTATGAAAGAAGCGCTTGAGTGCTGGCAGATAGACCTGTTTAAAGCACGTCTTCCGAGAATTTACCAGATTATAACTGAAATTGATAACCGCTTCCGTGCCGAGGTTTGGGAAAAGACTCACGATGCCGGATATGTTTCACGCACCGCGGTTATCGAAAACGGTGTTGTTAGAATGGCAAACCTTTGCGTTGCATCGTGCCACAATGTCAACGGCGTTTCAAGACTGCACAGCGAGATTCTTAAGGATGATCTGTTCAACGACTACTACCGCTTAACTCCTGATAAATTTACAAACGTTACAAACGGCATTGCGCACCGCCGATGGCTGTGTCAGGCAAATCCGCTGCTTTCCGACTATCTCGGCGAGCTTATCGGCAAGGATTTTGTTAAGGATGCCTCGGCTCTTGAAAAACTGCTTGCTTTCAAAGATGATAAAACCGTTCTTAAAAATCTTGGTGATATTAAAAGAAAGAATAAGGAACGTCTTTCAAATTACGTTAAGCAGCAATACGGCTTCGGTTTTGACCCGCTTTCTACCGTTGATATGCAGGTTAAACGTCTGCACGAATACAAGCGTCAGCACCTTAATGTGCTCAACATTGTTACCGAGTACCTTTACATTAAGGAAAACCCAAACGCCGATTTTAAACCGAGGACATATTTCTTCGGCGCAAAGGCGGCGCCCGGTTATCTGCTTGCAAAGCAAATTATCAGTATGATATACAGCCTGCAAAAGCTGCTTGAAAACGACCCTCAGGTTAAAGATAAGCTCAAGATCGTATTTATGGAAGACTACCGCGTGACACTTGCTGAGCTTATGATACCCGCTGCCGATATAAGCGAGCAGATATCGCTTGCGGGAACAGAGGCAAGCGGAACCGGCAATATGAAAATGATGCTCAACGGTGCTGTTACTCTTGGCACAGAGGACGGTGCAAATGTTGAAATTCACGAGGCTGTCGGCGATGATAACATCATCATCTTCGGTATGAGCACGCCTGAAGTTACCCAACTTACAAGAAACGGTTATCACCCATTCGATTATTACAACAACAATCCCCAGCTTAAAAAAGCAATCGACTTTATTGCGGAAAAACTCAACTGCGGTGATGTTATTGCAAATATGCTTCGCACAAGCGATCACTATATGGCGCTTGCCGATTATGCCGACTACTGTGCAGCAAAGCAGCGCGCAATGAAGCTTTATGAAAACACAGAGCTTTGGAACAAAATGGCTCTTGTCAACATTGCAAAGGCAGGTCGCTTTGCAGCCGACCGTTCCGTAGGTGACTACGCTCGCGAAATTTGGCACGCAGAGCCGATTCTTTAAAAATATTATTTGCGCGCCGCGCTTTTACTCTTCAAAGACAACGCGGTGCGCTTTTTTTGAGTAATTTTTTCCGCACAAGATGCCGTGCGGATAGGCAAAGGCTGTGAAATTTAGATTTTGGATTTTTTATATTTTAACTCTCGCAACGAAATGTTTAAATCACCGTTCGGAGCGATAGCGGACGGGCGTTTTGTGCGGTTTAGACTGCGGCTGCCGAAAGACTGTGGTGTTTGGCACGTTTACCTGCTCATGAAACGTGACGGCGAGGAAGAAATACGCACCGAAATGAGCTTTGAGTGGCACGATAACGACTCGCTGTATTACAGCTGCGACATAAAACCCTCGGTAGGGCTTTATTGGTATAGCTTTGCATATGAAACGGAAAACAATGCATTCGTTATTTCAAAGGGTGCCGACTCACTCGGAGTATTAGGAAACGGTAAGCCTTGGCAGCTCAGCGTTTACAGTGCGAATTTCAAAACACCCGACTGGTTGCGCGGCGGCGTTATCTACCAAATATTTCCCGACAGATTTAACCGCTCAAATAAGCCGCACGTCGGTGTTCCCGAAAAGCGATTTTTAAGAAGTGATTGGGGCGGACAACCTGCGTTCACACAAAACGGTGATCCCTGCTCTCTCGGCAACGATTACTTTGGCGGCGACCTGAACGGCATTATCGAAAAGCTTGACTATTTAAAATCGCTCGGTGTTACCTGCATTTATCTTAATCCGATTTTTTTTGCATCGTCAAACCACCGTTACAACACGGTGGATTATGAAAAAATTGACCCGCTTTTAGGTGATGAAAAAGACTTTTCCGAGCTTTGCAAACAAGCGCACAAGAGAAATATAAGAGTTATTTTAGACGGTGTTTTCTCGCACACCGGCGATGACAGCAAATATTTTGACCGCTACGGCGAGCATAAGGATGCGCTCGGAGCCGCACAAAGCAAAGAGTCGCCGTATTTCAGCTGGTATAAATTTACCGAATGGCCGCACAAATATCACTGCTGGTGGGGCATTGAAACACTGCCAGAGGTCAACGAGGACGACGAAAGCTTTACGGAATACATCTGCGGAGAAAACGGCATTCTCAGACGTTGGCTGCGGCTCGGTGCAGACGGTTGGCGGCTTGATGTTGCCGACGAGCTGCCCGACATATTTCTTGACAAGCTTCGCAAAGCCGTTAAAGCGGAAAAAAGCGACGCTTTTATTTTGGGTGAGGTCTGGGAAGATGCGTCAAACAAAATAAGCTACGGCGTTCGCAGGCGATATTTTGCCGGAGAGCAACTGGACTCCGTTATGAACTATCCCTTTGCAACCGCAATTGTTGACCTTGTTAAAGGCGGTAATTCAAAAAGCTTTTTTGAAACCGTGGAAGCACTGTCGGAAAACTATCCGCCGCAGTGCCTTTCGCTTATGATGAACCACATAGGAACTCACGACACTGCGCGTATTCTTACTGTGCTCGGATTTTCCGGCACAGCCGGCGACAGAGCTTGGCAAGCACATCAGAGCCTGTCTGAAAATGAGCTTGCAATAGCTCTGAAAAGATTAAGGCTCGCTGTTGCGTTGCAGTACACTCTGCCCGGTGTGCCTTCAATCTTTTATGGCGACGAGGCAGGAACCGAAGGCTGGGCAGACCCCTTTTGCCGCGCTTGCTTTCCTTGGGAAAACGAGAACGAAAAGCTTACCGCTTTTTATAAAAAACTCGGCAAAATGAGAAAGGATTGCGAGGCGCTTAAAAACGGGCGCTTTGAACCTGTTTATTGCGGCGACGGTGCGGTGGCTTATATAAGGCACTGCCAAAATGACACACTGCTTGTTGCTGTAAACTGCACCCATATTCAGCAGGGCTTTAAGATTGCTGCAAAATTTCAAAATGCCGAGGTTCTTTTCGGAAATGCCGCTTGCGAGGGGTACCTCAGCGTTGAGCCGCAGGACATCTGCATTTTGCATTTGAAAGAGCTTTGTGAAATGACTGATGATAATTAAAAATAAGCAACAAAAGCAGGTAGCATTAAAATCCGCTGTCATTTTTTATGACAGCGGATTCAGACTGTCGAAAAAGTCCAGTTTTTACTGGGCTTTTTCTGTGTTTTGTGGTA
>OLWW01001305.1_pt1 | contig 11047 bp, 13 predicted proteins | sample 1673991 | NCBI WGS metagenome assembly OLWW01 (sample SAMEA103958136, study PRJEB25191) | human gut metagenome
TGAATTTGTCGAATATGTGATTTGTCATGAATTCGTTCATCTTTTAGAGCCAAATCATTCAAAGCAGTTTTATGAAATATTGTCCAAGGTCATGCCAGATTATAAACGAAGACTGGATTTAATTGAAGAAGGTAAAGAAAAACAGTATCTGATGTAAGTTTCAGATACTGTTTCTTTTATAATGTACGTCCGATCACTTTGGCAATCAATTTACCTTTTTCAACTAAGGCTGCATATTTTTCTGGTTTTAAGCTCTGAGATCCATCACTCCATGCATTAGCAGGATCATCATGTACTTCAATGATCAATCCGTCTGCCCCTGCAGCAATAGCAGCCAAAGATAAACTTTCAATCAGTTTCCAATCTCCAGCAGCATGGCTAGGGTCAATGATAATAGGCAGGTGTGTTCTTTCTTTAATAATTGGAACAACGCTAAGATCTAATGTATTACGGGTATATGGTTCAAATGTACGAATTCCTCTTTCGCAGAAGATAACATTTGGATTGCCTTCAGACATGATATATTCAGCAGCCATGATCCATTCCTGGATCGTATTGGCAAGTCCGCGTTTTAAAAGAATTGGTTTCTTTGTTCGTCCAACGGCTTTTAATAAATCAAAGTTTTGCATATTTCTAGCACCAATTTGGATCACATCTACATGTTCTACGAATTCATCTAGATGCTCAACGGCCATTAATTCAGAAACAATTGGTAAACCGGTAAGTTTTCTTGCCTTGTCTAAAGCTAAGATTCCTTTGGTTCCCATTCCCTGGAAAGCATATGGACTTGTTCTAGGCTTGTAAGCTCCACCGCGCAGCATACATGCACCTGCATCTTTAACTTGTTGAGCGATACGACAGATTTGATTTTCGCCTTCAACGCTGCATGGTCCGGCAATCATAACGATCTTATTTCCACCAACTTTGATTCCGTTGACATCAACAACAGTATCTTCAGGATGGAACATACGGTTGGCAAGTTTGTAAGGCTCGGCAACTCGCTGTACATTAAATACGATAGGGTTGGCTAGTACACTTTTTTCATCCACCTTGCTAGTGTCTCCAACTAACCCAAAGACATTATAATTGGCTCCTTGAATCAAGGTTACCTGTAGATCCATATTCTCGAATTTCTTTAATAATTTATCAACTTCCTGTTTTGGTGCTTCTTTCTTTAATGTAATAATCATATTCATTCACTCCTTTATTTAAATTTTTTATATAAGTTCTTATTCTTTAAACTTTCTATGCATATCTGCATCGTTTTTTGAATCGTTTTATCGTTTTTTATTTTGATATCGCAGGCTTTTTCATAAAGATCCTTTCTTTCTTTATACAGTGTATGGATTCCTTCTTTTAGCTTAGGTCTAGATGGATCATGTCTAATGAGATTGTCTATAGGTCTATCTAGATAGATAATGATACCATTTTGAGATAAGGCTTCAATATTTTCTTTTCTAAGTATGATTCCGCCTCCACAGGCAATGACAACATTGTTTTTGATACAGTTTTTAAATGTTACCTGTGTTTCAAAGTTGCGAAATCTATCTTCACCATATCTTTCAAATATTTCGGCAATCTTCATTCCCGCTTCTTTTTCAATCTCTTCATCAAGATCGATCCACTCTTTATGCAGGTTATTGGCAAGCTGTCTAGATATCGTTGATTTACCGCAGCTAGGCATTCCAATAAAAACTAAGTTGCATGTTTGTAAGATGATCGTGTCAACCAGCGAATCTAGATCCATATCTATTTTTTGATTGAGAAAATATTCGGCTGCATATTTGGCTTGTGCCACTAACATGAGCAATCCGTTGGTACAGCGAATGTTTAATTTTTTTGCCTGTTGGATCAATTTTGTATTCAGTGGATTGTATATCGCATCAAAGACAAATTCAAGATTTGTAAAAGGCGAAAGATCTATAGGGGATGCATTAGAATGCATGGCCATCCCAACTGGAGTGGCATTGATCAAGATATCAGCATCTAAATAAGATCTTTGTACATCTTCATATGTGATACATCCTGGATATGGTTTGTAATAGACGATTTGCACTATAGCAGCCTGATGGTCTTTACAAACAGCTTCAAAAGCTTTGCTGGCGCCGCCTTTTCCTAAAATAAGGACTTTTTTATCTTTTAGATCGATATCAAAGTGTTTAAATGTTTCAACGATGCCATCATAATCTGTATTGTGTCCATAGAGTTTTCCATCTTTGTTTACGATACAGTTACAGGCCTGAATGGATTTGGCTTGTTCATCAAGGTGATTGCAGGCTTTAAAGGCAATTTCTTTATAGGGAATCGTCACATTGATTCCTTTAAAAGGATGTTCTTTAAAGTACTCTACGATATGATCCTTTGAGATCTCTTTTAAATCGTAATGATAGTAGCCAAACTTTTCATGAATCATTTTTGAGAAGCTGTGTCCTAGATGTTCTCCAATTAATCCATATTGCATAAAACTCTCCTTCTTGAAAAAATAAAGAGCATCTCATGCATGAAATGCTCTTGTATAAGCCTCAAAAAAAGAACCAACACATCGTTTGATTTTTCTTAAGGAATTAGATTGTAAATCGAAAACTAATATATTTTTTCATGAGTGCATTGTAACCTATTTACATGTTATTTTCAAGGTGTTTTCATAATTTTTTTCAAAATTGTGTTAAAATGATTTTGGTGAAGATCTATGAAAATAATATGTCCTTTTTTCTATTTAAATTTAAATGATGCTCTTGAAGAGTTAAAAGCGATGAACGAAAGTGCGTGTGATTTGATTGAGATTCGTCTTGATCGTGCCAAGGCATATAAGATCGAAGATCTAATTCAACTTGTAGCTCACGCAAAGAAAAAATGCATTCTTACACTTCGTAGTAAACAGGATGGTGGAGAAGCCGATATGGATCATGCGGTTTATGAAAAAAAGATCATTGAGCTTTTTCAAGTTCCGGATGTGATCGTTGATTTGGAGCTTTTACATTTACAACATTTTCAAGATACAAGGTTTAAGCAGTATCTGGATCGCTGTATCATCAGTTACCATAACTTTAACAAGACACCAGATAATCTAAATGAAATTTGGAAACAGATGGATATCTATCAGCCATATATTGAAAAAGTTGCCTGCATGCCACAAAGAAAAGAAGATGTTTTAACATTGTTGTTGTCTTGTTATGAGCATAAGACAATTTCAAAAAAATGTGCGATTTCCATGTCTGATATGGGTATGATTTCTCGCATCATAGGTGAAATGTTTGACAGCGAATATACTTTCTGCAGCCTTACCACATCCAGTGCGCCTGGTCAATTACCTTTGGAAAAGATGGTTGAATATTTGAACATTTTGGATTGATAAGGCACGAAATTGTGAATTCAAGAATATTGGTGTTATAATCTAATCAGAAGAACAATATAGCTAAGGAGGTATTCTTATGAAAGTTAATATTGTCGGAAAAAACATTACAGTTACACCAGGAATCTCTGAAAAGATTCAAAAGAAATTAAATACTTTAGCGAAGTATTTTATCATTGGAGAAGATGATACAGCCAATGTATTGGTTCGTACGTATCCAACAAAACAAAAAATAGAAGTTACAATTCCTACTAAGCATGCGATCCTGCGTGCTGAAGTTATAGATGATGATCTATATAGCGCTATTGATAAAGTTGTTGATAAACTTGAAGACCAGATTCGTCGTCAGAAGACTCGTTTAACAAGAAAGAATAAAGAATCTTTGGCAGCAGCTTTTATCGATCATGAAATCTTCAATGAATATAATGAGGAAGAAGATGAATTAGTTAAGACAAAATCGATTGTTCCTGTTGAAATGAGCCTTGATGAAGCAATCATGAAAATGGAATTGTTAGGACATGATTTCTTCATTTATACAGATGATGAAACTGAGAAGATCGCAGTTGTATATAGACGCCACAATGGTGGATATGGATTGATTGAAACAGAGTAGTTTTTCATTGATTTTACTTGAATATTCATAGAGGTTGTGTTAAATTAATACTGATAGAAACAAAAGGAGTGGGTAAAACCACTCCTTAATTTTGGAAAGGAAGAACGAATGAATCTAGATATTCTTAAAGAATGGATCGAGCCAGTATTAAATGAAAAAGATTGTGTGCTATATGATATAGAATGGCTGACAAATCAAAATCCACCTATCTTGCAGATTTCAGTTGAAAAACAAGATGGAACAATGGATCTTGATACATGTGCTATGTGTAGTGATGTAATTGGAACTCTATTAGATAATAAAGATTGGTATACGAAAGAATATATGTTGGAAGTGTGTTCTCCAGGTGCAGAAAGAGAATTGAAGACGGACCAGCAGCTTCGCGATGCGATTGGTAAATATGTATACGTTAAGCTTATTGATCCAAAACAAGGTCTTGACCAAGTATTGGGTGATCTTAAAGAAGTAAATGACGATTCGATCATAGTTGCGTATAAAGAGAAGACAAGAAATAAGACAATAGAGATCGATCGTAACAATATTAATGTGATTATGACAGCGGTAAAATTGTAAGGGAGATAAGTATGAAATTAAAAGTAGACACATTACAGAAAGCTTTGCAGGGAATTGAAAATGATCGTCAATTATCAAGTGAGATCGTAGAGGATGCTTTACGAGAAGCATTAACCAAAGCCTATAGAAAACACATTGAAATTCCAGATGCTTATGTAGAGGTTGTTATTGAAGACGGTATCATTCACATTTATCATCAGCGTAAGGTCGTTGAAGATGTGGAAGATGATGAATTGGAAATTTCTTTGGAAGATGCAAGAAAAGTAAACAAGAACATCCAGCTGGATGATTTTGTCAATGAAGAAGTAGACTTTACGACATTTGATCGCGCAGCTGTTGTTTTGGCAAAAAATGTCATGAAACAAAAGATTCGAGAAGCTGAAAAGGCACAAGTGTATGAAGAATATTGCGATAAGCTTGATGAAATGGTATTGGGTGTCGTTGAAACTGTTGAAGAAAAGTTTGTGATCGTCAACATCGGGAAAACATTAGCAATGTTAAAAAAATCACAACAAATTCCAACTGAAAAATACTATGAAGGACAGAAATTGTTGGTTGTCATTACAGAAGTCAACAAAGAAACAAAAGGAGCACAGGTTTTAGTATCTCGTGCAACACCAGTGTTTGTACGTCGCTTATTTGAAAGAGAAGTTCCAGAGATCTATAATGGAATTATAGAAATCAAAGCAATTGCCAGAGATCCAGGTGAAAGATGTAAGATTGCCGTGTATTCTCACAATGAGAACATCGACCCTATTGGAGCTTGTATTGGGCCTCGTGGATCACGTGTCCAAACGATCATCAACGAGTTAAACGGAGAAAAGATCGATATCTTTGAATGGAGCGATAATATCTCTGAGTTGATTGAAAATGCATTAAGTCCAAGTGAAGCTGTTGCGGTCATTCCAAATGAAAATGTAAAAGATGGTTTGATCGTTGTTGTACCAGATTCTCAATTATCCTTAGCAATTGGTAAACGTGGTAAAAATGCTCGCCTTGCGGTTAAATTATCAAATCGTAAGATCGATATCAAATCAGAAAGTGAAATGCAGGAATTAGGTATTGATTACATGACCATTGCTAAAGAACTTCAAGAAGAATATGAAGCGAAAAAGGCAAAAGAACGTGCGTATAAACAGCAGCAGAAGATTGAGGAACTTAAACATTCTGAGATCGAAATTGAAAATGTGGATGTAGCTGATTTTGACTACGATGATGATATCGACACAACAACTTATGAAGAAGTTGAAGGTCCAATCCATCAGAATACAACAACTCTATTTGAAAAAGAAAGAGAAACAGAATTAGATGAGATGGAAGAAGCAGCTCGTATTGCCAAAGAAAAGCGCAAAGAAAAAACAGCTGCCGACATCAAAGAATATACTTCTAAATTTGAAAACTTTGCCGATGCCAGCAATAAGAGCGAGCAGGTAGTTTCAAAACCTAAGAAGAAAGTCGAAGAAGCGCATATAGAAACAAAAGACGAACAAAAAGAAGAAGAGCTTCAGAAGAAAAAAGCTATGTTTGAACAGATGAAGCCAATCTATTCAGAAGAAGAGTTAGCAGAAATCGAAGAGGCAGAATATGAAGAAGAAAATGCCTGGGATGATGATGTTGACTATGAAGAATATGATGAGTACTACGATTAGAGGTAAATATGAGAAAAATACCAATGAGAAAATGTGTTGTTACACAGGAGCGTTTTCCTAAAAAGGAATTAATCCGAGTTGTAAGAACACCAGAATCAGAAGTTGTCGTGGATCTAACTGGGAAAAAGAATGGGCATGGTGCTTATGTTCAAAAAAGTGAGGAAACGATTTTGAAAGCGAAAAAGAATAAAGCATTAGCCAAGGCTTTAGAGACTGAAATTCCCGAATCGGTTTATGACGAGCTATTGGAGTTAGTTCGTGAAAAATAAGGCTGTATCTTTGATTCAATTTGCCTTTAAAGCAAGAAAAGTTGTTTTGGGAGATGCTTTAATTCCAAGCATCCAAAAAACAACGGCAAAGCTGGTTTTGATTAGTAAAAAATGTGGTCAAAATCGCAAAAAAAAGTTAAAAGACAAATGTACATTTTACAATGTCCCATGGCTTGAAGTTGAACCAGAATTATTTGATCAGATTAGTCATCGTTCATTTAATTCTTTGGCGATATGTGAAGATGGCTTTGCTAAAGCCATTATGGAAGAGATGAAAGGGTAGGTGACTTTACATGCCAAATAATAATAGACCAAGAAGAAAACCTAGTAAAAAAGGACCTAATAAACACAAGAACACAAACAGTGCTCCTCGTAAAGTTGAAGCTGTAAAAGAAATTACATATAGTGATTCTTTAACAGTTGGTCAGTTGGCAAATTTACTCCATAAAAACAGTTCCGAAATAATTAAATTCTTGTTCATGATGGGAAATATGTCTACGATCAATACCGTATTGAGCGATGATGACATTGAATTGATTTGCATGGAGTTTGGTGTTGAAGTTCATAAAGAAGTGATCATCGACGAAGATGATATCGAAGAACAAATTGGCAATATCGAAGAAGATGATTCGAAAATGGTTCCAAGACCTCCAGTTGTGACGATCATGGGACATGTTGACCATGGCAAAACAACATTATTGGATACGATTCGTAAAACCAATGTTACAAGTGGAGAATTTGGTGGGATCACACAGCACATTGGTGCATATCAGGTTTCTTTAAAAGGACGTAAAGTTACTTTCCTTGATACACCAGGACATGAAGCATTTACGGCTATGCGTGCTCGTGGTGCTCAAGTAACTGATATCGTTATTATTGTTGTTGCTGCAGATGATGGTGTCATGCCACAGACAAAAGAAGCTGTTGACCATGCTAAAGCTGCAGGTGTTCCTATTGTTGTAGCAGTTAACAAAATTGATAAACCAGGTGCTAATCCGGATCGTATTATGTCAGAAATGGCAGAACTTGGTATCATGCCTGAAGAATGGGGTGGAGATACGATCTTCATGAATGTTTCCGCAAAGCAGGGAACAGGAGTTTCAGATTTGTTAGAAACAGTGCTATTAGTTGCGGATATGGCAGAATTAAAAGCAAATCCAGATCAGCCCGCCAGTGGTACGGTCATCGAGGCAAAACTGGATAAAGGTAGAGGTCCTGTTGCAACTTTATTAGTACAAAGGGGTACATTACATTCTGGTGACAGCATTGTTGTAGGTACTTCTTATGGACGTGTTCGTAAGATGACAAATGACAAGGGAATGGAAATTAAAAAGGCTGAACCGAGCTGTCCAGTAGAAATTATAGGTTTAAATGATGTTCCTAGAGCTGGTGATGTGTTCATGGCTTACGATAACTATAAAAAGGCACAGGAAATTGCTTCTCATCGTCTTGAAAAACAAATCGAAAAAGAGCGCAATGCAACAAGCGCTATGTCTTTGGAAGATCTTGCCAAGAAGATTGATGAAGGTGACGTAAAAGAAATTAATGTATTGATCAAAGCAGTGCAGAGGCTTTAAAAGCAAGTATGGAACGATTAGAAGTTGATACAGTACGTGTGAATGTCATTCGTTCCACTGTTGGTACGATCACTGAATCTGATATCTTATTAGCGAGTGCTTCAAATGCAATTATTTATGGTTTCAACATTCGTCCAAGTGCAGCAATCCGTAAAAAAGCGGAAGAAGAAGGTATCGAAATTCGTCTTCATAACATCATCTATAAAGCTTTGGAAGAATTAGAATCTGCTATGAAAGGTATGCTTGCTCCAGTTTATGAAGAAGTTGTTATTGGGCAGGCTGAAGTTCGTCAGATTTATAAAGTTTCAAAAGTTGGTACAATTGCCGGCTGTAAAGTTGTAGATGGGCACATTAAACGTGACTGTAAGGTACGCTTGATTCGTGAAGGTATCGTCATTTATGATGGTAAACTTGGATCCTTAAGACGCTTTGAAAATGATGTTAAAGAAGTTCAAAATGGCTTTGAATGTGGTATGACAATTGAAAATTATAATGATATTAAAGTTGATGATATCATTGAGGCTTATGAAGATCAGGAAGTGTAATCATGACAGTTAAAAATGAAAGACTTGATATGATTCTTCAAAGAGAGATTTCTAATATTCTTCAGTTTGATTTAAAAAATCCAAAATTAGGGTTTGTAACTGTGACAGATGTACAATGTACTAGAGATCTTTCTCAAGCTAAAGTTTATGTAACATTCTTAGGAAAACAAGAACGTAATGATGCCGGAATGAAGATTTTAAAACAGTCAAAAGGTTTTATTCGCTCAACTTTAGCAAAACGAATGACAATCCGGAAAATGCCAGATCTTATTTTTATTCAGGACACAAGTCTTGAACAAGGAAATCGCATTGAAAGAATATTAAAAGATATACAGTAATGTGAAATACCATGTCTTTGTATTCATTACAAATGACATGGTATTTTAATATCTTTAATATTTTGACACATATATTAATACATACTTGAATGAAATCAGGACAGGAAATGATTTGGTTAAAGCGTCATTATGATAATAGATTTAGATTCATCTGAGTGCATTACTATCATAGAAGAATGAATTGAATCATCTTTTCGAATGATTCAAAGAGGGGGTATGAAGTGAAAATAATAAGATTTCTTATTAATTATGTAGCAACTTTGAGCTGTATGTTTTTTCGGTAATACCGGTTTTTGTGGAATCTACTTTGAAGTTTGTACTTAACAACAATGCTGGAATAGGCACTGGTAACTATGATGTTTAAAATAATGGTGGAGAAGGAATTTATCTAGGAGGTACCGTTAATATGAGTACTGTTAATTCTGGATTTATTGTCAGAGGTATTTTTAATGGTGAAATAAATTCGATCACAACAGGTGATTTTGGGTTGAAAATGAATATCCAGGGTTTAACTTTTAGTAATTTAAGCTATGCCAGTTAGGAATTATATAATCAACCAAATCAAATAATTATGCGTATTATTCAGATGGTGTGTTTACTTATAATCAATCTGATATTTCTTCTTTAGCCCAATATAATGGTACATATTTAGTTATGCCTTGTAATACAGTTTATCATTTTACTTTGACACCTGAAGACGGATTATATCTTCCTTCCATAATCACAATTACTAAGGTAGGACAAGAACTGATTGAAGGTACAGATTATACATATAATTTTTCAACAGGATATGTTGAAATTGATGATTCTGTGATCAATTATCCATTAGTTTTGGATGCCAATGCTCCGCAAGAAATTCCTCCAACAGAGGTTAATAATCTTCCAACGATTGAAGCAGATGATAAAGTGTTAGCTGTTGACGCTCCTTCGAATCCTTTAGAAGATGTAATAGCTTACGATACTGAAGATGGAACTTTGATTGAACAAATTATTGTTACTAATAATACAGCAGATAAAGGTCAACTTGGCAAATATGAAGTAACTTATCAAGTAACGGATGTAAAAGGCGCATTCACTGCAAAGACAAAAATGGATAGTGATACAACAACGATTGAAAAGGATAGGACAGATACTAAGAAATATGATGTGAAAACAAATAAACAGAAGAATATGGTAATGAGGATCATTATATTAGCAGCAGTTATCACAACTGTTTTCCTAGTTTTAGAAAGAAGAAATCAAAATAACAAAATAGCTCGTACGATTACATGTACGAGCTTTGTCTATATTTCTAGATGTTTTGATTTTAAACGTAAGTTAGAATATTCACGAAGAGCAGAATAAAATAAGGCAAATACTGGAACACCCAAGAACATACCTAAAACACCGAATAATCCGCCACCAATTGTAACAGAAAACAAGATCCAGAATCCAGACATACCTAATTTATCGCCTAATACAATTGGTTTAATAACATTACCATCAATTTGTTGAAGGATTAGGATAAATATAGCGAAGATAAGTGCAGATATTGGATTGATCAACAACAATATGACAATTACAGGAATAGCACCTAGGAACGGTCCAAAGACTGGGATCAAGTTGGTTACTCCAACAATAAGTCCAATCATTGGTGCATATGGAATTTGAAGGATCAAGGTTCCTATATAGCATGTAATACCAATGATTGTAGAATCAATGATATTACCAACAATGTATTGTTCAAAAACTGTTTTAACATCAATGATCCAAAAATTTAATCCTTTTGCAGTATCTAGATTAAATATAGAATAGTTTAATTTTTTGATTACTCGGATGAGTTTTTCACGATCTAAAAGAATGTAGAAACCACTCACAACAGCTAGAATGAAATTAATAATTCCGCGAACAAAACCATAAGAGTAAGTAGCTAGTTTTGGTAATGTAGATGTAACTGTATCAGTTAAAGTTTCAACAATACGTAAATTTTCTGTCCATAGTTGGATATCTTGAGTTGAAATATTCAAAGAATTAGCAATAGTGTATGCATAGTGTGTAAAATTCTCTGTATAATCGCTGATATTTTGAGCAAATGTCAAGATGGAATCAATAATACTAGGTATGATTGTTGCACATAGTAAGGCAAGAATAA
>OLWW01001308.1_pt1 | contig 11024 bp, 9 predicted proteins | sample 1673991 | NCBI WGS metagenome assembly OLWW01 (sample SAMEA103958136, study PRJEB25191) | human gut metagenome
TTGCATGAAATAAATCCTCCTTAAAATGATATTGGTTGGAACGATGTCCATATGATAACCGCAAAAAGAGCAAGCATACCTATCAACAAAATACTATCTCTTAAGCGGAAATCAACTAATATATAGTGAGTTTTTTCACAAGGATAGCTGATGCCTCGCGTTTCCGCTGATGCGGATAATTCTGTCGCCGTCATCAGAAGGCGCATAAGTATAGGGACTAAAAAGCCTTCGTATGTCTGCGCCGGATGACTTACTATTCTCCAAAAAGACAATCCCACGCCCCTCGTTTTCATCCCTTGTTTTATATAAAGCACATCTTGTTTCAAAGATGGAAGAAATCTCAATATGATAGCCACTGGTATCACAATTGCTTGAGGGATATGACTTGCCTGAAGCGCTGCTATCAATTCCGATATTTCCGTAGTCTGAAATAGAATATTCAAAGCAAGTGCAATAGTCAAAATTCTTAGTAAAAAGAATGTTATCACGGAAGATAAATGAATTGGAAGGACTTGCGCCAACATAAGCAGAACTATATAAACTATTGCAACTTTGATACTTGTTTTCCAAAGTCCACTTAGCAAAGCAAACAGGCAAACGACGCCAAAGAGTAACAAGCCTGTTAAGCCTCCACCCAAAGCAAACGCCAAAGCTGATGTCAATAGAATCAACAGAAGTTTTATGCGAGAATCGTAATATACTCCATGCTTTCTCAATTTATTCACCACCTTCCTCCACCATAAAATTCTTTACGATTTTGAAATTGTTTTGTTCCGTCATTTGTAAATCATCTTTAATAATCCCTTCCTTCAAAAGCAAAGCGCGCGAGGCGGTCAGGCTGATAAACTCCAGATCATGCGTAATAATAAAGACCAGCTTTCCAGCCTCACGCATATAATTAACAGCATTGGCAACAGCGCACATATTATCCCAGTCTAACCCGCTTGTTGGTTCATCCAAAACGATGATTGGTTTTTCCGAAAGCATTGCCGCTCCTATTGTCAGTCTCTGTTTTTGACCGCCTGATAAAGCATACGGATGGCAGTCTTTGAAGTTTTCCAGATGGAGCATTTTCAAAATTTGAGACACTTTTTCATCTATGCTTGGAATCCTTTTGTTTCCTAACCTCAATTCCTCCGTCACACTGTCTGTATAAAGCTGGTGATCTGCCTCCTGCATAACAAAGTACATATAGTCGGATAATTTTTGTTGCTTCACATTCTTTCCATCAATGTAAAACGCACCTTGGCGGCAGCGAATCAAGCCAGACAAGATTTTCCCCAATGTTGTTTTCCCGCAACCATTTTCTCCAATCAAGGCAATCGTTTCGCCTTTGTAGGCTTCTAATGAAATGTTGTGAAGAAGTTCCGGCATGGCTTTATGCGAAAAGCTCAAATTTCTAATTTGGAGAAATACTTCCGAGCGGCAAATAGATTCTTTCCTTTCTATTTGTATTAAATCCAAATTTAACGGGCGAAGCCTTCTGTTGTGCATTTGGACAGCAGATAATTCTGCCATTTCCTCACCTGTTAATTCTTCGCAGATTTGACCATCCTCCATAATTAAAAAGCGATCTGCGAGTCCGTATAAGTAAAACAATCTGTGTTCTGAAACAATAATCGTGTGTCCAGCGGCTTTCAAAGCAGAAAGAATCTCTCTTACCTGTAAGATTGTATGAATGTCTAAATTAGCCGAAGGCTCATCCAGAACATAAATTTGTGGATTAAGAGTAGTCGCTGCGAGAAAAGCAACTTTTTGCCTTTCTCCACTGGACAGGGCAAAAATATCTCTGTCTTTTAGGTTCTCCATATTCAGTGACTGAAAGGCGCTGTTAACACGTTTAACGATTTCTTTATGTGGAATTCCATAGTTTTCGCAGGCAAATGCAACTTCGCTGGAACTGTTTGTAGTAAAAAATTGACTGCGGGGATCTTGAAAAATTGAAGCAATCTCTTTGCCAGCCTCACCGGCGTCCGATTCTTTTATGGAACGTCCCAATACAATGACTTCGCCGGATAATCTGCCTTCAAAAAAGCGGGGAATCAAATTATTGATACACCTGGTTAATGTGGTCTTTCCACATCCGCTCTGCCCAGTAATAACAAGAAATTCTCCCGATTTTATGATAAGCTTTACATCCTTTAGACTTTCCTGAGACTGTCCTTCATACTGAAAAGAGGCATGTTCAAAAGATATAATTGGAAATTGTTTTTTCATGGCAACACACCTCATAGCTTCCAACTGATGGATTTCTCCCTGCACTTCAAAAAAGTACGATAAATCCCTTCTTTTTCTGCTAATTCCTTATGGGTTCCCTTTTGAACAATATGGCCTTGATCAATGACAATAATTTGATCTGCCGTCCGAACAGTAGACAACCTGTGAGCGATAGAAATTAGTGTTTTATTTTTCGTCAATTCAAAAATTGCGTCCAAAAGAGCTTTTTCATTTTCCGGGTCTACGCTGGATGTCGCTTCATCCAAAATAACGATGGGCGCGTCTTTCAATATCGCCCTTGCTATTGAAATTCTCTGTTTTTCTCCCCCAGACAAAGTGGAACCTGCTTCTCCTATCATTGTTTCATAGCCTTGTGGGAGCGCCTCTATAAAATCATGGCAGCGGGCCCTTTTAGCGGCCTCTACCACCTCCGCATGGGTCGCGTTAGGTTTTCCGAATTTGATGTTATTTTCAATCGTATCATTAAACAGATACACCTTTTGGAATACCATACTTACATATGATAAAAGGCTATCACAAGTAAATTCTTTTACATCGTGTCCTCCAATTTTAACACTTCCAGAATTTACGTCCCAAAATCTTGCAATCATATTACACAAAGTTGTTTTCCCTGAACCTGACGGCCCAACGATAGCACAAGTAGAGTTCTGTGGGATTTTCAAGGTGATTCCATCTAAAACCGGACGGCTGTCATAAGCGAAAATAACATCTTTCAGTTCAATCTCATATGATTTCAGGACAATATCCTTTCCGTCTCCATCTAAAACCGGTATATCTGAGATGAAATCCAGCCGATCCAACTGCGTAGCGAGCATTTTACTCAAAAAGGCCCCGTCATTCATCAATTCCAATTCCATGAACATTAAAAATGCACAGATGATAAATAAAAGGCAATAGGGCAATGTGATAACTCCCCACAAATAGAGCAAAGCTGACAATAAAAATAACAGGCAACTTGTAATCTTAAATACGGCTTCATACAGCTTCATAATTCCGGCAGTAGAAATTGTAACCGCTATATCGCTGCGACACTTATTTTCAAAGGCTTGATCCACTTTTCCTTTTCCTTCTTTGCCTTTTCCGAATATGCGCAGAACAGAAATGCCTTTTATGTATTCTAATGCACTTCCCACCAACAATTCCTGAGCATTTTGCATATCTTCCGTATGCGCGCCGGCCCGCTTTTTTATCTGGCCCAGTACAAGAATTCCCGCTAAAATTCCTGTTAAAGCCAAAAACCCAATCTGCCAGCAAAATATACCCAACATTAGCGTCATGGCAAGCGCCTGTACAAAACCTCCTACCAAAAATGTTAGTGCAAGCATACAATTCCCTTCCAGATCGGAAATTGTTGTTGTCAATACTGTTTGTACGGTGCCGAGATTATTTTCTGTAAAATAGCCCATTGGTGCCCTTTTGAGCTGATTTCCAATCTCAAGACGCTTTTCCCGGAAAATCTCATATCCAGACGCACTCATTAGCACATCGCTTAGGTACTGAAACAAAAAGCGGCCCAAAACACTAAGTGCAACAATTCCAAATGCCTGTAAAATGACAGTCTCTGTTAAGTGTTCGATATTCAACATTACCAATAGCACAGCAAAAAATACAAAGGCGGCGCAGCAGGATTTCAGAGCATTGAAGATCAGTCCGGCAATTACACGGGGACGATATTTCCCAGATAACCGTAAAATCCTTTTTATAATTGAAAACATATTAAAATGTCCCTCCTTCCACTTGATCAGCTGAACTCACATAATCACTCCATAATCTTTGATAAAGTGGGCATTCTGATAAAAGCTCTTCCTGCCTGCCGCAGCCAACAATCTTTCCATTTTCCACCACAAGGATTTGATCAGCCTTCTGGATGGTCGCAAGACGATGAGCTACTACGATGAGGGTTTTTCCTTTTACAAGTTTACTGATAGCGTTTTGAATGAGATACTCATTTTCTGGATCAGCATAGGCCGTGGCCTCATCAAGAATAATTACTCTTGCATTTTTTAGAATTGCCCTTGCGATAGTAATTCGCTGACGTTCTCCGCCAGAAAGTTTTCCTCCTGCGTCTCCGGCATTTGTATCATATCCGTTTTCCAACTTTACAATAAACTCATGACAGCAGGCAGCTTTTGCAGCAGCTACCACCTCATCGTCTGTCGCATCCGGTTTTCCGAGCCGGATGTTTTCACGGATACTTTCATCGAACAGAAAATTGTCCTGTGCAACATAACTGACTTCACCCATCAACTGTGCGAAAGGAATCTCTTTAATATTCTTTCCGCCAAAAATAACTTTTCCTTTTGTGGCGTCCCAAAAACCAGCCATGAGTTTTGCAATCGTTGATTTTCCGGAACCGGAAGGGCCGACAATTGCTGAAACAGTACCTGGTTTGATTTCAAAGGATACATTCTTCAGAACTTCCGTCTCGTTATAAGCGAAAGAAACATTTTCAAAGCGATAGGCTGTTTCATCCAGTGCAACATTTTTTTCTGGACGTTTCAGTTCCGGTTTTTCAATAAAATCCCGTATTTGATCGAGGCAGGCTTTCACCATATTAAATTGTTCAGAATATTTTCCTACTCGCATAAGCGGGGCAATAAATCCAATAGGAAGGATAATGCAAGTGATAAAATCTGATAATGGTAATGTTCCAGTCATATAAAGCCATGCGCCAATCGGAAGCGTTCCCAACAATGTTGTCGGCATTACAGCCTGAATGACTGCTGACCAAAGCCAACTCTGCTTCCACCATGCCAGAGTACTGTCATGGAAGAAGTTAATTGCACCTGTAAATTTACTATAAGAAGCACTTCCTTGATTAAATGCCTTAATAACCTCTATACCATTTACATACTCAACCAGCGTACTGTTCATCGCATTTTGTGATTTCATATAAGTGGTACTTTTATTCACATAATCGTTCATCATTCCAATGTAACCCAAAAGTCCGAGGGGAATTGTAATCAATGCAGCTAATCCCATGCGCCAGTCAAGAATAAATACCAGTAGTATACAGCATAGGGGAGCCACTACATTAGAGGTTATTTCAGGCATAAAATGAGCCATCGAATCCTCTAATTTTGAAACTGTATCTGCCATCAAATTTTTGAAATTTCCGGTCGGCGTATCCAACATGACGCCCATTGGAACCCGAAGCATTTTATCTGCGATTTTGCTACGGATATTTTTCAATATTTTATATGTAGCCTTATGCGACATAAAAGAGGATTGATATGTAAGCCACAGTTTTAATATTTGCCCGCCCAAAGCGACTGCAAACAAGATACATACATTTTGAATAGTAGCTGTTTTGTTAAATAGTTCCGCGACTAATAATGACACTGTAATAAAGGGGGCCATCCCGAATAGTTCGCCCAGCGTTGCAAGAAAGGTTGAAAGATATAGTTGCTTTTTATTATTTCCTGCATAACTCAACAATTGCTGAATTGCTCCAGGTTTCGTTTTTTTCTTCATGAAAAATCCTCCTTAAATAGGTTAGCGAAAACTAACTATTTGGCAAAAAATAAATGGCAAAAGCCACTTATTTTAGTGGAAGCCCTAATACACCATACCAGCCATAGTGCTGGAATTTTATGATATTTTTTACATAATCCTCCGCCTTTTTATAAGGAACATCGTGCAAAACACACTCACATAGTGCAGTAATATATCCATGCGTCAAAATGTGTATTTCTATATCGTTTGGCAGACATTTCGCATATCCCGCTTCATATGCCGCCTTTACAAATAGGGCATTCTGTTTCGTATATTGAATTGTAATTTCTTCTATAAAGTTTTCGACGCGAGAACCTTTGCTGCATTTCAGCAAGAGTTGAAATTCCTCCAAATGCTCGTACATATAGTTGACATATGTCATTGCCTGAACATATGACGCTTCAACAGAATCCCTTTCAATAGCTTCTCTAATTCCAACTTTATCGTAAGGTTCTGCATTATCCAGAAAATCTAATGTATAATGGTAAACATCTTCGATTAAGGCAAAAAACAACGCTTCTTTATCCTTAAAATGTCGATATATTGCACCTGTTGTAACCTTTGCAGCGGTAACAATATCTTTAAGCTGCGTTGCCTGAAAGCCTTTTTTTAGGAATTCCACTTTCGCACATTCCATAATTCGCTCTCTTGTCAAGTCGGAACAGTAACTCAAAATATTTTCTCCCTTCTCTGATAATCGCTTTATTTAAGATAATCTAATTATCAAACCAAAATCAGAATAGCATATTTTTGTCTTGCTGTCAAGGGGACGATGCTTTTGTTATTATCATTATGTACCCAGCCGCCTGTGCGGCTGGGCTTCTTCTTTTTTGGAGCTGTTAACAGGCAGGTGTGCCATACCCGTAAATCTCATAGTATCCCATAGTATCCCACGGGATAGCTGTTCTGTCGCACGGAGTCGCCAGAGTTGCCCTCCACGGTGTAGACGCGGCCATTCTCCACCTTCTCCACAATCCCCACATGGTCGGAAGAACCGTCTTGGCCTCCATCATCCCAGTCAAAAAAGATGATGTCGCCGGGGCGCGGCTCATAGCTGTTATCCTGCCACAGCCCACGCTCCTGGAACCAGGGAACACCCTGGGACGCGCAGGCCGCAAACTTCGGGATCACGCCGGCTTCGATATAACCGCACTCATTGGCGCACCAGCTTACAAAGCAGGCGCACCATTCCACACGACTGCCAAAGCCGTACCAGCTCCAGTACGGTTCGCCGCCAACATTGCCCACCTGGGAGAGCGCCACCGTGACGATTTCGCCATCCCCTCCGGTAATGCCGTAAAGCACCTGGGACCAAAGGGAATTGTTCTCATCGGCTAAAAGTTCCGCCATCTGTTCCCGCTGGTCCTCGTTAAAGCCGAACTGGTTGGCCATTTCCTCCGCAGTCTTGTGGCTGACAGTGATATACAGATAGGTTTGCGTGACCGTGGTTTCCGTTTCCACGATATTGCCGTTGCCGTCATCGGATGTTTCAATCACTGTTTCCGTCTGGGTGGACGTGCTGGACGAGATCTCATTCATCTGCCAGAAGATGTCCTTTAACAGCTCTAGCTTCTCATCATCCATGGTGGCCACTTCCTGGGCGTTGTCCGAATCGGTGGTGGTTTTGACGGCGTAAACCGCCAATACCTCTTTCCACACAGCGCGGGAACCGGACATCTCCAACACATCATAGCTGTGGGACGTCTTGATCTCATCCAGGTTCTCCTGGTAATCTGTATTGATCTCCTGTACAGCAGTCTGCATGGTCTGCCCGGTGCCGGAATCCTCGCCGGAAAAGAAAATCCCAAAGCAGGAGCCGATAATCATACCGATGAGGCAGATTACAATAATTACCAGCACGGCGATCCAGCCCCCGGCAGCGATGGCGGCAATCAGCGCCTTGGTGGCTGCAATGATGGCTTTCACCGCCGCAACCGTAGCCTTGACCGCTGCCTTTGCCGCAACTACCGCAGTTCGAGCCGCTATGCGGGCGGCATGAGCTGCAGCCCTGGCCGCCCGCGCCGTGGCCTGGGCAGTCCGCTGGGCAGCTTTAGCCGCCTGTTGGCTGGTCTTGATACTGGCCTTGGCAGTCTTTTCCGCCGTCTTAATGGATTTGCTGGTGGTTTTTATGGTTCCCTTGGCCGTGGAAGAAGCCTGCTTGATGTTTTTTCGGCCCCTGTCCACTGTCTTAATGCCTTTCTTGCCGCGGTCCAGGGTCTTGATGGCCCCGCGCTCCTGACGGACCGCCTTGGCCGGCTCGGAAACCGTATCGGCTGCCTGACGGCCACTCCAGCGTGTGGCGGGCTGCCCAGCCTGCTGAGCCGCCTGTTTCTCCGCTTGTTTTTTCGGCTGTTCGGCTGCGGCTTTCCGCTTTTGGATTTTCTCCTTGAGCTGGGAGATATTCTCCTTAGTCGTCTGAACCCCTCTGCGGCCCTGTTTATCAAACTGGTGAACCGCTTCATGGGTGACGTTATCCACCCCAGCGGAAAGGCGGTCGGACGCATATTCACCAGGAGAGCTTTCCTCCGCATACAGGCTGTGGTCGGCCTTATCCTTGGTGCGGATATATGCCTCCTTCATCCGTTCAGAAGCAACCGCCGCTTTATCAATCGCTTTAATGCCTTTTTTCGCAGAAACTCTTGTTTTTATACCCTTGCCCATGGGCTTCACCTCCTTCCCCGGGCGGGGCCGCCCTTATTCCTCCAGCAGCTTGGCGACAACCACCATCCGCCCGTTGGTTCGGGAATACTCGCAGGTGGAAAGGGTAATGAGCTGGTCGCCGTATTCCGCAGTCACGCCCGTGTCATAGAGCGCCAGTTCCTTGCACTTGGCAATAAACTCGTCAAAATCTTCTTCCTGTTCGGCCCGGACGAAGTGGTAATACTTGAAGCCTTGCTCTGAGTAGGCCACCGTCTTAAATGCGGCGATTACCTCATACTCGCCAAAGCTGTCCAGCGTATCAAAATGAATGGTCTTGTGGTCCTGGTAGAAATCCTCACTCTCGTACTTGCACAGATCGGAGAACATACTGCCGTTGTTCATGTGATGGCCGTACAGCATCAGATTGTCGGAAATGCCGACGTCGCAGTTTTCCTGCATATAGGGCACCCCATAGCTGCTGTACGACTTATCAAAAGCGTGCTTCAGATAGAAGTTGGGGTTATCCTTGGTCTGCATGACGGGATAATCAATCCGGGTGCCGGGAATAGAAATCCAGCCCACCAAATCGCTGTTCTTGGCGTACACATCCGCATACTTTTCAAAAGCCGTGAGTTCTTCCGGCTCCTGGGCCGGGTCATCGGCCAGCTCCAGCGCGGGCAACTCCACATCTTCCTTGACCAGCCCGGCCACCTCGTCAAAGGCTTCGGCGCTTTGCTTTTGGTCCAGATATTCGCGGGCCAACATAGCCCCGGAGAAAAGGAACAGGGCGGCACAAAAGGCCGCCCCAGCGATCATCAGTCTGCTTTTCACTTTGTCACTCATATTTCACCCTCCTGTACTTATCGTGCCTGTTCCTTGCTGGCCGCTTGGCGGCGCTGCCCGGCCTGGGCCGATCTCAACCCCTGCAGTTCGGTTTTCACCGATGAGCGCCCGCCATTGATTCGCTCCACCGTGAGCGCCATGTCGCGTTCCATTTCCGAAAACACCTTGCCGCAAGACAGCACAAAGCTCCGCAGCTTGGCAAGCACACCCTTATCCGCAGATAATTCCTTGCTTTCCTGGGGTTCCTTTCCCGTAAGGGCAAGCCCGGCGTTTTTGATGTGGCCACCCGCCTGGTGCAATTCTTCCCGCATGGAGTCCAGTCTCACAGCGAGTTGCCCCATGCTTTTTTCCGAATGGGCAAAGCCCCGTCCCATCCGGGAAAGAACTGAGGGGATGTGCAGGGCCTGGGCCGCATGGCACAGGGCAGAGCGCCCTTTTTCCCGGAAGGTCTGCACCATCTGCTTTGCAGATGAAATGAGGTTTTCCTTTGCCGTGGAAACCATCACTTTGGTCTGGCGGACTTTACCCTCCACAGTGTCCGCAAGCTGGGAGCACCGTGCGCGGATTCCCTTGTCGTGGAGCTTGCCCACCTCCAGGCGCATTTCCTTCATTTCGTCCATCATCTGGGACAGCTTTTCTTCCATACCGTCGATATAGCCCACCAGGGCCTGTACTTCTTCCTTCTGCTTTTGAAGCCCGCTCTGTTCCAGAACGGAAATCAGGTCTATGATCTGCGGGTGGTCCCGCAACGTAAGAGCCGGTTCAGCCATTGTTCATTCCTCCATTCTCAAACGTATCATCGCGCCGGTTCCGCCTGCTTTCTTACAGGGGGCAGCTCCCGGCAGTATTTCGGGTAACGGATTTTCACGCCTTCCATAAAGTAGGGGGCGAACTCGCAGCAGAACAAATCCTCCGGGGAATAGGCGTTGCTGTGCTCCGGGTCGGTATAGCCGTTCCAGAGATTAAAAGCAAGGCGGCACACCCGGACGGTGCCGCTGGTCTGCCAGCCGCCGTGCATACCATCCGGCTCGATACAGTCCTGCTTGAAGTCAAACATCTGGCGGATGTTTGACCGCGTTTCCGGGGCAATCCCCATCACATAGAAAAAGGCCCGGTGGTAACAGTCGTTCCTCCGAGCCTCGCTCATCATATCCAAAAAGAAATCCCGGTGTTCCGGGGACGCAAAGCGAAGATTGCTCATACCGGCACCTCCTCGCCGCCGAATACGCCTTCACCGGGCTTGGTCGTCATCAGGGCATAGAGCTTGGTGTCACGGGGGAATCGGTTGATGAACGGCACCAGGGCGCTGCCATACCGGATGAGGCCGCAGCCAGCGTCCGCATTGGTGACATAGCTCATCTGCTCGTTGGAGATATTGAGGAGCTTCGCCAGCTTTGCCCGGTCGGACGCCGCCTGGTTCAGCATGACGATAAACTCCGAGTTAGAGAGCATGGTGCTGGCCTGGACGGAATCCAAAAGGTACTCCACGTTCTGGGTGATAGCAGTCGGGTAGGCCCCACGCTTTCTAAACTGCCTCCATGCGGAATTAAAGAAAATGCCGCTTTGCTCATTCTCAAACATCACATGGAACTCGTCGATGAACACATGGGTGCGCTTGCCCCGTTTCCAGTTGAGGGTGACGCGGTTGAGGATCGTATCGGTGATGACCAGGGAACCGGCAGGCTTTAGCTGCTCGCCCAGGCCGTGGATGTCGAACACCACATAGGGCTTGTTCAAATCCACCGTGCTTTCCCGGCCAAAGATGTCCAGGGAACCGGTGGTGTAAAGCTCCAGGGAAAGGGCGATCT
>OLWW01001309.1_pt1 | contig 11014 bp, 8 predicted proteins | sample 1673991 | NCBI WGS metagenome assembly OLWW01 (sample SAMEA103958136, study PRJEB25191) | human gut metagenome
AACTTCCCTTCATACTCGGTTGGCGAAACAAAGCCCAGCCGCGGTCCCGGCAGACGTGAGATAGGTCACGGTGCATTGGCAGAGCGCGCGTTGTTGCCTGTTATTCCGCCGGTTGACGAGTTCCCGTATGCAATCCGTGTTGTTTCGGAAGTTCTTTCTTCAAACGGCTCAACATCGCAGGGCTCTGTTTGCGGTTCTACTCTTGCCCTTATGGCAGCAGGTGTTCCGATTAAAGCTCCGGTTGCAGGTATCTCCTGCGGTCTTATCACAGGCGATGACGGCGTATGGGGCGACTTTATGACGATGGTCGATATTCAGGGTCTTGAGGACTTCTACGGCGATATGGACTTCAAGGTCGCCGGCACAAAGGAAGGCATAACCGCAATTCAGATGGATCTCAAGGTTCACGGTCTTACACCGGCAATAATTAAAGAAGCTCTTGCAAAAACTCATAAAGCAAGAAACTATATTCTTGATGAAGTAATGCTTAAATGTATTGCCGAGCCTCGCAAGGAGCTTTCTCCCTATGCCCCCAAGATGCTCACAACAGTTATCGACCCGCAAAAGATCGGCGATGTTATCGGCAAGCAGGGCAAGATTATTCAGTCTATCCAAGAGCAGTGCGAATGCACAATCAACATTGAAGAAGACGGTCACGTTTTTGTATCCGGTCTTGATGTTGAAAAGGCTCAGCAGGCTGTTTCAATTATCGACACTATTGCAAATGGACCTGAGGTCGGAGCAATTTACAACGGCAAGGTTACCAGACTTATGACATTCGGTGCATTCGTTGAGATCGTTCCGGGTGTTGAGGGGCTTGTGCACATCAGCAAGCTCGATGTTAAACGTGTTGAAAAGGTTGAGGACTGCGTTGCTGTCGGCGACCGCGTTATGGTTAAGGTTGAAGGACTCGACGAACAAGGCAGACTTAATCTTTCACGCCGTGCCGCTTTGGTTGAGATAAAAGGTCTCTCTGTTGACCCTGACGCTAATGAGGAGTCACCGAGAAACGATCGTCCTCGCCGCGGCTTTCGTCAAAAAAGATAATTTCTGAATAGGTATTCAGAAACAGAATAGCATTATTAAGGAGCTGTCAAGTTAAGGCAGCTCCTTTTTTGCAACAAATTGCGATGCAATTATGCAAATTACTTGAGCGTTGACACGTTGCAAAAAGCCGCTTCTATGCAGCCCTCGTCGGCGGAGTCGCCCGCGCGCAGCGCCAACCGTTTATTAAATTTCTTAATATATAAAAACGCTGCGCAAAGCGTAACTTTAAGTTGCAAGCAGTTTTTTCGCAAACGGTTGAAACAATCACCGCTTAAGCGGTGATTGTTTCCTCGCCTTTGGCGAGGCGCGCTGCGCGCGGGCGACTCCGCCGACGAGGGCTGCTTTGCAAGGTTTTCAGCAATGCGCAAAAGAAAACCATGCTTTAAACATGCTTTAAAAAGGTGAAAGTTAACTGCCTTGCTTATCAGGGCAATATCTAAGTACCAAACTTTGCACTGCTACGTTGCCTTCAATATATCGTAGTAATAACAAAAAAGGGGCAGTTCATTCAACCCGATGCCCCTTTAAAGTTGTTATATTTATTTGTTATTTGCCATTCAACAGATGCTCCTATCGCTTGCCTAACAATGCCCAACGTTTTAAATTCAAGCACGCTTAACAGCTTTATTCACTGAAGCGGCTGCCCCGATTAAAAGATAAGCCGCAAGGTTTGCAACAATAACGGCAGGTCCTGTTTGCAGCTGTAAAATGCACGCGGCAAAAAAGCCTGCAACAAAGCAAACAACGGAAATTACTGCAGAGGCAACCATAACGCCTTTGAAGGTTTTGCAAATGCGCATTGCCGAGAGCGGAGGAAAAATTATAAGTCCCGATATGAGTATAGCTCCCATCATCTGCATACCAAGCACAACTGTAACCGCTGTAAGCAGCGCCAAAAGCATATTATACTTTTGCGCGTTTACACCCGTTGCGGACATATATTCTTCATCGAAGGTAACGGCAAAAATTTTGTGATACAATAAAACAAACACAGCAATAACCGCAGCACAAAGAACAATACTCAACCACATATCTTTTGTTGTAACTGTTATCAGCGAAGCTGAGCCGAAAAGACTGTTGCAAGCGTCGCCTGCAGTGCCTCCCGAAAGGCTGAAGATTATTGTGCCTATCGCAATTGACGCAGTTGAAAACATAGCAATAGCCGCATCGCTGTTAATTCTGCTGTTTGAACCGATCTTAAGCAGTACGAATGCCGCCGCTACCACGATAGGTATTGATATTTCAAGCTTTAAATTCCCTGCAAGCTTGAGCGATGAAGCCAAAGCCAATGCGCCGTATCCAACGTGAGAAAGTCCGTCGCCAATCATCGAATAGCGTTTAAGCACAAGGCTTACACCAAGCAGCGAAGAGCAAAGCGATATAAGCACACCCACGGTAAGTGCTATTAAAACCACGTGCAAAACTATGGGATTTGTAAACATTAAATAAAGCTCGTTAAGCATTTCTCTCTCCCCTGTCTGTTGATTGAGCACCTTCGTTATTTTCATTTAAGCGACGCTTAAAAAAGCTGTCGGCAATGCTGAAAACCGCAGTATTATTTTTAACATTTAGAATATGAGTAGCATATTTTTCAGCCGCCCTTAAATCATGCGTAACGGTTATTATCGTCATCTTTTCTGTTTTATTAAGCCGGTTTATAAGACAATACAGTTCATCTGACGCTAAAGGATCCAGCGAAGCGGCAGGCTCATCGAGCACAAGCGCAAGCTTTGCCGAGCAAAGCGCACGTGCAAGCAACACACGCTGCTGCTGCCCGCCGGAGAGCTCGCGATAGCAACTGTTCTTAAGTGAATAAATATCCAGCTTTTTCATAATGTCGGCAGCATATTTATACTCTTGCTTTTTATAAAAAACTCCGTGGTGTGCTCTGTTAAGAAAGCCTGTCATAATAATTTCACTTACGCTTGCAGGAAAATTCTTTTGCACATTGCTTTTTTGCGGAAGATACCCTATATCGCTGTTTTTTATATTAGACAGCTCTATGCTGCCGCTGTCCGGTGTTTTTGCTCCTAAAATTGCTTTTAAAAGAGTGGTTTTCCCTGCACCGTTTTCACCTACAATGCACAGGTAATTGCCCTTTTCAATACTGAAATTAACGTTTTTAAGCCTAACCTTTCCGTCGTAAGATAGGGTTACATTTTCAGCTTTGATCTGCGGCATCAGTTAAGCGCCTCCTTTAAAACAGATATGTTTTTATTCATCAGTGATATATACGTTTCGCCGCTTTCAAGCTGACTGCGGCTGATGTTGTGGCAAGAGTAAAGCAACCGCGGTTCAGCGCCCGTCATTTTTGAAATACTTTCAGCAATGTCTCCGCTTGAATCTTCGGTATAAATTACAAACGACAGTCCATACTTCTCTATGGTATTTATAACCTCTTGAACGGCAGCCAGAGTAGGCTCTGTGTCGGAATCACAGCCGTCAAGTGCAGAAACGTAATTAAGCTTATAGGCATTTGCCAAATATCTGAACGGAAATTTATCGGCAAAGGCAAGCACGTTGTATTTTGCGGCGGTAACGGTGTTTTTGATATCATTGTCAAGCTTTGTAAGCTCTTTTTTATATGCTTCAAGGTTTTCAATATAAACGCTGGTGTTTTCACTGTCCTTTTCGCAAAGAATCTCAGCAATTTTTTCGACAATGATTTCAACGTTTTTAGGATCTGTCCAAACGTGCTCGTCAATTTCATCATCGTGGTCGTGAGAGTGTGAATGACTGTGTTCGCTGCCGTCGATTTTAAGCGTCGGCACTTCCTCGGTAAGGCAAATTACTGTTCTTGTGTTATTGGGCACGGCATCAAGCAGTTTTTTTGCCCATTTATCTGCACTTCCTCCAACGTATATAAATATATCGCAACGGCTTACAGTGTCTATATTTTGCAGTGTAGGTTCATAGTCGTGACTTTCGGCTCCCGTCGGCATAAGCATTTTTACCTCTGCCTTATCTTTGCTTATTGCCTTTGCAAAATCGAAGGGCGGAAAAATGGTTGCGGCAATTTTCAGCCTTTTTTCGCCGGCGTTAATTCGGCTGTCGATTGCTGCATCGCGATTAACTGTCGTGCTGCAAGCGGAAAGCAACACTAAACAAAAGGCAACGATAAAAGAAATAATCCTCCTCATTCTTCACTCGCCCTCCGTTATGCGACAGCTGTCGCAAACACCGTAAAGCACGGTATCCTTAAGATCTATCAAAAAGCCGTGACCTTTCAAAATATGCTCTCTGAGTTTCATAATCTGCTCACAATCAAGATGAATAACCTTTCCGCAAGCAGAGCATTTAAGATGAAAATGGCTGTCGCAGCCGCCGAAATGACCGACGTACTGATAAACCACACTCTTTCCGTCGTTACCGCGAAAACGGCGCAGCACGCCCTCCTCACAAAGATTGGCAACCTGACGGTAAACCGTACTTTTGCCGATATTATCATTTTTAACGCCGTCTGCAACATCTGCCATTGAAAGCTGGCGGTCGCGATTGCGGCGCAGAAAGTCAATAAGCAATTGCTTTTGCCTGGTTGCATATTCCTGTTTCAAATTTGGTCCGCCTTTCCGAAAATGAGAATTACTCTCATATTATAGCGCAAGCCGCTGCAAAAGTCAACAAAACTCTTAAAAAAAGACGGTTAAAAGCTATGCTTATTCTTGCAAATTCCGCAAATATATGGTAACATATATAAATAAACCATAAATTGGCGACTTAGTGCCGTTAGTCCTTAGCCGTCCAAAGCCGAAAGAAGGTTGAAAATATGAAATGTCCGTTTTGCGGTTATCAAGACAGTAATGTTATCGACTCACGTCCAACCGACGAGGGCGAAAAAATCAGACGCCGCAGAGAATGTAAAAAATGTCAAAAACGCTTTACAACATATGAGGTTATTGAAAGCCTGCCGCTTATTGTTGTTAAAAAAGATAAAACTCGCGAGGAGTTTGACCGCAGCAAGCTGCTGAAAGGCTTAAGCCACGCCTGCGAAAAACGCCCCGTTTCCACAGAGCGGCTTGAAAAGCTTGTTGACGACATTGAAACCAGCCTTCAAAATACACTCGACCGCGAGGTCACTTCCACAAAGATCGGCGAGCTTACAATGGAGCAGCTTAAAGATATAGACGAGGTGGCTTACGTCCGCTTTGCCTCGGTTTACAGGCAATTTAAAGACATCAACACGTTTTTAGAGGAGCTTAACAAGCTGCTTAAAGGAGGAACTCACAAATGACGGACTGTGAGAAATTAGCGGAGCTTTGCCTGCCGCATATCGACAAAACACCCGATTATTACGAGGAGCTTTACCCCGCACGAAATATTCCCGAGGGCGCAAGGGTTACAAGAATTGCCCCAAGCCCCACAGGATACTTGCATCTTGGAACACTTTTTGCAGCGCTTGTTAACAGAATTACTGCAACTGTCAGCGGCGGCGTATTCTTTACAAGAATTGAAGATACCGATAAAAAGCGCGAGGTTGAGGGCGGCATTGAGGATATCATCTGCGGTCTTAATAACTTCGGCATTGAAATTGATGAAGGCTTTGTGGGGAAAGACGAGGTTAAGGGCGATTACGGTCCTTATAAACAAAGCCTCCGTGGCGAAATTTACGGCGCATATGTAAAAGACCTAATAAAAAAAGGCTTTGCGTACCCTTGCTTTTGCAAAGAGGAACAGCTTGACGAAACAAGAAGCAAGCAGGAAAACCGCAAGGAGCGCACGGGATATTACGGAAAATATGCCGCCTGCCGCAATTTGGATTTTGAAGAGCAAAAGCGCAGGATCGAAAGCGGCGAACCGTTTGTTATCCGCCTTAAATCTCCGGGCAGCGAAGAAAACCGAATTATGTTTGACGACGCGGTCAAAGGGAAAATAGAAATGCCCGAGAACGACGAAGATTTTGTACTGCTTAAATCCGACAAAATCCCAACATATCATTTTGCTCACGCTGTTGACGACCACCTTATGCGCACAACGCACGTTATGCGCGGCGACGAGTGGATTTCCTCAACGCCGAAGCACCTGCAGCTTTTCAGAATCCTTGGTTTTAAACCGCCGAAATATGCTCACCTCTCCCCCATTATGAAGCTTGACGGCGGAGCTAAGCGCAAGATTTCAAAACGCAAAGACCCAGAGGCTGCCGTGCACTTTTTTGCAGAGCAGGGCTTTCCGGCAAAAAGCGTTATTGAATATCTTATGACAATTGCCAACTCCGATTTTGAGGATTGGCGCAGAGCAAACCCGTCTGAGGATTACAGAAAATTCAAGTTCAATCTTAAAAAGATGAGCGTTTCGGGAGCATTGTTTGATTGGGACAAGCTGATAGACGTAAGCAAAACCGTTATCAGTCGCTTTTCGTCAGACGAGGTTTTGGAAAATCTGCTTAATTGGAGCAAGGAATACGACAGTGAATTTTACAAACTGCTTTCCCGCGACAAAGACTATTCAAAAGCAATATTCTCAATTGACCGCAATGTGGCAAAGCCGAGAAAGGATATTGCAAAGTGGGATGAAGCAAAAGCATTCTCTGCATATTTTTACGATGAACTTTTTGTTCCGTGCTATGATATTCCGGAAAAAATAAACAAGGCTGATGCTGCCGCAGCGCTTAAAGAATACAGCAAAGCATATTTTGAGACCGACGATAAAAACGAGTGGTTCGGCACAATTAAATCAATCTGTCCGTCGCTCGGTTTTGCTTCGGAAACCAAGGAATACAAACAAAATCCCGAAAAATACCGCGGCAGTGCCGGCGATATAAGCACTGTTATCCGCGTTGCCGTAACAGGCAGACAAAATACACCCGACCTTTGCAGCATTATGCGCTTGCTTGGCAAAGAACGCTGCCTTGCACGAATTGAAAACGCAGTTAAGCATTTTGAAAACTAAGGAGCTGACACACTATGCCCGATATTAAATCAAACGAGGTTATGCCCTCAAACTTTATACACGATTTTATTGACGAGGATCTTAAAAACGGTGTTTACGACCATGTTCAGACTCGTTTTCCGCCCGAGCCTAACGGATATTTGCACATAGGCCACGCAAAAGCAATCTGCATTGACTTCGGCACTGCCGAAAAATACGGCGGCACATGCAACCTGCGTTTTGACGACACCAATCCCGAAAAAGAGGACACCGAGTATGTTGACGCAATAGAGGAAGACATCAAGTGGCTCGGATTTAATTGGGACAACGTTTACTTTGCTTCAGATTACTTTGATTTTATTTATGAATGTGCGATAAAGCTTATTGAAAAAGGGCTTGCCTATGTTGACGACCTTTCGGGAGAGGAGATACGCGAATATCGCGGCACGCTTACCGAGCCCGGCAAGGAAAGTCCTTACCGCTACAGAAGTGTGGAAGAAAACCTTGACCTATTCCGCCGTATGACAGAAGGTGAATTTGAAAACGGTGAGAAAGTGCTTCGCGCAAAAATTGATATGGCATCGCCGAATATGAATATGCGCGACCCCGTTATCTACCGTATTTTAAAGGCTCATCACCATCGCACGGGCGACAAGTGGTGCGTTTATCCGATGTACGATATGGCTCATCCCCTTTCGGATACAAAAGAGGGCGTTACCCACTCGCTTTGCTCGCTTGAATTTGAAAACCACCGTCCGCTCTACGATTGGTTTTTAAAAGTGCTTGAGCTTCCGCACCCCTCAAGGCAGATTGAATTTGCACGCCTTAATCTTAACTACACTTTAACCAGCAAGCGCAAGTGCTTAAAGCTGGTTAACGATGGTTTGGTTTCCGGTTGGGACGACCCGAGAATGGCAACCATCTGCGGTATGCGCCGTCGCGGTTTTCCGCCGGAGGCTATTCGTACATTTGCCGAAAAAATAGGCGTTTCAAAAGCATACAGCGTGGTTGATTTTGCTTTACTTGAATCCTGCGTGCGCGATAAACTTAATGAAAATGCAGACCGTGCTATGGCTGTTTTGAGACCGCTTAAGGTTGTTATCGACAACTATCCCGAGGATAAAACCGAGGAAATTGCAGTTGATATTAACCCCAACAAGCCCGAGCTTGGCAAGCGCACTGTTCCTTTCAGCCGCGAGATATATATTGAGCAGGACGACTTTGCACTTGTGCCGCCGCCTAAATACTTCAGACTCTGTCCTCAAAAGGAAGTAAGGCTTAAAGGTGCTTACTTTGTGAAATACGCAAGCTGTGAGCAGGACGAAAACGGTAATGTTACCACTGTTCACGTTACCTACGATCCTGCATCATTCGGCGGTGAATCACCCGACGGAAGAAAGGTTAAAGGAACACTGCATTGGGTAAGCGCAGAGCACTGTCTTGATGCCGAGGTACGCCTTTACGACAGATTGTTTAATGTCGAAAATCCTTCCGACGAAGAGGGCGTTTCAAGCTTTGCCGATAACATCAACCCAAACTCGCTTGTAGTGCTTGAGCACTGCAAGGTTGAGCCTTATATGGCAAAGGCAAAAACCGGAGATACCTTCCAATTTATGCGTCAGGGTTATTTCTGCATTGACAAGGATTCAACCGAGCAGAAGCCTGTTTTCAACCGCACAGTCGCTCTTAAGGATTCTTTTGCTAAAAAATAAACCGCCTACGGTTGATAAACGGAGTTTTTGATATGCCAAAGATATTTGATGTTTTTGATTATTTAGACAGTCGTTTCCCGTTTTGCACTCAGCTTGGGTTTGACAATGCCGGCTTTTTGGTCGGTGACCGAGGTGAGGAGCTTAAAAAAGGTGTTGTAGCGCTTGATATAACCGACGCTGCAATTGACTTTGCAAAAGAAGCAGGAGCAAACCTGATAGTTAGTCATCACCCTGTGATTTTTGAGCCGCTTCGCAGCGTTACGAAAAACGATATTGTTTATAAGCTTATTAAAAACGGTATTTCTGCGATATGTGCACACACAAACCTCGATATGTGCGGTGGCGGTGTTAACGACTGCCTGTGCCGCGCAATCGGGCTTGAAAATACAGTCGGTGTATTGCCTGAGGGTGATGTTGATTCGGCAAGGCTCGGTGAACTTACAGCACCGCTTTCGGCAGATGATTTTGCAGAAATGCTTAAATCTAAGCTTCATTGCGCCGTTAAATATACCGACAGCAAAAAACCCATTAAAAAGGTTGGCGTATGCTCAGGCTCCGGCGGCAGTATGCTTTTTGATATTGCAAAGCTTTCAGCAGACGCATTTGTTACCGCAGATGTTAAGCACAACATTTTCCTTGACGCAAAGCATCTCGGCATTTCAATTTTTGATTGCGGTCATTTTGAAACGGAAAACGTGGTGGTCGCTCCGCTTTGCGAGCAACTTAATGATAACTTCGGCAATGCTTTTATACCGTTTTTAAAAAGTGAAATTAAGCATATCTGATAAAACGATAATATTTATTCAAACTCAAAATCCGCCGCAGCGTTTCTATTTAACAGCACGCTGCGGCGGATTTATTATTGCTAACTCAGTGCAACAAGCTTTAAGTAATACAGCTGTTCTTGGCAAATTATAAGCGACCAAAAAACAGCGACAGCGCAGCCCGGCGCACACGCCGCCGTTTTTGCTTTACGGTTTCATAGTTTTCTATAAATACTATTTTGCAAAAACGACAAAAAGCCGACAAGGTCGGCTTTTTCTAAAATTGCCTACGACAATTTGCGCGTGCGCCGGGCTGTGCTGCCTCTGCTTTTTGTCGCTCTTCGAAATGCCAAACGGTACAAAAGCAGTTATAATTTTTACGCTCGGCCTTATTAGCCGACATTTAAAGATAATCACTTGAATGTTGACACGCCGCTAAAAGTCACTGCTTAACAGCCCTTTCTGCTATATCACCCGCGCGCAGCGCCAACCGTTTCTTCTGAATTTTCTGCAACTATTTTAAACCCAGCCAAAATCATAGATTTAAGCTGCAAACATTTTTTCGAAAACGGTTAAAAGAGCCGCCGAAGGCGACTCTTTCCTCGCCTTCGGCGAGGCACGCTGCGCGCGGGCGATACCGCAGACAGGGCTGTTTTGCAAAATTTTCAGCTATATACAAATGAAAAGCTATTTATAAAAACAGTGAAAATTAACTGCCGGCCTGCCCCAATACGCTGTTAAACCGTTCTTCGTTTCTTTTTCAAAAACCGCAACCGCTTTATTCCTGCAATGTTTTGAATTTATAAAACTCGCCGCGCTTTTCCATAAGCTCGTCGTAAGTGCCGATCTCCACGCACCTTCCATGGTCGATAACCGCAATACGATCGGCGTTGCGTATTGTGGAAAGCCTGTGAGCCACAATAAAGGTCGTTCTGCCGATGGCAAGGTTATTTATCGCCTCTTGTATTTCACGCTCCGTTGCCGTATCCAGCGCGCTTGTAGCCTCATCGAAAATAATCACATCGGGATGGCGGATTATGGCGCGTGCAATCGATATACGCTGGCGCTGACCACCGGAGAGCTTGTTACCGTGCTCACCTATTTTTGTATCGAGTCCATCGGGCAGCGAATCAACAACACTTCTGAGCTTTGCCATATCGATAACATACTCAAGCTCTTCGTCACTGATATCATCTCTGCCGTATGTAATATTTTCTTTTATAGTGCCTGAAAACAGCACCGTGTTTTGCGGAACAACTGAAATGAACCTGCGGTAGGAATGAAGATCAAGCTGTTCTATCGGAGTGCCGTCTACCAAAACCTCGCCACCGCTAGCTAGATTAAAGCCGATAACAAGATTAAGTATTGTGGATTTACCTGACCCCGATTCACCGACAAGTGCAATCGTCTCCCCTGCTTTTACAGACAAGTTAAGTCCGTTAAGCACTGCTTTTTCATCGTCATAAGAAAAAGTAACGTTTTTAAAATCGTAATTTCCGTAAAGTCTCGTTACCTTTTTCTTATTTTCATTATCTTCAATATCATCGTCATTCAGTATTTCACCAATGGAACGTATGCTCTCGCCGCCCTTAATAATAATCGGTAAAAGGTTCATCATTGAGGAAA
>OLWW01001311.1_pt1 | contig 11009 bp, 7 predicted proteins | sample 1673991 | NCBI WGS metagenome assembly OLWW01 (sample SAMEA103958136, study PRJEB25191) | human gut metagenome
GAGATACCGCCAAAAAGACCTTTATAGCAAACACGTTGTTTTGCAAGGTTCTTTTAAAAGGCAGGCGTTTTTTCTTTTGCTTATTTTCCCTGTTTTCCATAACTTCTCCTTTATTGTCTGAAACAATGCAGCAGCTCACTGTCGCACAACCGACAGCACACCGATAATTTCTACCCTTTGTGCAAATTTTACCACAATATTTACATATTTGCAACAGTATTACGCTAAAATTCTGTAAATCTTGCAAAACCGCAATTGAATTATATGAAGTTTGTCATAAAACCTTATTTATGCCATAATGTCATTGGGTGATTGATAAACTTTTGTTAGGCTGACAATAAAAACAAATAAACTTAAAACGCCGAGAGCTTGGAAAAATACCAAACACCCGGCGTTTGTAACGTTAAGTCTATCTTTGTAATTCACAATACGAACAACCGATTATTTTTGAAAACTTAACTTAAAGCTAAGCTTGCCGTTTTCAAAGCCCATACTGTGCTCTGTGGCAATGAATCCCGGCACAAGGTTAAATATCTCCCGTGTTTTATCTCGCGCAACGGTCGTGATTTTGGCGGCATCACCGATAAGCGGAGCAATAAATACACAGCCCTTATCGGAATTTGCAAGCTCCGCGTCAATTGTAACACAGTCGCTTTCAAAAGTGTATTTAAGTATATACTCCGCTCCCGTTTTTTTACGGCCTCCAAGGTTAGTAAGTGTTCCGTGCGCCGTTACAGTAATAACGCTTTCGTTCTTGCCCGCTGTAAGCTCGGCGGTCGTGTCTAATGCAGATGTATAAATGCCGCTTTCGTCGGAGCACTCAATTCTGAATGTTAGCGGTGCGTGTTGTTCAAGATTTAAAGTTAGCTGCTGGTTAAGCGGCTCTGCCGTGCGGTAAAAACTAAGAGATGCAGCCGCAGCAACCCCATACTTTCTGCTGAAAAGCAGTGACATTGTACCGCCTGTCGCATGACCTCTGCCGGCAACAAAACTATTTTCTCCGAAATCATACGCAGTTATATCAGCAATGAGATCACCGCTGTTTATGCGATATGTTGCAATTTCGGGATAATATTTTATACTGCTGCAAGGCTTATCAAGCGGCAGCTCACCGCCGTTATCTTTTGGCTTTATACCGAGCACTAAGGCATCCGCAAGTCCTAAAGCGTGGCAAAAGGTATGATGAACGCATGCTCTCTCTCCCCATTTGTAGTAATCCGGTCCTCCGTACAAAAGTCCGTCGTGAGTGCATCTCTCAAGTAAATCTATATTTCTTAATGCTGCGGTTTCAAATTGCGGGTCACGGTCTTTCATTCTGTAATAAGCGGCGGCGGCACCGTCTGAGGTCCTGCTGCCCCAATAAGTCCACTTGTAGTTACGGCATCCAAAACTGTTGTCCCACGCACCGTCCGGCAACATAAAATCAAGCTGTGCCGTCATCAGCTTTTGCACTTTAGCGATTTTTTCTTCATCACCTAAAATCAAAGCCGCATCTAAAAGTGCCGGCACACTCTCTTCAACATTATATCCAATATCGACCGCGGTGCAGCCACGTCTTGAAACAGAATTACGAGGGAACGCCTCGCCGAATAGCAGCCCGTTCTCCGTTGTGAATTCCAAACAATAATTAAGCAAATCCTCAGAGCTTTTCCTGTATTTCTCATTTCCGAAATATTGAAATGCCAGCGCCATTGCACCCGAGTTTGCAGCAATATAGTTGATATTGCATCCAAAATTAACTGTTACATTTTTTAAAAGCCACTCGCACATACTCTTGCAGCGTTTTTCAACCTCCGCCGCTCGATTTCCTAATTGCTCTTTAAAACTTATCAGTGTTTTCAAGTACCCGATTGCCGAAAAAACAGTAATTCCGCGCCACTCGTTGTTGCCGTCATTATAAACCGAATAGTCTTTCAGTAAGATATTCTTTTGCCAATCAAAAACACTGAAGGCACAAGTTCTGTATTTTTCATCTTGTGTTTCGTTAAACATATACATCATCGGAAACATCGCGTTATCACACCTACCGTGTGTGTTTTTACAGGCAGGGCAAACGAATGCACCGTTAAGTGTGCTGTCGGCAAGCTCTTTAATTTGATATTCAATGAGCCCGTCACACCAGCTTTTAAGCAAGCTTACATATCTGTTCAAAACCAACACTCCTTTCGTTTCTATTATAACTTAACGCAACATATTGTCAATAATTTTTTTCTGAAGAGCCACATTATTCTGCAAAAACAGCATTTAAAAAAAGCAATGCGACGTAACTGCCGTAATACATGTTCAGGTATACTAAAATGCAGTAATTCTATTTTTACGAGAGTTAATGTTTTTAAAAAAGCTTGCTAATACTTACAGTTGTTTGTTATAATGAAAAAAATTAAAAGGAGATGGTAATGATGAAAGATGTTTCTTTTGGTAATTATATCGCAAAGCTGCGCCGAGAAAAAGGAATGACTCAAGCACAGCTTGCTCTTAAGCTAAAAATCAGCGATAAGGCGGTATCGCGTTGGGAAAACGGCTTATCAAAACCGCGTGGAAATTATATTTTGCGCTTAGCCGCCGCATTAGGAACAAGCGCAGACAAAATTCTTAGCGGCGGAAAAAACGGCGAGGCTGTTATTTCAGATATTTCATCAAACGGAACAGATAAAGAATCACCTAAGTTTTCACACATAAATCTCATACCGAAAAAAGCTGAGCCTAACGGTAATTACCTGTGCACCTGGTGGCTGCAGTTAAAAACCGCAGAACGACTGGGTCTAAGCGGTAATATTACCGTTTGTCAACGTGACTGTATGACCGCAGAATTGCTTTTCGATGACGAATCATATTACCATGTGTTTAAACATGAACATCGCAGCGGTCTTTATTTTCTGCTCGATGACGGTTGGGACGTCCCATATGGAACCGACAATAAAACGTCAGGAAACATTTTCGGTTCAATGCAGCCGGATAAAGAAAAATTTTCCGCTTTCGGTAAAACCACAGTTGAAATACTATCAGGTTTGGTTAATAAGGTTAAAGAAATCGGATATGCAGGTCTTGGACTCTGGGTGTCTGCTCAGCGTGCAAATCTTGAAATCGGAACAACTGATGACGCTAAAGCTGCTCGCGACTATTGGGTAGAACGAGCTAAACAGTCGTCTGCAGCCGGTGTGTCGTACTGGAAGGTTGACTGGGGTGTTGCACAAAATGATTTTGAATATCGTAAAATGATGACAGAGTGTGTTAAAGAGTATGCACCGGGACTTATAATTGAACATGCTGCGCCGCAAGGCCCTTATACGGGAACCGAGTCTCCTACCGACGAAATAGCCAAAAGAATGAGAGACTTCATAACCATAAGCGATGCTTTTAGGACCTATGATGTAAAAAAACCGTTCGAGGACAGTGCGACAGTTTGCCGTATTTATTCCATGCTAACCGGGTTTGATAAATCAAGTATCGATTCCAACGTACAAGGAATTATCAATGTTGAAAGTCAACCGTTAGTCGCAGTAGGTCTCGGTTGTTCTCTTGGAATTATGAGATACACAAAGGAAACAGAGGCCGCACTGCGTTGGCAGCGTCTTGCTCCGCCTTTTTCTGTGAAAGATACCGACTTTGTATACAGCACGGAAATGATAACTGACAGCATTTTTTTCAGTAATGCTCCTTCGTGGTGGTTGACGCAGTTCACAGGAAAGGATTATTCGATCTCCACACCCGCCGTATGTGCACGCGGTACAAAACTGCCTAAAGTTAAGACAAATGGTGTTACACCGCGTATTGCGGCTTGCAGTCATCCGATAACACACAACTATTGCGTAGCTTCAATGAAACGTTGCATTGATCCCAACCGCGAAATGATTGCATATGCCGATGTCACGATATACCCCGACAGCATAGGCAGTGCTATTGGAATTTTTGGTTATTTCAAAAGCATTACGATCGAATTTCCAACTGATATTTCTCCAAAGTCCAGTGTTTATGCGCAATGTCTATTGTGTGATTCTGCATCTGATATAACAAAAGAGGTTAAAATCGTAAAAAATAAGATGACAATTCCCGGTAAGGTGTTGCGACTGAACGGAAACGTAAGCTCCGACTCCGGTATAACTTATGACCCATGCCTCGTTGTTAAATTGATCGGCTGAACTTAAAAGCAAAAATTCACCATAGCACGTACATACTAACGCCAATAATAAGCCGTTTTAGGCGGTTTGTATGAGCACAGAGTTTAATCATTCCAAAAAGTTCAACCTGGAATAAATATCAGCTTTTTAGTTAATGAGTTCGGTGTGAGCCGGACTCATTTCTTTTATTAAAAAGATAATCTTGTTCTATAACAAATTCTTTTGTAAATACAAATTTGCTGCTTGTTTTCAGGAGTGTTGTTTGTATCAGTATATTCTTGCTGTTTTATATCATATTTGTTGCTTTTTTCTTTCTGTTTTACTCATAAAAAAGTGCACCGCAAAAGCATTAGCCTTTCGCGGTGCACGCAGGAATATCTCATTAAAATCGTTTTAGGTGCATGTGACATTAAGTGTAATCAAAATTTACGCCACACCATTTTGTTAATAACGCCTGTGTAAGACTGAATCAGCTTTACCACCTTTGTAGAAACGATCTCATCAGTATAGTTCGGCACAGGTATGCCGTAGTCGCCGTTATTGTTCATATCAATTGCTGTTGTAACAGCCTGCAGCAGTGAATTTTCGTCAATACCCGCAAGTATAAAGCAAGCCTTATCAAGTGCTTCCGGACGCTCTGTTGAAGTGCGTATGCAAACTGCCGGAAAAGGATTGCCGACACTTGTAAAGAAAGAGCTTTCCTCGGGAAGTGTTCCGCTGTCCGAAACTACACAAAAAGCATTCATTTGCAGGTTGTTGTAATCGTGAAATCCAAGCGGCTCGTGCTTAATAACCCTGCTGTCAAGCTTAAAGCCCGACTGCTCCAGACGTTTTTTGGAACGCGGATGGCAGGAATAAAGAATCGGCATATCGTACCTCTCGGCAAGCTTATTGATTGCACCAAAGAGCGAGAGAAAGTTTTTTTCCGTGTCAATATTTTCTTCCCTGTGTGCTGAAAGCAAAATGTATCCCTTAGGCTTTAAATTCAGTTTATTTAAAATATCGGATTTTTTAATATCCTCAAGATTGCTGTGAAGTACCTCCGCCATAGGAGAACCTGTAACATATGTGCGTTCCTTCGGAAGTCCGCATTCGGCAAGATAACGACGTGCGTGCTCGGAGTATGCCATATTAACATCGGATATAATATCCACAATGCGTCGATTGGTTTCCTCGGGCAGACATTCGTCCTTACAGCGGTTGCCGGCTTCCATATGAAAAATAGGAATATGCAAACGCTTTGCCGCAATTGCTGAAAGGCAGGAGTTAGTGTCGCCCAAAATCAGCAATGCGTCAGGTTTAATGCTGTTCATCAGCTTATAAGAGCAATTTATAATATTACCCACAGTTGCACCGAGGTCGTCGCCAACAGCGTCCATATAAACCTCAGGGTCGCGAAGCTTTAGATCTTTAAAGAAAACGCCGTTTAGATTGTAATCGTAATTCTGACCTGTATGCGCAAGAATACAGTCAAAATACTCACGGCACTTGTTTATTACCGCCGCAAGACGGATTATCTCAGGCCGCGTTCCCACAATTATCAGCAACTTCAGTCTGCCGTCGTTTTTAAAACATATATCGCTGTAATCGGTTTTAATTTCCATTCTAATCACCCTTTAACCTGTTTATAGCTTCTGTATATTCTGCCGAAAGAAACGTATGAAAGTAGCGCTAAGGCAGCTGAAACAACCAAAACCAACAATTGATACCAAATAGAGCCAATCAAGCCAATCTCAATTAAAATATTTACAACTACCATATGGTAGATATAAATTCCGTAAGACAAATCCACCTTCATTTTTAGTTTTGGGAACTTATATGCAAAACCCAAAACCGAAACGCAGAATAGGCTGCTTCTTAAAACAGGATATATGCCAATTTCCGGAATGAAACCCACAAGAATTGAAATTGCAAAAGGAATATACCACCACTTTTTTAATAAATCAATAACGATTTCAAAATGTTCACACATAAAAGCACCAAGCAAGAACAGCCATAAGTGAGGTATAAATGTCATTTTAAGAAGCTTTACAGCAACCGTCGGCACAAAAGCCCCGAGATAGTTATAAACAATGTTAATCGCAGCAGATGTTACAAAAAGCACAATCCACCTAACGACTGATTTTTTATGCAGCAGCTTATAAACGAGCCAAATTACGATATACGCTTGCACCATTACACCAATCGTCCACAATGAACCGTTTGGAACACCGCAACCAAAATCTTTTAAAAAGCCCGGTGTCCAGAATTGAAACACGGTGCTTTGGCAAAACAAAAACACTGCAAACGGCAAAAGCTCAATTCTATTGCCGTAAAAAATCAGAATAGTTATTGCACTGATTGCAACGCCGCACCAAAGCTCCGGATAGAGTCTTAACACACGTTTTGTTAAAAAGGTTTTAAAACCCTTTGTTCTGCCTATAGAGTTCCATATTAAATATCCGCTTAAAAAGAAGAAAATCGGCACTCCGAGAATTACATTCATAACGCTGAAAACCGGATTTGGAATACTGCCAATTTTCAAATGTGTTACGGTGTGTCCGAAAAGTATTTTAATCGCAGCAATAAGTCTTATCAGATTAAGACAGTTATTGCTGAAAGAGCTGCTTTTTTGCATACGTTACACCTTCTCAAAAAAAGTATCGGGGCGGTTTTTGTCGAACTGTTCATTTGCCCACATAACAGTGACAAGATCTTCTGTATCAGAAAGGTTTATTATGTTATGAGTATAGCCGGGCAGCATATGCACAGCTTCGATTTTTTCACCCGAAACCTCAAAGCGCAACACTTCGTCGCTCCCGATTCTTCGTTCTTCAATAAGCCCGTGTCCTGAAACAACGATAAAGAACTCCCACTTTGAATTGTGCCAATGCTGACCTTTAGTGATGCCGGGCTTTGAAATGTTAACGGAAAACTGTCCGCACTTTTCGGTTTTAAGCAGCTCTGTAAAGCTGCCGCGCTCGTCAACATTCATCTTAAGCGGAAAGCTAACCTTTTCTTTAGGCAAATATGAAAGATAGGTTGAATAAAGCTTTTTGGCAAATGAGCCGTCGGCAATCTCAGGCATAACAAGAGTATCAGGCTGTTTTTTAAAAGTATAAAGCAAATCAACAATTTCGCCTAGCGTTACTTTGTGCGTAACGGGTGCTGCACAGTATCTGCCGCTCTCATTTAAAACGGCATTAACGCCGTCAAACTCACAATGATGCTCTTCACCTTTCAGCGCCGCAAGCATTTCATCTATAAGGTCGTCTATATACAAAAGCTCAAGCTGCGTGCTGCGGTCGTTAACAGATATCTCCAAATCGTTCGCAATATTATTGCAAAAGGTTGCAACAGCGCTGTTGTAATTAGGTCTGCACCACTTTCCGAAAAGATTAGGAAAACGGTAAACCAACACCTTTGCGCCTGTTTCTTTAGAATAATCAAACAGCAGTTCTTCACCGGCAAGCTTGGATTTTCCATAATCGCTCTCGGCATACCTTCCTATCAGCGTCGCCTGAATTGAGCTTGAAAGCACTACCGGGCAAGTGTTGTTGTGTTTTTTAAGAGTATCAAGCAAGCCGGAAGTAAACCCAAAATTGCCCTTCATAAATTCATCGTTGTTCTTGGGACGGTTAACGCCTGCCATATGAAAAACAAAATCTGCACTCCTGCAAAAATCCTCAAGCTTTTCCTCGGCAGTGTTTATATCATATTCATAAATATCGCCGATTTCAACGCCGCGTGTGCGGTCTTTTCCGTCGCGGATATTTTTAAGTGCGGCTACAAGGTTTTTCCCAACAAACCCTGCCGAGCCTGTAACCAAAATATTCATACCCTACTCCTTAAAGTTAAATCTAAGTCCTGCAAGCTTAAGCTCATTTCTATAATTCTCAACACTTTCCCGTGTTACGGTTGTGCGCTTGCGCTCTATTTGGGAACGCCGTTCCCCTCTTGCAAACAAAAGTGAAAACCAACGTGTCACCCAAAACACAGGCAACAAGAACGGAAGCTTATTTAAAATGCTGTATTTTGATGACATTCTTTTAAAACTTGGAAAAACTTTGCTGATAAACAGCTTTAATTTTCCGCCGTTTACGCTGTGTCCCTCAGTCTGTTTAACAGCCTCCGATATCACCGATTTATCGTATGTTCCGTATACTCCGCTTTCAAAAATAAATCTTGTTATGTGTTTTGTGGGTTCCGTTTCCGTGCCGTTTTCAAACCACACATTAAGCGTCTGAACAACGTTTGTGAAAAATTGCAGCAGCTGCAGCTTTTTAAGCTCTCTTTTTATATACTGCATATCAAGTCCCGGCTTAGCTTTTAAGTAAACATAGATATCGGTAATATGACGTATGCCGATTCCTGCGTCGCGATAATGCTTTGCAAAATGAGTGAATATGTAAACAAATGTGTCCTCGTCACTCAATTTAAATTCGCTGCCGTCATATTTTTTCGCAAGACGCCAACCGTCACCGAAATATGCATAATAGTCCTTATTATAAGACGGAATCAGCATTTTGTGAAGCTCAACGTGCAGCATATTCTTTTTATCCCACACATACTCGTGATTACTCTCAACACCCGGCAAATAACCAAGCCTATTCATAATAGGTACGACTCTTTCATACTGCTCTGTTTTAATAAGGATATCGGCGTCGCCCATAGTTCTCATTTCCGTTTTCTTATAAAGCGGTTTAATAACAGAGCCCTTAAGCAGCACAAAATCTATGCTGTCAGCTTTGAAAGCATCAACAAGCTTATTTATACAGTACAGTTGATTTTGATCAACCGAAACGCTGTTATAGGTTGCAAGCTCCATATGCTTTGCAACACCTTCGGGAATTTCTGCCCCTGAGTGCATTGCGCCGTAATAAATCAGCGGAATGATGCTGTGTTTTTTTGCAAATTTGAGCGCTCTTTCCCAATCAAAATCGGACAGCAACACGGCCGGTTTTCCCGTAACTGCAGCGCAAACAAGTGCAATTATGCATTTTTGAAAGTCAGTCATTGTTTCTCAAGCTCTTCTTTAATGTATTCAAGCGTCATAAGCTTTTGCTTTACCTCGTCAACCGTTAGCAGCTCTGTGTTATTGGAATTAAACTCGGTTATGGTGTTGCGCTCTGTGTTTCCGGAAGTGAAGTATTTATCATAGTTAAGCCCACGATTGTCACTCGGTACTCTGTAAAAATCTCCCATATCAACAGCGTGTGCGCATTCCTCGTTTGTAAGCAGAGTTTCATACATCTTTTCACCGTGACGAATACCGATAGTTTTGATTTTCGATTTATGCTCTTTGTCAAAAAGCTCAATAACCGCTTTTGCCTGCGTTTCAATGGTGCAAGCAGGTGCTTTTTGCACAAGAATATCTCCGCTTTGACCGTGTTCAAAAGCAAACAGCACCAAGTCTACCGCCTCTTCCAACGACATAATAAAGCGAGTCATTTTAGGGTCTGTTAATGTAACGGGTTTGCCCTCCCTTATCTGGTCGATCCAAAGCGGAATAACCGAGCCGCGGCTGCACATAACATTGCCGTAACGAGTGCAGCAGATCTTGGTTTTTTCGGGCGACACAGTGCGAGATTTTGCAACGATAACCTTTTCCATCATCGCTTTTGAGGTGCCCATTGCATTTACGGGATAAGCAGCTTTATCGGTTGAAAGGCAGATAACCGTTTTAACACCTTCGTCAATTGCGGCCGTCAGCACATTCTCAGTTCCCAAAACATTTGTTTTAACAGCCTCAAGCGGAAAGAATTCACAAGAAGGAACCTGCTTTAAAGCAGCTGCGTGAAAAATATAATCAACGCCGTTCATTGCGTTTTTAACGCTCGCAAGATCCCTTACATCACCGATAAAGAACTTGATCTTTTCCGCAGCCTCCGGCATTTTTGCCTGAAACTCGTGGCGCATATCGTCCTGTTTTTTCTCGTCGCGTGAAAAAACGCGTATTTCGCCGATATCCGTTTTCAAAAATCTGTTAAGCACTGCGTTTCCGAACGATCCCGTTCCACCTGTTATAAGCAAGGTTTTGTTTGTGAATAGTGACATTATTTACTCCTCCTGTGTTTTAAAAAACCTGTTAAAGTTTTTAGTTCATTACTTTTAATAAGCGTTATTGAAAACATTGCGGAAACCGAAACTACCGCAACAAGCACCTTGATTACAAATGAGCCTACGCTTAGTGAAAGTCCTATTGCAACCGTTTGACATACTGCCATTGCTGCTGCAGTTGCCAAAACATATTTAAGCTGTTTGAGCCAATAATCAGAAACCGGTTTTTTAAATACATTTTTAAATAATATTGAAGGCTCATACCAAGCGCTTGTAACGCAAAGACTGATAGCCGTTGCCAGAAGTATTCCGAAAGTTCCGTAAATTTTGCCAAGTAAAACCGAAAGCACGATATTAACCGTCGCTCTTATAATCATTAAATACCGAACCTGATCAAACAATCCGTTGGCTTCGCGATACATCCAAATCGGAGTCACGGCATTTGTTAAATAAAAATTAAGCGCAATAACAAATACGGTATCGTTTGAAAGCATATATTTTGCACCGAGCCAGACGGTAATAACATCGTTGAACATTGTGGAAAAACCGACGAGGCCAAGCGCCGCAACAAAATGGTAAAACAACAGTGCGGCATTAAAAATTCCGTACTGTCGCTGTCTGTCTCCGGTTGCACCGAGATTGCCGATTCCGCTTATCAGTGATGTTGAAATAATTGCGATAAATCCCTGAACGGCTGTTATCAAAGTGCAGTAGTTAGAATAAAAACCTACCGCCGCCGTGCTGACAAGCATAGATATCAAAATATTATCGGTATTATTAACCGCAACTCCGCCTATCTTATATATAAAAGTTGAGAGAATACGTTTTCTGATCGGAGCTTTTTCAATTTCA
>OLWW01001325.1_pt1 | contig 10883 bp, 10 predicted proteins | sample 1673991 | NCBI WGS metagenome assembly OLWW01 (sample SAMEA103958136, study PRJEB25191) | human gut metagenome
GCATTCCTGCTGAACCGCTCTTCCGATCTCTGATCTAATGTATGAATTTTTGGAAGAAACATTGTAATTGATAAAATTATTTGATATAATATCGTTTACAAGAGTTTAAGAAAGGGGCAATTGTTGTGCTGCCAAGCTCTAAGGCAATAAAAAAAACCGCTCGCAGAGCGCTTAACGGCAATTGGGTGCGCTGCGTGTGCGTTTCGTTGGTACTTGTGCTGGCGCTTGCGTTTTGCGCGGTTTTTGCAGAAACGATTTTTGCGATTTTTTCAACATATATCCATACGCCGAACGGCAAGCTTACCGTTCCCGGCTTTGTAATTGCGCTTACTTGCACCGCGGTTATAGCATTTTTTGTTTTTCCGCTGTGTGAGGGTGTTGCGCGCTGGTTTTGGTTTTTCACACTTGAAAAGGAACGCCCTGTTTCTGAAATTTTTTACTATTATTCAAACCGTGTATATTTAATCGGCTCCGTTTATCTTGCGCTGCGTCTTATAGCGCGACTTGCCGCAGTTGCTGTTGCATGCTATTTGCCGGCGGTGCTCGTTTGGTCGCTTGCCAACGGCACGTTTTATTCCTTAAGCGGTTACAGCGACGGCGATACTACCGCCGTTTTAAAGCCGCTTTTGTACGTTTTCACCGCGCTAAGCACGCTGCTGCTTGTAAAGATTGCGGTAAGATATTCTTTGGCTCCCGTTATTGCGGTTATTAACGAGGATATTGACGCAAGAAGCGCAATAGCGCTGTCGGCAACGATTGCAAGACGATATAAAAACGCATATTTCAATGTGCTTGTATCATTTATCGGCTGGATCGTGCTTTCGGTTCTCGGCGTAACAATGCTTTATACGCTGCCGTTTTTGTTTGTTTCCTACACCGTGTTTTGCAGATTTGCGATAAATTCCTACCGCACAGACTGTTGCGTGCGCGGTGAAAAACCGCTTATTTAGCTTCTGTTGCTATTGTGTCGGTTGATGTGAAAACGCCCGGTAATCGACGCATTTTTTTACCGGTATATCTCCTAAAAATGTTGCGTTTTCTGTGCGTTGCGACACTTCGCGGAAAATATTTTAAAAAAAGTGTTGACAAATATATTCTTTTGTGGTATTATATTCAACGTTCCGCAAGGGACAGTAAAAAATTCAGTTGGTGTTAATTGCGGTGAGGGTCCACCTGTTCCCATTCCGAACACAGCAGTTAAGCTCACTATCGCCGAAGATACTTGGGTGGCGACGCCCCGGAAAAATAGGAAGACGCCAACATTTTTTATCGCCTGATTTTTATTCGGGCGATTTTTTTTGCCGATTTTTGTCCGACGCAGGCTTAGTTTTTGTCGGTGCGCATAGTTAAGTTGTTAACTGCCGCTTTCATCCGCGCCGGGTTTTAAATGTTGAAGTTTTGAAAATCGGGCTCAGCGCAACCGTCAACCGCAGTGCTGCCCGAATTTTGTTTCAAGGCACGCATTGCCGTCGTGCGACGTAAAGCCTATCGTAAATTCAAGATGAAAACGGCTGAACATTGCACCAATGCCCCGGTTGCGCCGTAACGGGCGGTCAAACCAACCGATAATTAAAAAACTCTTGTAATTTCCGCTCCGATAATATATAATGTATTTGTTGTAAAAAATATGCAGAATAAAAGCGCCGTCAGGTCGTTAAGACGAAAGGATGTTATAAAAAATGGGAGAATACTCCGTAGTTGATATGCTGCGAATTGTGCTTAAACGCATATGGCTTGTTATAATAGTCGGTGTGCTTTGCGCCTCTGTAGCATTTATTTATTGCTCTATGATAGCCACCCCCACATATCAGGCAAGAGCTTGTATCATAGGAAGTAACGGTAACGTTGCTGCCGATATGGATATGCAGGTGAGCTCATCGGCTGCCGATACCTCAATTAAATCGAACGATCTTGCAGCGTCGCTTTCCCTTACCGACACTTATGTTATAATGCTTAAAAAAATGCCTACGGAAAGTCAGCTGTTTATAGACAGAATAACAGAAGCAGGTCTTGCCGATTATTACAACAAAAAGTCCACAGTCAGCATCAGCGCAAACAAGGACACGCTGGTTATAGATATCACCGTTGTTTCAACCGACCGCGAGGTTGCAAAGCAGATTGCAAATATCTATGCCGAGTGCTCTTCCGATTTCATTGCTGACTATAACATAGGCATGATAAAGACCCTATCAAAGGCGCGCAATGCGGTGCAGGTTTCTCCGCGCACATTTTTGACCACTGCGCTTGCCTGCCTTTTAGGAGTTGCGGCAACCGCGGTAATTATAATCTATCTCGCACTTAGCGACCGCACCATAAACGGCGAGGACGATATTAAAGTAAATTACGATATCCCTGTCCTCGGCGTTGTACCGGACTTTCAATCAATGACGAAGGGAGGCAGCAGCCGTGGCTAAGAAAAACGAAAACAATTATCAAAAGTCGGTTCCCGTCACCGAAAACGAGCTTTCCTCCGCAACTTCCGACAAGGATCGTCAGCACGTTCCGTTTGCCATTGTTGAAGCTTATAAAACAATTCGTACAAACCTTATGTTTTTGCTTCCGCAAAAGCAGTGCAAAAGGGTAATAATATCATCGTCTGGTGTCGGCGAAGGAAAATCGACAACAGCCGTTAACCTTTCCATTGCGTTTGCACAAACCGGCAGCAAGGTATTGCTTATAGACGCCGATATGCGCCGCCCCTCAATTTACAAAAAGCTTAAGGTGCAAAATACAAAAGGCCTTTCCTCCGAGCTTGTAGGCTTTTGTGAAATCGATGAGATCATAACTCAGATAAACCCTTATTTTGATATTATGACAGCAGGGCCTATTCCGCCCAATCCGTCGGAGCTTTTGGGCAGCGAAAAAATGGAAGAGCTGCTTGATAAGCTTTCCGAAAAATATGATTACATCTTCATTGATATGCCGCCCGTGAATGTGGTCTCCGATGCACTTGTGCTTGCTAAAAAGACCGACGGTATAGTGTTTGTTGTGCAGGATATGATAACCACGCACGAGGAAATGCAGAAAGCGCTTGACAGCATTAAGTTTGCCGATGTTAAGCTGCTTGGTGTAGTTATAAACGGCTCAAGCAAATCAAAGCGTTCAAAGTATCGCTACCGTTATATGACAGGCGGCAGATATACCTATTCTTACTCTTCTTATAACTATACCTCGCACGGCGAAAAATAAGCCCTGATTTTGGAGGTACGGTATGATAAGTGACATACATTCGCACATCATTCCGGGAGTTGACGACGGCTCCGCGAATATTCGCGAATCGTTGCAGCTGCTTGAAATGCTTAAGAATCAGGGCGTCTGCCATGCAGTCGCCACTCCGCATTTTTATGCCGACAGCTGTCCGTCGCCCTCAGTTCATGCAGAAAGTATGCGTTTAGAGCTTGAAAAGCTGAGCGAAGCGGCAAAGATGGCAGGGCACGAAAATCCAAAGCTTTTTTTGGGACACGAGGTACACTATTTCCGCGGAATAAGCGCTGTTCGCGATATTGAAAAGCTGTGCTATTTCGGCAGCCGCCGCATTTTGCTGGAGTTGCCGTTCGGTCAATTCGACAGACGCGTGACAGACGAGGCTGTGGAAATGTCGCTTAATTTCGGCATAACACCCGTGCTTGCGCATATCGAAAGGTATGCTCGTTCAGGCAGCTTTCAAAATGTGCTTGAAATTATCGACGACGGCTTTTGCGAAGCACAGCTCAACTGCGATACCGTTATCGACCGCCACACAAGGAAGTTTGCCCTGCAGCTGATTGAGGACGGATATATAAAGTATCTTGCGTCGGACGCTCATTCGGTAAAATCAAGACCGCCGAGATTTGACAGCGCGGTTAAAATAATCGATCAAAAGCTCGGCGAATCGGCAGTGCAAAGACTTGCGGATAATTCCGATAAGCTTGTGGGCGAGCTTACGGCCTTTTAATAAATAAAGGCGCGGATCGGCTGCACTGCAAAAACAAAAAATCTTGCTCATTTCAGCGTTAAATATTGCTTTAAACGCACGCCTTAGGTTTAAGCAAAGCTGCTCGGTGTGTGTGAAGGGAACGTGTGATAGTGATTAAAAACTCAATGGTAAAACAAAACAGCCTGCTGTTTATAGATTTTGTTGTTATGATGGCAATACAAATGGCAAGCGTTTTGCTTATTTGCGACGGCGTTTTTTCGGTTGCCTTTACAGCCTATAACGTGATGCACGTTTTGGCGTTTACTGTTGTTAATATCATTTTTATGGCAATCTTCGGCACATACGGCGTTATATGGCGCTTTTCAAAATTTATCGATCTGTTTAAATGCGGTCTCGGCATTGTGTGCGGCTCGGCACTGTTTTGCATTTACTCAATCGTTGCAAGACTTCCGCAGCCGTTCGGCTTTGAATTCAGCATAATCGGTCTTTCGTTCTCCTGCGTTGTTGTTGTGGGAATGAGACTGATATATCGCATATTATATGAAAGATCCAAAAAGCCCGACGGCGAAAAAAGCGAAAAAAGCCGCACTATGATCATCGGCGCCGGCATTTGCGGCCGCTCGGTGCTTAACGAAATGGTTGAGACCGACACGCCGTATTTACCCGTTTGCGTGGTTGACGACGACCCAACAAAAATCGGCAGAACGGTTGAGGGCATTAAGATAAACGGTCCGATTCCGCTTGTGCCGGAGCTTTGCAGAAAACTAAGCATTAAAACCATTCTCTTTGCAATACCGTCGTGCGAGGCGGGTCTTCGCAACAATATTTTAAAAATGTGCAGCGAAACCGGCTGCGAAGTAAAAATCGTTCCGAACATTACAAATCTTGTGCAGGAAACCAACATTCTGCATCAGGTTAAGGATATTAAAATAGAGGATCTGCTCGGCCGCGACGTTATCGACCTTAATAACGACGATATTGCAAGATTTGTTAGTGACGAGGTTTGTATGGTAACAGGCGGCGGCGGTTCGATAGGCTCGGAGCTTTGCCGCCAGATATCACACTATAAACCGAAAAAGCTTGTTATTATCGATATTTACGAAAATAATGCTTATGAAATTCAGCAGGAGCTTTTAAGAAAAGGCTTTCACAACATATCGGTTGAGATTTCTTCTGTTCGTGATTTCAACAAAATGGACAAGCTTTTCAAAAAGCACCGTCCGAATATTGTTTTTCACGCGGCGGCTCACAAGCACGTTCCGCTTATGGAGGATAATCCCGAGGAAGCTGTTAAAAATAACTGTATGGGAACGCTTAATATCGCCACCCTTTGCGACGCTTACAGCGTTAAGAAAATGGTGCTTATTTCAACCGACAAAGCGGTTAACCCAACAAATATAATGGGCGCTTCCAAACGCTGCTGCGAGATGATTATGCAGTATATGGCGCAGCAGGAAACACAAACGGATTTTGTTGCGGTGCGGTTCGGCAATGTGCTCGGCTCAAACGGCTCGGTTATTCCGCTTTTCAGAAAGCAGATAGAAGAGGGCGGACCGGTAACTGTTACCCACCCCGACATTATACGATATTTTATGACAATTCCCGAGGCGGTGTCGCTTGTTCTGGAGGCCGGTATGATGGCAAACGGCGGCGATATATTTGTGCTTGATATGGGCTCGCCCGTTAAAATAACAACACTGGCGGAAAACCTTATAAGAATATACGGCTATGAGCCTTACAAGGAAATGCCGATAGTTTTCACAGGACTGCGTCCCGGCGAAAAGCTTTTTGAAGAGCTGCTTATGAAGGAGGAGGGGCTGCGCTCCACCGCAAACAAAAAAATCTTCATCGGTCAGCAGATTAAAATTGATCCTCAGGAGTTCATCGAAAAGCTCTCAACGCTTAAGCGCGTTGCTTTTGAAAACAACCACGACGCCGTAATTTCCTGTATGACGGAGCTTGTTCCGACATACCATCCAAATCTCAACAAATAAATTTAAAAACAACAATAAAACGGAGGTAATTCAAAATGACAATTACAAAAGATATGTGTATAGGCGATATTCTCGATCTCGACGAGGGAACTGCTCCTTTCTTTCTTGAAATGGGTATGCACTGCCTCGGTTGCCCTTCGGCACGCGGTGAATCACTTGAAGAAGCTTGCGCCGTTCACGGAACGGATTGCGACGAGCTTGTTTCAAAAATCAACGATTATCTTGCGAGCAAGTAATCAACGTTGCAGCTAAAACCAAGACTTGAGATGATTTTAAGGTCGGTGCCGAAAGGGTCGCTTGTTGCAGACATCGGCACCGACCATGCGTTTTTGGCGATTGCTCTTCGCAAAACAGGCACAGCGAAGCACGTTATTGCGTGTGATATAAATAAAGGTCCGCTTGCAAACGCTGCCGAAAACGTTAATAAAACCAAAACCGACGGTATTACCCTCAGACTTTCGGACGGGCTCGGGAACATTAAGCCGAACGAGGTCGATGTTATTGTGGCGGCGGGAATGGGCGGCGATGTTATCGCGAGTATCATAAGCCGCGCCGAATGGCTTAAGGACAGCGCAAAAACGCTAATATTACAGCCGATGTCATCTGCCGACGCACTGCACGAATATCTATATAATAACGGATTTGAAATTGTGCGCGAAAACGCGGTTTTCGACAGCGGCAGGTGTTATGTTGTCATCACCGCGAAATACGACGGCAAAAAAAGAAAGCTCGGCGGTGCAAAGCTTTTTATAGGGGAGCTTAAACCGGACGACGGAGAAGCGGAGTATGATTTTGCAAGGCGGCAGCTCGAGCGTGTTTCGGCTTGCGCCGAAAGCCTTAAAGCGGTTGAGCGCAAGCAAAAGGAATACCGCAAGATGCTTGAAGCGACAAAAGAGCTTGAAAGATTGCTCGGAAACGGCGATAAACAGCGGCAGTAACTGCGGCTGCTGAGTTATAACAGATACAATTATAAAACGGAGAAAACTTGAAAATGGCACTCGACGGCGGATTTTTGCACAACTTAATAAATGAGCTTAATGAAAAGCTTTCGGGAGCAAGGGTGGACAAAATTTATGAACCCTCGCGCGAGGAGCTTGTGCTTGGAATACGTCCGAAAACCGGCGGCAACCAAAAGTTGCTTATCTCGGCGCGCGGAGGTGCTGCACGGGTGCATATTACAAACCACGCACCCGAAAATCCGGCACAGGCGCCAATGTTTTGTATGCTGCTGAGAAAGGTTATCGGCGGCGCGCGTCTGCTCTCGGTTACTCAGCCGGGACTTGAGCGGTTGGTGTGTTTTAGTTTTGAATCGCGCAGCGAAATGGGCGATATAATTCACCCAAAGCTTGTGGTTGAGCTTATCACAGCAAGGGAAAACATAATTTTGGTTGACGACCAAGGAAGAATTACCGACTGCATACATCGCTCCGACCTTGAAAAGCAAACACGACAGGTGCAGCCGGGTGCGGTTTATACACTGCCGGAAAGCACGCACAAAATATCGCTGCTGCAAGATGAAAAGGCAGCAGAGGATGCGGTTAAAGCCGCAGGAGACAGGCGGCTGTTTGAGGCAATTCTCTCTTTTGTGCAGGGCGTTTCTCCGCTTGTTGCAAGGGAGATTGCGCTTAAATGCCGTAATGAGTTTGACACTGCGGTTAAAGATGTGCCGACAAAAATGCTCAGCCGTGCGTTAGCGTCGCTTAAAAGCGCGCAGGAAAGCGGCGTGCCTTATCTTGTTAAAATCGACGGAGCAATGAAGGATTACAGCTATATGCCGGTTTTGCAGTATGGAAACGGCAGCGAAAACGTGCAGTTTGAAAGCTTTTCCGAACTGCTTGATGAGTTTTATTACAAGCGCGATAACTCTGAACGTATGCGCCGTAACGCACAGGATATTTTAAAGCTTTTAACAAATTTATCCGAGAGGACAAAACGCAAGCTTGCCGCGAGAAAACGTGACCTTGCAAAATGTGCCGACCGTGAAAAGTACCGCATTTACGGCGAGCTTCTTAAAGCCAATATGTATACTCTCCGCCGCGGAGACGCTGTGGCTGAGGTGGTTAATTATTACGACGAGCAGCAGTGCACAGTTAAAATTCCGCTTGATACAGCACTGAGTCCTGCCGACAACGCGCAAAAGTATTTTAAGAATTACAAAAAGCTTTGCACAGCGGAAAAGACGCTGCAATCGCTTATTGAGGAAAGCGAGAACGAGCTTAATTACATCGACTCGGTTTTTGACCTTTTGTCGCGCGCCGAAACTGCGTCACAGCTTGCGGGAGTAAGGGAAGAGCTTGCGCTTTGCGGCTATATCAAGCGTCAAAAGGGCGGCAAAAAACAGAATACAAAAACTCCGCCGGCGGTTTATCGTTCACCGGACGGATTTCAAATACTTGCAGGAAGAAATAACCTGCAAAATGACGAGCTTACAACAAAAATCGCGGAAAAAACCGATCTTTGGTTTCACACAAAAAATGTTCACGGAGCGCATGTCATATTAAGGCTCTGCGGAAAAGAGGCAACCGATGAGGCTGTTACGGCAGCGGCGAAAATTGCGGCGTTCAATTCAAAAGCGGCAAACAGCAGCGGCGTTGCGGTGGATTACACTCCCGTGAAATATGTAAAAAAGCCGGGAGGCGCGCGTCCGGGTATGGTTATTTATAAAACCAACAAAACGGTGTACGTTACGCCCAATGAAAATGAAATTGAAAAACTAAGGGGGTAAGCGCAATGGAAATCGGCATTTCTTCCGCAAGCCTTTATCCTCAGCTTTTGGAAGACTCGCTGCAAAGCATCGGTGAAGCGGGGATTAAAAAAACCGAGATTTTTCTTAATACCTTCAGCGAAATGAGCGACACGTTCATAGGAAAGCTGTGCGAGATTCGCGATCGCTACAGTATGAAAATAACAGCGCTGCACCCTTTTACTTCAGGCTATGAGCCGTTTTTGCTTTTTCAAAATTATCGTCGCCGCGAGCAGGACGGTCTTGACCTTTACAAACGTTATTTTTGCATTGCGGCAAAGCTCGGTGCCGGCATTTTTGTGCTGCACGGTGATAAATCCGAGCGCCTCGGTCTGCCGCTTTATGAATATTGCGAGCGGTTCAGGCGTCTGGCAGGTCTTGCTGCGGCAGAGGGAGTTATGCTGACTCAGGAAAATGTAAACCGATTCTGCGCTGCCGACCCCGACTACATTCGTCGTATGATTGAAAACCTCGGCAACACTGCACGTTTTACATTTGATGTTAAGCAGGCTGTGCGCTCGGGCTTCGGTGTTTGGGAGGTTTACGACGCGATGCGCGGTCACATTGCGCATATGCATTTGAGCGATCACAACGAAACAAGCGATTGCCTGCTGCCGGGAAACGGTGATTTTCAGTTTGAAAAGCTGTTTCGTATTGCTGCCGCCGACGGCTATGACGGCGACGCGATGATTGAGGTTTACGCAAATTCCTATAAAACACCCGAGCAGCTGTTTCGCTCGTGCGAGGTGCTTCACAAGCGATATGAAGCTGTTACAAAACCGGTTTAATAACTAAAAAATGAAAACCGACACGGTTTTTTCTTTAGCTTTAAGCTTTTAGAAAAGAATGTGTCGGTTTTGTTTATTTAAGCAGCTTGTGCCGGGCAGCTTTCAGCCTAAGCTGCAGCACTCGCCTTGTCGTTCATAGACTTTAGGCGATGAAAAAGCCGATGAATCGGCTTTTAAGACTGTTTTTTTGAAAAGTTGATTCTTAATAGGTGTCGGCAAAAAACGGTTGCGGCGGGGCTGGCACAGCGGCTTAGGCTGACGTTGTTGCTTTCTGTCATTGCGAAAAAAACTATTTGAAAATGAGGTACAAATTATAGCTTTTCAATATGTGCCGCAGCTTATATTTTATTGTTGAAATTTCGCACAAAATGTGGTACAATGACCTAACTTAAATGCAATATCAACAAAAAGAAATGATGTCGCGGGCAGAGATAATCGGCAGAAAGGAAAAGCCATGAATATCAAAAGCATTATTGAAAAATACAAACCGCTTTACGAAAAATATAAAGACGTTATACCGTATCTTATTTTCGGTGTCCTTACAACGCTTGTAAATATCGGGGCATATTGGATCACAGCACATCCGCTTAAGCTTTCCACCACACTCAGCACTTGCATCGCTTGGGTTGTGTCGGTTATATTTGCTTATGTAACAAACCGCATTTGGGTTTTTCACAGCACCGCAAGCGGCTTTTTAGACATTGCAAAGGAAGTGGGAGCTTTCTTTGCCTGCCGCTTGGCAACAGGACTTATGGACCTTTTCTTTATGTGGTTTTTTGTTGATGTACTCCACTTTAACGATTTGATTATAAAGGTGCTATCAAATATAGTGGTGGTTGTGCTCAACTACGTTGCAAGCAAGCTTATGATTTTTAAAAAGAGCAAATAAATTTAATTTAAAACCCCAAGGACGTTTGTTGATATGCACCTCCAAAAGTGTCTAACTTTTGGAGGTGCATATCATTGTCCTCGGGGTTTTGTAATAAAACGGCAATGCCTTTCGGCGACATTTTGCAGACGATAATCAAACTATTTTTTTAATAACAGGTTTTATGCGCTTTGTAATAATTGCAGCAACCGCAAGCTTTGCAAGATCCGGCAATATAAAAGGTACAACGCAGGTCATAAGTGCCGAACCGAATCCGATAGGCTTTGTTTTTGCGAATACCGTAACATACCACAGCGTGCCGAAAAGATAGCACAGTGCAAGACCTACTGCCATTGCCGCAAGCAAGCACCAAAAGCTTGAGGATATTTTTTCCGAAATCCACACGCAAACGCATATTGCCAAAAAGCCGACAAGATAGCCGCCGGTAGCACCGATAAGTCTTCCGAAACCGCCGGTAAAGCCTGCAAAAACAGGAATACCAACGGCGCCGAGCAGCAGATAAAGCGCAATTGCCGCAGTGCCGAGCTTGCCGCCGAGAAGTCCGAGCGTTACA
>OLWW01001329.1_pt1 | contig 10872 bp, 7 predicted proteins | sample 1673991 | NCBI WGS metagenome assembly OLWW01 (sample SAMEA103958136, study PRJEB25191) | human gut metagenome
CCGCGCCGCGGCGCCCATTGTCCAAATGGCACCTGCAAAGCCGATTTCATCGGCTTTGAACCGTTTTTTTTCGAATAAAAAAAACGGTTGCGCCGCGGCGCGTCTGCGCTGTCGGCTCTAAAAAAAACATCGGTTTTCCGCGACGTGCAAGCGATAAGCTATTTACCGCAAAAACGGCACTGCAATTGACTTTTGAATTGCAGTGCCGTTTTTTTGTGTTGCTATAGATATTGACAAATTGATTTTGCTTTTAAAGCTTGATTTTGCCGCGTCTTAGCAGCTCGTTTACCTTTAAAACCGCGGTTTGTGTTTTTGCGTCCTTAATTTCTCCGTCTAATATCATATCAACAAGCTCTGAAAGCTTTATCTTTTCAACTTCCAAAAATTCGTCCTCATCGGTCTGCTGATTTCCGTAGTGCAGCCCTGTTGCAAGATACATCGTTATTATCTCTCCGCAGTATCCCGGCGACGGGTAAAGCTCGCCCAAAGGCATTATGTCGTCCGCCGTGCAGCCGGTTTCTTCCTTCAGCTCGCGTGTGCCGCACAAAAGAGTATCCTCTTTCCCGTCACGCTTGCCTGCCGGTATTTCCAAAACAACCTCTTTGTAAGGATATCGAAATTGACGTACGCAAAGCACTTCGCCGTTTTCGGTAAGCGGAACAACGCAAACACCGCCGCCGTGTTCAACGACCTCGCGGGAGTGCACGCTGCCGTCGGGCAGCAGAGCCTTGTCCACGCGCAGCTTTATAATAGCGCCTTTGTATTTATATTCGCCGTCAATTGTTTTTTCTGTAAGATTCATTTGTTTTGCACTTCTTTCATATTGTTTATATGTGGGGTGATTGCATTGTCAAAGCTGGTCAAAAATATAGGTTACAGCTCTTTGGAATATGAAAAGCTGATATGCTCGCTTTGCGAAAAATACAGCTTTTTAAAGATGTTTTCTTTCGGAAGATCGGTAAGCGGAAAAAGCCTGTGGGCGCTTCGCATAGGCACGGCGCGTGACTGTGTTTTAATGAATGCCGCAATACACGGTAATGAATATATAACAGCCACATTGCTGCTTAAATGGATAGAGCAGCTTTGCGATTCCCTGCTTTATGACGAGCCGTTTTGCGGAATCAATTTTCCAAAGGTGCTTGTTTCAAGAAGCTTGGTGTTTGTTCCGCTTTGCAATCCGGATGGCTGCGATATTGCAATAGGCGGAGTGACTGCCGCCGGCAAACGCGCGGATTTTATCGCCTCTGTCTGCGGCGGAGATACAAGCGGCTTTAAAGCAAACCTTAACGGGGTCGATCTGAACCACAACTTTGCCGCCGATTGGGAAAAGACAAAAAAAGCAGAGCAAGCGGCAGGAATTTTCGCTCCGTTTGCAAGACATTTCGGTGGTGATTTTCCCGAAAGCGAGCCGGAAACAGTTGCGCTTTGCACGCTGTGCAGAGTTTTAAGGTTCAGCGCTTTTTACGGGCTGCACACACAAGGCGAGGTTATTTATGTCGGTTATAAAAAAACCACTGAGCTTGAAAACAAAATGGCGCAGCTGCTTTCTCTTTCCTCCGGCTATATTGTAGACGAGCCGGAGCCGATATCCGCCGCCGGCGGTTTTAAGGATTGGTTTTCGCTTGAATTCAAAAAGCCTGCGTTTACAGTGGAATGCGGCTTTGGAAAGAATCCGCTGCCAATGTGCTCGGCAGAGCTTATTTATCGCCGCATAAAGGAAATGCTTGCAATTGCGGCAATAATGTAATTTTACTGTCAGCCGTTTGCAAATAGTATTTTACCACAACGTATTTGTGTTTTCAACGGTATCAACCCGATTTATCATTTTCGTTTTTCTCGCAGCAGGTGTTCATACCGCTTATTACGGTAAGCGTTGCAAGAGTATCGCCAAGCTGGGTGAAGATTACCGCAAGCAGCGCTGCACAGTCATTATCAACTTCGTTCATAATTGCGTTTGCAATAGCGGTTATGGCAAACGCAAGCTCGCAGCCGTTATTGTTGATCTTTGTCACTCCCAAAACAGTATTTTCTTACTTTAATACTATGCAAAATATGAAAGATTGCAAACACATTCTTAAAAGTAGTGAATTTATCTTTTTTTTATATGCAATACAAATTAATGACTTGTAAAGCGTAAAAACGCATGAATAAGAAAGCAGAAAAATATCGAAAAAAAAGGCACTTTCATGGCAGTTTAGTGAAATGTGGCAAAATTATAACCGCTGAATTGTAAGAAATCACAACGCTATCAATGTGTGTAGGGTTAATAATTACAATTTATGTTTAGAAAATCCATTGTAAAAATTGCTTCCCGGTACTAAAATAATATTTAGCAACTATGGCTTAGTCTGCACTTTTCATTTTATCGCACGAAAGATTAAGTATCTGCTTAAATCTTTGCCATGCGATTTTGCGCCGAAACCAAAAGTGGCAGACAAAAAAATTTTAGGAGGAATATCAATGGTAAAAAAGATGTTGGCATTGGCACTTAGCATTGCCATGATGTGCAGCACATTGCAAATCGTCGGCTTTGCCGCAACGCCGGATCCGACTAACACGGAAACTTTTGAGTTCAAAGGCACAACAGTAACCGTTAACCGTGAAGCGAGCGACTTTAAAGCAAGTGATTATAACGCAGACAAAGCGGCTGCCGGCGTTAACCAGATGAACTATCAGGTTGCACCGCAAACCTTTAGAGAGGTAAACAACGGCAGTACTGTCTCTCGAGATACAGAAAAGTCGCCGGCAACTAATATTGCTCTTTCAAACGGCGTTTGGCAAACGAGAACAGACCCGGCTCAGGTTGCAACAAAGAATAACGATTACAACCCGTTTGATACTGACGCTGAAGGGAATATCACTGCGGTTTACGGCAGAGACAGCGAAGGTTTCTTCAAGGTTTCTGTGGATTCAACAGGCGAAGCTGTTCAAAAAGAGCGTCAGGAAACATGGAAGTATCGCTATGTAATGCTTTACAAATTTGACGGTCTTATTAACAGTATTTCCGATATCGTAATAGGCTCCACTTACGAACCGAAATATGCAACAGGTTCTTATGACGTTTATGTAACCGATAATTACAATGAATTGTATACCGATAAATCATTGGTATATTCGTATAACGACGATGACGGAAAAGGCGCAACTCAGTATCAGTCGTTTAATTTCGGAAAAGGCATAAACGCAAGATATCTGGCGGTTGTAATGTATTCTTCTATTAAAACCGATGCACAATCTGGCGTGTACGAAGCGCTTTTTAAGGATTCAAAGGCAAAGTATTGGTTTCAGGACAGAGTTTGCAACTTCCTTATATACGGAAACAGCGAGAACACTCTGCAAGCGGACGAAAGCGCAGCAATGCTTGATAAAACTGCCGTAACGGTTTCGGATGCTGATATTAAGAGCTATGTTAAGCAAGGCGACCTTTGGGTTGAAAATAGTACTGTTGAAACTAAAAGAAAAGATGTAGTCCCGAACCTTCGCGACGGCACAATCCAGGAGTGGAGATCGTCAGATAAGCCGCTGTATAACTTTATTAACCCCAATTCCACCGGCGACAGCGATAAGTATTTTACCGACGGTAAAAACTTCTTCTATCAGCTTACATATTTATTAAGCGATAAGACGGATATAACCGACATTCTGGTGCTTAACTCTTTTCAAAAGAATATCAGAACAGGTTACTATGACATTTTTGTTTCCGAAAATATCAGTGATTTGTTCAGTGATGCCAATAAGGTTTTTACCTGTGTTAACTACGGAGTACAAACACGCCGTCAGGTTTTGAGCTTTACAGAGCCGAAGGCCGCAAGATTTGTTGCGATCCGTGTTTACGACCCGTATTCGGTTGATGATCCGGCAGCTATGAACGCCGCTAATGATGTGGCTTGTGACAGAAACCGTTACGTTCGTTTGCAGGAGTTCAATGTTTACGGCACAATAAACAACGATTATTCTTATACCGGCAGCGACTATGCTCAATCCGATATGTCAAAAGCTGCAGGAGAGTATAAAACCGCTATGGGAGATAAAGTGACCAACAACCTGCTTACTAACAACCTTGTATACTCACAGGTTATTGCAAACGGCGATAAGATCACTCCCCTTAACGACAACACTCTCGAAAGAGTCGCCGACATCACAACGAATGATGTTGACAATATAGACCGCAGCAGCGGCAATAACAGCTATGACCTTAACGAATACAGAATTTTCGGTGAAACAACGGATACCGGTTTGAAAGATTCAAATAACAACACCATATATATGTTGTCCGTTTCGGATGATGCAACTAAAAACTCAATGGAGCTTCATTATAAGCTCGACGGCGAAGCAACTCTTTCAGAGCTTGATTACACCTACTTCGGTTCATCATTTTGGAATGCGGGTCATGTACTGTTCTCATTTGCGAATACAGAGGAGGAATTGTTCTCCGACACAGCATATAATGCAAATATTTACAACTCTAATCAGAGAATCAACCTTAAACTCCCTGAGGGGGTAACCGCAAGATATGTAGGTGTTCGTATAATTGCAGGTATGTCAATACTTTACAACGAAACAACTATCGGTTATCGAGGCGGAGCAGGCGGCTACTATTATGTACGTCTCAGCCACATCAACCTCACCGGTACATTCACAGAGACTGCTTCCGGTAACGTTACCGCAAAGAATGATGTAACAGGCGAAGCAATCGAGGCAGCGGCTGCTGTTGCTGTTGAAGGGGCTACAACCGATAATAACGGCGCGTATGCAGCAGGCAGCAAGACTCAGAAGGTCACAGCACCGGAGAGCTTAAACAAGGATAATAAAGAATACATATTCAGCGGTTGGTACGACGGCAAGGAGCTGCTTTCGGAAACAGCAACATACGATGTTCCTGTTCTTTCAACAGACCGCGAGGTAGTTGCAAAATATGAAGCCAATGCCGTAACCTACACGGTAACATTCACAGATAAGATTGGCAACACAATTGCCGCAGTTACCGCAAACGAGGGCGATACCCTTGCAAATGTAATTGCAGCAAACAGTATAACAGCCCCCGCAATTTACGGTTATACCTTCAAGGGCTGGAATGTTGACACAGCACAAGCGGTAACAGATAATATAACTGTTCAAGCAACATACGAAAAGAACACAGAAACAAAATATACCGTTACGGTTACTGATACAGTCGGCAACGTAACCACCAGCGAAAATCTGGTATTCGACCAAAAGATTGTACTTACCGACGCTGAGGGTAAAACCGCAGCCTGGGAGGTTGACGGTAAGGTTGTGGGTTACGGCACAAGCGTAACACTGTATGTTTGCGGTAATATGAAGGTAAAAGCAATTGCAGAAGCAACAGAAGCCGATGCAGTTGTAAACCTCGGTGTTGTGGCAGAGGGCGGAAACTTTACCGTATTCGGCAGAGTTGTATCGACAAAGAACATCTCAAAGGTCGGCGTAATATTTGCTTCAAAGACCGCTTACAACGGCGGACTTAAAGACAGCACAGATTGGCTTGCCGATGTTAAGAACCTGCCCGATAACTATTACAAGATGACCGAGATTGCAAACCCGACGGCAGGCGACTTTATGTCTACTCTTACAAACGTTAAGACAGGTGCAACACGCTATGCCGTAAGCTATGCGGTACTCGAAGACGGCACAGTCCTTTACGGTGACGTTGCAGAAAAAACATTTTAAGGAAGGAGAGCGACTGAAATGAAGAAGCAGTACAATGCACCGAAATTCACGTTGCTTAGCACACTTCGCGATGAATTTTGCGACGGCGGCGTAAGCGGAATTTTGGTAACACCCGGCGGTGAAACCGAATCGGATAATTTTGATAAAAACAGTCAATCTCTTCCCGATGATATGGTTGACTAAAATTATCAAAAACCAAACGGCAGATTAAAAAAAGCGCTCGTTCTTAAGCGGCAACAGCCGCAAGGGAACGGGCGCTTTTGGTTTGTGCAACATTGGTATGTGGTTTTTCTTTCTTGCCGCCAAGCCTTTCGATGCTCTACGGCAATGTCTTTTTAGGAGATATTAAAATATAGCTCACATTTAATTATTTGTAAAGCTTAAGCTCAACCTTGCCGAGACCAAACGGCAGCAGGAAGTAGTCATCTGTCCACTTTCTTGTGTCAATCTCGCGGTGCTCATACCACAGCGGGTCTTCTTCGGTATAACCGGTCCACGGAAGGTTAGGCGCGTCGTATCCGCCCCACAGGTTACCTATTTCACCACCTACACGGTGATAAGGACCAAGCAGGTTTCTGAGACAGTTTGCAATCTCAACACGGATGATGTTCTTGCCCGGCTTAAGAGCTTTTTTGATATCAAGTTCATACGGTTTCCAGCAAACGAATCCGCAAGAAGCTTCGTTAACAAAAACCTCGGCAGTACAGCCGTTAAACTCGTCAAAGCTGAACATAATTCTGTTGTTTTTAAGATCCTCTTCGCTAATCTCGATTTCCTTTATAAACGACATTTTGCCGGTGTAGAAAGGATAACCGACGCGTGTTATATCCTTGCCACAGTGCGGAGTTTCGTCATCAATAACAAAATCACCGCTGAAGCGCACAGTGCCGTTAACAACCGGCTCTTCGCGAGAGAACACGCCGAAGTCGCCGATGATAAACAGAGATTCAAGGTCTGTAACTGTCTGGTCGGAATCAAGACCGCCTTCTTTGTCTTTTGTAAAGAAGTTGCGCTTAACAACAATCTCATTATCTCCGACGCGGCAGTTTTCCGGAAGGTCAACAATATTGAAAGCGTGTGCAAAATAGTATCCCTTTTGTGTAAGGTCAACCGGCTTGCCGTTGAAAGTGATCTCGGATATATCTATATCTTCGGCAACAAGCTGCAACGGCATTTCCTTGTTGGCTTTAAAAGTATACTGCAAGTAAATATCGCCGTTATATTCTTCTTTTCTTTCAAGGTTCTCGCAAATTGTAATTGCAGGGTAAGCCTTTTCGCTGAACTCCTCATTTTCGCTCTTTTTGAATTTGCAGAATTCAAGCAGCAAAACATTGGGGTTTTCACGGCGAAGCTGCCAGCTGTCGGTAATCTTTCTTGCAAGATATTCTTCAACCGGTGCCGTGGCTTCGCACTTGCCGTTTTCTGCACAAAACGCAATGCTGGAGCCTTCCGGGATAGTAACGTTATACGTGGTTTCATTGCCGTCGAACAAGCAATATTGTTCTGTTATCTCGGCAGTAAAAGCATTGTAAAGTGTGATTTTGCGGTTGCCCTTAAGCTTAAAGGTGAGTTCTTTGTCGTCGGTGCAATCATCATTCATAACAAAGAAGTAGTCGCGCTCACTGTCTGCACGGTGGTTAACAATAATCTTTGTCATATCGCTTGTGCACGAGACCTTAAAGCTCTCGTTTTCTTTATCAAGCAGATCAAGCAGCTGCTTACGGGTTTCAACAAATATGCAGCCCATTGCTGCGAGCTTTTCCGGCAGCTTTTCATCGATTATTCCGTCAACTCTTGTGGGCATTGTGCCGAGAATGTAAACCTTGCCGCCGACTTTTGTGTAGTCCTCAATGTTTTTAAGTGTGGTCGCACGGATAACCTCAAGATAAGGCAGCACAACGGTTTTGTATGTCATAGCGCCTACTTGGAAACCGTCGTTTGTCACCTTGCCCCAATCGCCGATAGTAGCCTCATCACCAAACTCAAATTGGCACTGAGCACCGCAAAGAGCGCGGATAAGGTGGAAGTAGCGACGGTCGTAATTATCAAGGACGTCATTCTTTTCAACGCCGTCCTTAATTCCGTCAAACAACATATAAGCGGTTTCAAGCGGATGAACGACCATAACGTCGCGCACAGGCTTACCTTGGCTGATAAACCAGCTTACTCTTGCAACGTAGTCGGTCATATTTTTGTATTTATCCCAATAAGGCTGATAGTAGTTAACCTGTGCGGGGAATGCGCGTTTTGCTCTGCCGTGAAGGTTGTAGAAAAATGCGTGCACGCAGCGATGGTTAACACCGAGTGAGGCAAAGTGGTCGAACATATTTCGCTGGTCACGCAAAGTAAAGTCGTTTGTTGTAACACCGTACATCTCGCAAAGCATATGCTCTTTGCCTGCTTGGTGAGCGGCAGAGGTAAGCTGCAACGGAGTGGTATATTGTCCGAGCGTTGACATCGGAGTGTAGTAACCGCCATCTGTCTCATTTCTGCCGAGATCCTCTCTCGGATGCGGCTCTTTAATTGCGCCGTAGCGCCAAGGCATATCTGCTTCAAGAATATCAATGCCCGGTATGTCAAAGTATTTATAATACGGCATAACTGCGCCTGCACGGAGAATCTGTGAAAGCAGACCGTCCTCATTCATTAAGTGACCGCTGAAGCTTACACCGTTCTCGGCACACCAATCTCGAATAACAGTGAAATAAGCCTCTTCCATCATCTTTTGCAGCGTTACACGATATTGGTAACGCACGGTTTTGTAGTCGTCAATGGGGAAGAAGAGCTGCGGAAGTTTATCGGTGATTTTGTATCCCCAGCGTTTTTCAAAAACTTCCGGCATATTGTCGGGCCAAGGCATATAATTATTGTCGTAGTTAGGCTCGTCAACCCAGAAGGTAAACACTGTGTTGCCGTAGTATGGGCGGAATTCCTCCCACATATCCTGATAGCATTCAAGAACATATCTTTCGCATGCTTTTTTATCGTACATATTCAGTGTGCCGCCGATTTTCTCGGGGTTACCCGCTTTGTGTGTTACGATGTGATATTTGCCATATGTTGCAAGCTCGGTGCAATATCCTTTCCAACGGAATTCGTCGTCGGCCAGCTGCTCATCTGTAAGACATTCAAGTCCTTTAAGCACATATTCGTCCTCAAGATCCTTAACGCCGCCGGGCATACGCTTCGCCTGAAGCGTTACCTTCATTCCGTATTTTGTGGCTTCTTCAATCATAACGCGAATCTGGTGCTTCCATTTAGGACCGGGATAATCGGTGCGAAGACCGACATATGTGCGCGCTATGAACGAGCCAAGTCCTTTATCGTGGAATTCTTTAACCTGAAAACGAATATCGTCATCGGTAAGCTCATCATTGAGCATCCAGAAATCTGTTCCGCGATAAATCTGATCGGGGTTTTTAAACTGCTCTTTCATTACATTATCACTCTCCTGTGATTTTGCCGCAGCGCATAAAAAGCCTTTTTGCTTGCGCTTGTCGGCGGTTTGGAAACGGCACTTAATCGGCAGAGCTGAAGCCTTGAAATACCGACCGCCGCAATCCACGTTAATTGTAACAGCATTGTGGTCAAATATCAACCGAATTGCGGTAAAAAGGTGCACAATGTTTATTGCACTTTCTTGTCTATCTTGCACAAAACGGCGAGTGGCTTGATATTTGCTTGATTTAAGCGTGGAAATGTGTTAAAATCAAAGTGCATTTATTATATGGAGTTGATAACGTTGTCTAAACGCAAATTTAAACTTGATGCAAAAAATAAAGTTGCAGCTTGTTTTTCTGCTGCAGTTGCTTTGGTGCTTATTCTTGCCGTGGTGCTCATAACAATCTTAAGCGGCAGAGGAGATGTTACAAAAAGCGGAGAGCTTTTAAAAAGCGTCAACGACGACCGCAAGAGCGGATCTAAAGTTGATGCCGAATTTAAAAAGCAGTATTCCGATTTTTGCCTTAGTGTAATTGAAAAATGTGCCGAAAGTGATGAAAATACAGCGTTCTCTTTAACCAACGCAATGTCCGCAGCGGCGCTTATGGCATACGGTGCAGACGGAGTTACCGAGTCGCAAATTGAAAAGGTAATAGGCGGGGACGGATTGCAAACAGCCAAAGCCCTCTCCGGTATTGAAAAGCGAATATTTGCAAAAAGTTCCAAAAGCGGTGTGCGTTTTTCAAACACTGTTTGGCTCAACAGTTCGGCGCTGTACGGTATCAAAAAAACGTTCTTAAGAGCCGATAAAAAGTATTTCGGTTTAGGAGTTGTGCGTGAAAGCTTTGCCGAAAGTCAAACATTCGATTCAGCAGTAAGAGCGGTTACCGACGCAACTTCCGGCAACACAATGCCGACGATTGATTTTCAGCAAACACAATATATGAACATCGTTTCCGGTGCAAGCTTTGTTTCAAAATGGAAAGAGCAGGCCGATGAAAAGGCTACATTTTCTAATCTTTTTACAGGTGCAAAGGAACAAACCGAAGGAACGTTTTTCAGAACGCTTGAAAAGGGATATATAACAGGTGAAAACTTCGTTGGAATAACTAAGGAATATAACGACGATTTCACATTTGTAGGGCTTCTGCCGAAAAATAAAACCGATGATGAGACAAGTACGGTTGCCGATATTGTGGCGGAGCTTCGCGAAACAGGCAACTTTTCAAAACTGCTCACAGTGGCAAAGGACAGCGCTGTTTCGGTAACGCTGCCCTATTACATCGACAGCGTCAACACCCCCACAACAACCAATCTTTCAAAAATTTTTAAACAGCTTGGCGCAGAGGATATTTTCACAAAATCGGCAGAGCTTAAAAATATGGCAAACAACAGTCGCAACCTGCACTTGGATAGTTTTACCGCGTCGGGCGACATCAGCATAACGCCGGCCGGCTCTTGCTCGGCGACATCCGAAGGTAAGGCTGTTTCGGAAGATAAGCTTTCCCAGAGTAAAAATTCAGTAATTTTTGACCGCAGCTTTATATATTTTGTTGTTGATAATAAAACAGAATTGCCGGTGTATTTTGCAATTCTTAATAACATATAATAAAAAGCGAGGATAGGCTGCCGAGAATCAAAACTATCGCTTGCCTATGTTAATGTGAATTTGAAACGTTGCCGAAAACTGTTGCAAAACAGCCCTGTCTGCGGTGTCGCCCGCGCGCAGCGCGCCTCGCCGAA
>OLWW01001333.1_pt1 | contig 10866 bp, 13 predicted proteins | sample 1673991 | NCBI WGS metagenome assembly OLWW01 (sample SAMEA103958136, study PRJEB25191) | human gut metagenome
GTATCACTTTATGGAAAACCTCAGTTTGACTTGTCCTATTTATATGCTAGCACCACATTAATATAGGTTCAAGTTATACAACATAAAAAGCCTAGAGTCCAATGACATCCTTTAATTTATTCAGTAATGACTTCTTATTCATTTTATTTTCCATGAATAATTTATAATGTTTATAAACGAAGTCAAAAATGTCTTTCTCTGTCATCACATCAAGAAGCATAATGCTACCTAACTGAGAAATTTTCTTAGCGATTTCTGGATAAATGCTGTTTACTTCTTTCTGCTTAACTTGATATTCTTTTAAAACTTGTTTCTCTGCCTTAAGAGCCCCAAGTACAATTTTCTTTTCGCTAGAGAAAGCTCGCCAGGTTAAATTTCTGTACCGTTCCGGGTTTTCGATCACAAACTTGGAATATTCATATGGATCGCTCAACGTATCATCACATGTCATAGCAACCCTAAAATAGCTGCGCGATAGTACTCCAAACATAATACTTCTTCTTGTGCCTTTAGTAAATAACCAGTGGTCTTTGAACACAGAGCTACCTAATTTAACAGGCATATAAGCCAACGCAACCTGATAAAGCTTTTCAAAGTTAAGCCAATTCCAAAACCTTTCATCGCACAACACAAATGCTGGGAGATCTTTTAAATGTTCATAGAGCACAATAGAATTTTGAATTTCTGTATCACGATCTTTAGAAGATTCCGGAACTTTCAAGGTAAAATCTTCAATTTCATATTTCTTCGTTACATAAACATCATCTTGCACAAATGATTTTAGCCAGGAAGAATCATTGGGATTTTCAACCAATTTTTCTGTTACTGTTTTTGTATTGGCATGAAGAGTTGCTATAGCCTGATCCGTCATATATTTTATATGAATTTTACTCATCGTCGTCACCATCGCCCTTTTCAAAATCAAACAAAATATTTTCAAAATCAGTTATGCCGTTACAAATTGCATTATTTAAGACAATCTGTGCAATTGTCAAAGCATCCTGGTTTACCAATCCATCAAGAGTTAAGTCATTCCCTGTTACGTTCTTATATTGATGAATAACAGAAAGCATCCATCTTTTATCTTCAATTAAATCCTGAATGTCTGAGTAGGTTTGATCTTCCACCGCCTTTTGCACATTCAATAAGCATGTAGTAAGAACAGGAATAGCAATCAAAGCAAAAGCAATATTATCATTCCTGCTATTGTTTTTCAATGCTTCGTAGGATTCAAACTGTTTTGCGGGCAATTGCAATACAATATGACTTTCTTCGTCTAAATAAGTAAGCCGATTGTCATTTTCCTCTTTTTTTACGATTAAGAAAATAGAAGCAACGTTCTTAACATCTTCCGGTTCCTGATTAATTGAAAATTTAAAACCATCGTCAACAGCAACAATATCATACTTATCGAGAGAACAAGTATAAGATTCATATAAAGACTGAAATTCATGGCTGGTAAAATTAGGTATATTTTCACATGCATACAAATAGGCAGAAACAATTACATCCTTACTGAACAGATCCAGATCGACATACAAGTCCTGTGGTACCATCGTAATTGGAAAGGATTTACGATAAAGCGAAGCGGAACATTCCACGATTAATGCACCCTTCAGCTTTCCTTCATGAATATAAGAAATCAAGTCTGTATCAGTCAGTTGAAAATGCAAATTTTTAAAATGAATTTTACCATTTTCGATAATGGGATTACCATCCTTTTGTGCTTCAAATGTGAGGCTAAACTCTACCTCTGGTTTATAGTCAGTTAGTGTCTTATCCTGATTTAAAACAGGATAAGGGATATTTTTATTACCGATACGCATAGAGTATCACCTCACTGGCAAATTTCTCTTTGGTTTCAACTTGATAATCGACTCTGTATCGTTCTCCCTTTTTAAGAGAAAAGCCAGTAACTACACCATCTTTTATCAAGCATTCTTTCCCATTCACGGAAGCCTTAACAATCTTAACATCATAACGGTCGCTTCCTTCTCCCCACATTTTTATAGCAAATTCGCAATTTTTCACATCTGAAGTAGCTTCAAAAAGGCAAGCATATTGGTCATTATTTTGTCCTTGAACCAACGTTTTAAATCTTATACCACTCAAAGGAACTCTTCTTAAGGCCCGACCTCTTCTAGAAGGATCAATTCCACCTTGAGAAGGAGGATTATCAGTATCATCACTAGGGTCTGGTTTTTCGTCTTTTTTAGATTTTGGTACTCTGCCTTCAGTATTTCCTCCAGCAGAACCATTAGTGAATTCTAAGCCTTCACCATTTTCCCCGCTTTTTTCTACTTTAGGAGAATAATTTTTAACTCTTTTAATCGGTTGACTAACCAAACTTATTGTATTGGTATTAATGAAATTTTGTGTATTTCCTTCAATATCTTGAACAGGAAGATACTCGCCCGCACCTTCCAGATCAGTACTTTTCGCATTGGGATCCTTTAACGTTTCTAATACAAAAGCATTGATCCCTTCTTCCAGCATCTTCTTCATTTCCCGCGTCTCCCGTTTGCGATTTTTATCATCGTCCAATCTTCTTAATTCCCAATCAGTATGTTGAGGGTTTTCCGTTTCACGTAACCGTTTATTGAGTTCATTGTTTTCAATAATGCAAAGGCCTGATAAATTATGCGCGGAACCCAGTCTTTGGTATTTGATTTGCATATATGGATAGCGTACCATGACACACTGATTAGACGCTTTATCCGCTTCCTCAGCGGGATACCTCTTCAAATAAATAGTGGCCATATTCTGCCCATTAATTTCAATCTCTTTTGAGCTTACACCATCTCCATCCTGCAATAACTCATACTGAGATACAATTCTTCGTTTTTCATATTTGGAGCAGGAATTAAGCAAGTTATCATCCCGCAAGACATTTTTTAAAGTAGACTGAGATACCGCAATATCTCCAACCTTAATAGCTAACTCTCCTCTAACAATGGCAACCATAAAGCTATCTAATACTTTAGAGATAACCTGGTCCTGCCAATCTTGAGGAGCTTTAAATCCAATAATAAATACATCAGTCCCCAGTTTTCCTTCCTGTCGTTCAAAATCAGGATCCAAATGAAAATCACTAAGAATAGGATAATTTTTATCATTTCGACCATAATATCCAATACCCATAGTTAAAAGATCCTTATCTTTTGCAAAAGGTCTAGACCGTAGTTTACTGATACCAATATATGCACGAGTATCTTTTGCTAGGGTAGAATAGAACACAGTATTGAAACTGCTCACAACAAAAGAGGCAAATTTACCAATCCCTTTTGAGCCACCGCTACCTGCAGCTTTATCACTGACGCCAGAACCTTTGGTCAAATTATAAAAAGGCGTATCTCTTAAATTTTCTTTAGCACCCTCAATACCTGTCGTATGAAAATCACTGATACGCAAGCATGGAATTTCTTTCTTATTGATCGCTTTCAGCATCTGAGACAACGCTTTGCCTTCCTTTTCAGAATCTTTTTTATAGGCATAGCATTGCTTTATTTCATCATTAAGTTCATCAATGCCAGGGATATTTTCTCTTTGTACATGGAAAAGATGAAATTCGACTAAAGTTGGTTTCGTCCCATCCGAAGCATCAATAGAGTTTTGACAGATCTCACGTGCTAAAGACGCAATAGGATTCTTTTTGAATGTCTCCATATCGCTAGTATCCAACCCATATTCGTTCGTATAATTATTGTTCGGAAAACGCCAAGTCAGTAATTCGCCCATTATACCATCCCCCGCTCTATAATCTGAATTTTTTTCGTCTCTTTTTATCTTTTTCAATAAATCTCATTTTCTGTTGCTTCATTTCTTCTTCAATCACATTAAATATTTCATCAATTTGGTCCATTGAATAATCATAATACGACGTATTCGAAAGGTTCCCTAGAAGTACTAGGCTATCGAGGATTTTGTTGGTTCTTGATTCAGCCAATCGTTTAAAATTGTTCTTTTTATCTATAGCCACGGTATTCACCCCTTTCGTTTTATAAAAATAGTATAGGACATATAAATAATATGTGCAATATATTTTTCACAAACTTCATATATTTTTTATTCATCAGAGTCTCCCGTCTCACACTGTCGTTGAGCAGTGCCTCTTTCATTTCGAAAGTAAAGGGATTTCTCCACAAGATTTCATCGTCCACGGCCACTTGGAATCCTCCCGGAAGATACAGCCCGTTCCTGCAAGATTCGTTTTTTTTCTTATCTTCCCTCTTCTCTTTCCTCCCATCTTATCTGCCTCATTCTCTTGTTATCTGCCTCATTTCATGCTAAAATGTGGCAGATAATAAAAAGAAACGATTAGAAGCACTGGTCAGCCAAAAAGCTGAACCGCACAATCGGTCTGAACAGGAAATTGCCGGATATCGTGAAGTACTCGCCTTGATCCATGAAAATCACGACTATATTTCCCCTGCCCCTAATGTCATCAGGCAGCTCCACCGAGATCTGTACTCTTACTCAACAAGAGCCATTGGCGGAGATTATAAAAACGCAGATAACGTCATTGCGGAAACAGATGCACAAGGGCATCAAAAGGCCAGGTTTATTCCCGTTCCTGCTTTTCAGACAGCTGACGCTATGGATTCTTTATGTCAATCGTTCCAGAATGCCTGGCAGGAAAACATAATAGATAAATTGCTGTTGACTCCCATGTTCAATCTCTCAAACACTAGGGAAAATCAGCAAAAAGGATCTTATGGAACGCTGCCCGGATATCAGCCAGGGAACTATAGAACGCACTTTGTCCAGTCTGGTAAAAGAGGGCTATATCATCAAAGTCGGCTCTGGTCCGGCCACAGCATACATCCGCAAGCGCTAAAAAGAAAAGCAGCCTACACTATTTTGTGGCCTGCTTTTTTCTTTTCCCTTTTTTCCATCTCATAGCGGGTCAACTACTCCAGACTAAAGTCGGGAGTAGTTGACAAAGAAAGGATGTTTGCCATGAAACTGACAAAAATCAGCATGCATAAAAAAATACTGCTCTTAACGGCCCTGCTCTGCTTCGCCCTCCTCTTCCCGGCAGCCGCAGCAAAGCCGCAGTGGCAGTGGACGAGTGTTGACAGTACAGGGAAGGATTTCATCGCCGCCGAGCAAATTACCTACAAGGCCAAAGACAATACGGCCCGCTTCTGGGGCAAGCACATCGCCGCTGACGGCAGCACGACGTTCAGCCAGTACGAAGTCGATTTCACGAAAAAAACGGCGACCTGGCTCGCCGTCAAGGACGCCCGCAGCGGTGCCGTGCCGCGCTCCTTTAAGAAAGAACGATCTAATTACACGAAAGTCCCCATCGCCCCGGAAAGCACGATGGAGGACCTCGCTGACGCCGCCGCGGAAAAGCTCGGCAAGCCCTCCCTGTACGGCCAGAAGCCCTATCACTGGCAGCTCCTGAAATCGACGCAGAACATCGACACGTACATCCTGCCCGATTCTCTGGAATACGATGCCCGTAGCGACGCCTGCGACATCTGGGTCAAACAGGACCTGAAGGCCCTCGATATGACGGTCATGCACAAATACCGCTGCTTCTTCTCGGACAAGACCATCCAGAACCTGAGCATCAAAAAAATGCCCCGCGAAGCCGCCGGCACGGGCTCCAGCAATGAAGCCATCTACCAGGCCGTCTACGACGCCGCCGTCAAAGGCGTCTTCAAGACAAAGTAACGTTCAAGTGCTCTTCCGGTAATGATGCGGCAGCTCCTTTCGTCAGTCACGAATGACGATGTGATTTCTCTGTCTCTTTGCTTCATAAAGTGCTTCATCGGCAACGGCCATGACATCTTTTAAAAGGTCTTTTTGTTTAGTGCCTAACTAATCTTTGGTAAAATAGATATATTAAAAAAGGCGCCTTGCGGCGCCGTTGTTCTCCCTCTTTATTTCAAGCCGAAAAGCTCGCCCTTGGAGAAAAGTGCGGCTTGGCCAGCCATTTTCAATCGCTTCCCGGCCATGTGGCAATAGAGGACGCCTGTGCGTTTACTGGCCTGAAAGGCTTTGATATCCTCTTTTCCCAATTTTTGCGCCCAATACGGTACGATGTGGCAGTGGCCGCTACCGCAGACTGGGTCTTCGTCAATGGAAAGTTTCGGTGCAAACGAACGGGAGACGCAGTCAAAATTCCGGCTCTGAGCCGTCGTGTGCAGCAAAAGCCCCGGCAGCTTCAGGGATTTTTCCATGTCCGGCGTCTTTTCCCGCACAGTCTTTTCACTGTCCATGATGCAGAGCAGATCGCGTCCCATGTAGGCAGCCAGCGGCCGGGCGCCGATAGCCTCTGCCATTTCATCTGTGACCGGTACTTCCTTCAGTTCATACGCCGGGAAATCCATTTCCAGGAGTTCCCCTTTGCGCGTAACCGTCAACTTACCGCTTAAAGTCTTGAATTCGACGGCATCTGCTTCAGTTTCATAAAAACGCAGCAGGACATAGCCCGTCGCCAGCGTCGCATGACCGCAGAGGTCGATTTCACCACCCGGTGTGAACCAGCGCAGATGATAGGCATCGCCTTCCTTGACGGTAAAAGCCGTTTCCGAAAAACGGTTCTCAATGGCAATGTTGATCATCGTCTTTTCATCGAGCCAGTCATCCATGACACAGACGGCGGCCTGGTTGCCGGCAAAAACATGATCCGTAAAAGCATCGACAATATATTGCTTCATGATATCACCCCTTGTATGATTATGGGTTCATTATACCATATTCTAACGGTGGCATGCGTTCGTCGTAGGCCGTTCATCGTTCGTCGCAAAGGCTCCCCTGTGAAGGGGAGCTGTCAGCACCAACTGACTGAGGGGTTCTTTCCCCCCGACTACTCGGAGTCAGGTGGATGCTGCGCATCCTGAAACTCTGGATTGTATGACGACCGCGTGCCACACATCATAAATTCTGGCTATGCACAGGATTCGCGCGGGCTTCCATATTTCTCCTTCACTAAAATTTTGCAGCTATTAAATGCCTAATGCCCAGTCTGCGCGATGGTTCTTCCATCTAATTTTGCCCATTCTCTACGACCATTAGCCGATCTGCCCAAAATGACTGCAGCCGCCGCCGATATGCTTGTAAAAGAATGGTCTTCAACAAACTGATTATCTTTAATAATCTCTTTTGCTATCTTAAAATAGGATGCCAGTACGGCCAATAATATAGACAAAGTCGTAAGACGTTGCTGACCATCAATGACACTTGCATAGGGCTTTTCATCTTCCTTAATCAAAACGATGCTTCCCAGGAAGTAACTATCCTCCTTTTCCGTCTGAAAGAAATCATAGAGATCATCAAACAATGTTTCTGTCTGTTCTACACCCCAGGCATATGGTCTTTGATATGCCGGAATATGGTATTCAAAATCTGAACTGAATATCTTACTCAAAGGATATTCCTTACCCGTGATTTTATTGCTCATTTTGTCATATCCAAATTTTTTAGATTACATTCATAACAACAGTTTACAATTGTTTGAGCAAGTAAATATCGCGTAACTGCGCTTTTAAGTATCGAGGCTGCATAAAAGTTGTAAAGTACTGATTATTTTATTATACATCACAAAAGCTTTTTCCTTCAATATTTGAGCATGACAGTAATCTTCTGTTTTACGTTTTCTGACTATGCTCGACTTTTATGCTTATTTCATTTATAATATAAGCATCTAAGAATAATGCGTTTTAAGCATACAAAGATGAAGTTTTCTTTTATCCCGAAACGCAAAATTATCCATCTGAAAATTTCTATGAAAAGAGGGGTGATTTATCACGAGTAAGAAAATATGTTTCTTTTTTGTACTGATATTGTTTAGCTTTATTCTTCAAATTTCCGCCAATGATTCACAATGGTATTTACTCGGTTCCGGCAGCACTGTCACTGAATATGTAAATGTACAACAAATTAGCTATGAACCAGAAACGGATACAGCACGTTTCTGGATCAAAGATATCTTTCCTGATTGTGACGAACACCTTCGACAATACGAAGTAAATTTTATGGAGAAAACCCTGTTATTGCTGACTATGAAAGACGCGAAGACTGGAGAGATTCTTCCGTCATTCAAAAACTCCCCTGTACCACCTACCAAGCATCTGATTCCGCCTGAAGGATGGGGAGATAAAGTAACGAACATCATCGCTGTTCATCTGGGAAAGCCGCCTCTTTACACCAAAAGTTCCTATAACTGGGTAAAAATTAATACTTCTAAATATGGCAATACCTATATTCTTCCTGATTTTTTTAATTTCAACAAAGAAGCCAACACTTGCGATGTGTGGGTGAAACAAGTTATTACCTGGCCATTACAGGGAACAAGAACACATAAATACCGCTTCTTCTTTGCAGATAAATCACTGATAGACTTAAGCGCGATAGGCGCTTCCCGTACACCTATCACTGCAAATTCTGAAAACGAAATAATATATAATACAATGAAAAACCTTATCTTTAAAACGAAATAACGCCTCGTTCATCATTGACACTACCGCTGCCTGTCCCATTACGGATGCAGCGGTCCAGCGTCATGATGGAGGCCATAAAAGGGATTGTCGCACGAAGATTTCTGCCATCGTGCACAATCCTTTTTACTTTATTGTTTGATGTTGCAAGTTTGATGTTTGATGTAGGGAACTTAAATTTTAAATAAAAAAAAGGAGCTGTACATGATGGGATTTTTTTCATGTGACAGCCCTATTTTTCTTTATTGTTTTAATATTTCTAGTAGGGGCGACGTTCCCAGTCATCCACTTAAGGACGGGATTGCCGCCGTGAATGATGTTCCATTCCATATAAAATCCGATTAGCCACAGGATTCGCGGCGGTCTTGCGATAGGCAAGCCCCTACAATACGGCGGGCAGGAGGGAAACCATCGTCTCGACCTGCTCTCCCCTGCTCAATCGGTTTATGATCAAGGTCTAGGCCCAGTATGCCGTTAACTTGGTCGGTATCTTGGTTGCTGGTCTTGGTCGGTCACCGATCAAGATGCTTTCTCCTGTACCTCTGATTTCGGCTGTTAGGTTTGTCTATCAAGGCCTCATCTTTGATATACAATGCCCGTATGTGCTTTTAGCCCAGGAACCGCGCTGTTTCTGGGCTTTTCTGCGTTTCACGGATGAGCATTTCCCGGAAGATGAACGAAGTCATCTCCGGGTTCGGTTCATCATACAACGGATGGTCATAGACCCGCTCCTTGCCGCCCGATGTGTAGCGGTAGAGCTGCAGCGGCAGGGCTGCCAGGGTTTCCGCCAGGATGCGGACGCAGGCATACACCGCCGTTGTCTGCATGGCTGTGAACTCGTTGACCTGCTTATCACTGGATGAACGTCCAAACAGGTAATGCATATCCGTCCCGGTGTAATAATTTTGTGGCTTATCCCTGGTATGAAACAGTTTGGAAAAGATGCTCATAATCCACTCTTTCCTAATAAATCAAGTGATTGTTATAATAGATTCGTAGGATATCTGATTTTTCAAAAATGAAAAGTTTCCCATAGTGACGGAAGGTGATCAAATATGACAAAGGAAGAATTATTAGAGTTTAAATACACGTATGGCTATTTCAAGATTGATGATCTTACCTATGGTTATATGACAATTCTTTTCTTTCAGCCGCCGTGTACTTATACAAAAGTTTCCTTTGATGAATGTCTGGAGGATAGTGTTCCAAGCATGGTTCAAACATACAATGCACTAAGACACCACAAACCGTACGATTTTTTTATTGAAGCAGGAACTGAAAAGTTTTACATCAAAATCAGCGACTATAGTAATGAAAACTTAGATGATTCGGTACTCTTTACCGTAAAGATTTCAAATTGGAATAGCGGCTTACAGTATGGTACAGAGCTACATCAGGAAATGCCCGTTGCCTACTTAATGTATGTATTTGAAAAATTTTTCAGTGAATTACTTCATCATCCGGATTTTCCTTTCCAATATCCATGCTTTTCAGAAACAGCCAGCCCGCAGGGTATAGCCGTAGAAGCTGAGTTTGAGAAAAAATATGAAAACATGCATCTTTCTAACGCGAAATACATTAAGTTAGATAAGCAATTCATGCGGGAGCACATAACAGAATTCACAGAGTGCGGCGAAACACTAAAAAATGAATTTATAACTATGCTGACTGAGTATAAAGTTCCTGATGGATGGACAATCTTAAGAGAATCGGGTCCTGAAACAAAGCACGATATTTTCTAGATCTATTAACCTTTATGCCTTAAACTGAAAATCATGGCTTTATGACGAGTGAAACTACTCTAAAATGCAATAATCCCCCGTTCGTCATAAATACTGTTCCCGCCCATTCCATTACGGATGGCCCGATCCAGTGCCATGATGGACGCCACGATTCCTCCTGACCTGGAATCAAAAATGCAATGAATCGATGCGGCTTTGCCTCCCTTGCCTTTTGATAGCATTTATGCTATCATCCAAACAGGAATACAAGGAGGCAGAACCATGAGAACCTGGGAAGACTATAAAAATCATGTAAAGGCAGTCAGCGAAGAAGAACGCCGCAATATGGAAGAAATCGAAGAAGTAAGCGATATTGTTTCCTCCATCATCCGGCGGAGACAGGAACTGGGCATCAGCCAGCGCACCCTTGCAGAACGCTGTGGCATTCCTCAGTCCTCAGTAGCCCGTATCGAAACACTGAAGACAACCCCCAAGCTCGATACGCTTGTCAAGCTCCTGCAGGCCCTCAACCTGAAACTTCAGGTAGCTGCAGCCAGCTGACAAGAAGTAAAAAGCAATATCCTCGTTCATCATAGCTACTGCCATGGTAAATACATGATTCCGTCGATTTTTTAACGGATTTTTTCATCCGGCTTTATGAAAACAGGACCTGTGTACGAGTACGTGCGCAGGTC
>OLWW01001345.1_pt1 | contig 10773 bp, 9 predicted proteins | sample 1673991 | NCBI WGS metagenome assembly OLWW01 (sample SAMEA103958136, study PRJEB25191) | human gut metagenome
GACCAGCCACAGCTGCCACGTCTTTTTCCACTCGACCTCATAATTGTTCAGATACAGCGCCGTAATCAGGAAAAACTGATAAACGCCCGGCTCCCGGAAAATGCCGAAATTCCGGTTTTTGACATACGTATCCGGGACAATGGACAGAAAGAAATTGTGAAATTCAAAGCCCATGGAATTCCGGAACACCGGCACCGCGTAAGCGCCACTATCCACGCCGATGCGCAGGATGTACGCCGCCAGTACGGAATACGCCCCCAGAACGGACATAATCACCACATAATACTTGGCCGCATCCCGCAACGTAAGGAAATAAGACAAAAACACCGCCGTCAGCAGACACAGCAGGACGCTGAAATACATCAGCTGCCAGTCCCGCTTCACCAGCATGGGCAGCAGAAGCACCGCCGCCGCGATTCCGGCGACAATCATCCTCCGGTCTTTCAGAATTTGGAGCAGATTTCTCCGGTTGACAATCAGGAAGGCCACACCCAGCAGGCAGATCACGCCCAGCATGAGAAACTGCGCCTTCTCAAAACCGATTACCGCCGTGGTGAACATACTGTCCCGCGCCAGAAAAAGCATGGCCGTGAAAAACGCGGCGAAGGCAATTTTTGTCCCACGGCTGTCCGGGAAGGGATAATGGGTCATTTGCGATTCTCCTTTGTGATCTGTTCCACGGCTTCCAGCAGATGCGCCGCGCCCCTTGGTACGGCGACGCCCCCGAACTGGCTGACGACCTCCTCGCAGGCAGTCCCCTGATAAACCACGGTCTCCGTGCCGCAGCACCGGGCTTCCAGCACGGTCATGCCGAAGGTCTCCTCCGTGCTGGGGTTCAGAAATACGTCGACGGCTGTATAGGCTTCCGCCAGCTCCTGAACACTGTTGGTACGGGGCAGCCCCAGAATTCCCGCCGGGAGGGATTGAATCTGCTTTGCGCTCAGACCGATCAGCACGATGGCATATTCTTCGTCCAACAGGTCATGAAGCGCCAGAAAGTCCCGCAGCCCCTTGCGCTCGTCCCAGACGCTGGCAACGCCCAGCAGGATGATTTTATTTTCCAGACCGTACTTTTCCCGGAAATTGCCGGGGGTGGGCTTGAAGATTTCCCGGTTCACCGTGTTGTATACCACCTTCACCGGGTAGTCCCTCAGAAAGCTCTCCTTTACCCGGCTTTCCAGCCAGTGGGAGGGGACGATGAGGGTCACATTGGGAATGCCCGTAAACAGTTCCCGCTTTTTTTCGTAATTTTTCCGGCTGTTGTCCAAAAGAATGCTTGCAGGATAAGCGCGTTTCTGTGGGCAGTCGTGGCAGCCGGTTTTCCAGCGGTCACAGCCCACATAGTCAAAATAGGCACAGTGACCCGTGAAGCTCCAGCAGTCGTGAAGCGTCCAGAAAATGGTCTTCCCGCAGCCGCGCAGGTAAGGAAACAGCTCTCCCAAGTGAATGTAATAGCCGTGAACATTGTGCAGCCAGATCACGTCCGGGTCGTATTCCCTGACCCAATCCAGAAACCGCCGGGTCGCCCGCCGGGAGCCGAAGCCGGAATCGTCCAGCAGACGGCTTTCCGCCCCGTGGAGCCTATAGTCCATGGGCGTACCGATGCGCACCGTGGGAATATCGCTGCAATTTGCCTCTTCACGGCCAAAGGCGAGCACGCACTCATGCCCCTGCGCCATCAGCCCACGGCACTGCTCCGCCGCGATGCGCCCCGTGCTGCCAAAGCCGGCAACGGAGTTGATGAACAGGTATTTCATGCGTCTCGCCTCCCGATGTTGTGAAATTTTCCGGCTGTTTCATCATATCCAGAAAAAGCAGCGCAATTTGTCGGTGTCTGGCTTCTTACGACTTTCTCCAGACCATTTTGTCCACCACGCCGGTGTAGGACTGGATGATCTTGACCACCTTGGTGGACACGTTTTCCTCCACATAGTCCGGCACAGGAATCCCCAGATCGCCGTCCCGGTTCATCTGAACGGCGGTGTCCACCGCTTGCAGAAGATTCTTTTCGTCAATGCCCGCCAGAATGAAGCAGCCCTTGTCCAGCGCTTCCGGGCGCTCCGTGGACGTGCGGATGCACACCGCCGGGAACGGATGTCCCACGGAGGTGAAGAAGCTGGATTCCTCCGGCAGCGTCCCGGAATCGGACACCACCGCGAAGGCGTTCATTTGCAGGCAGTTGTAATCGTGGAAGCCCAGCGGCTCGTGCTGAATCACCCGGCTGTCCAGAATGAAGCCCGTTGCCTCCAGCCGCTTCTTAGAGCGGGGATGGCAGGAATACAGAATGGGCATGTCGTACTTTTCTGCCATGGCGTTGACGGCGCGGAACAGGGACAGGAAATTCTTTTCCGTGTCGATGTTTTCCTCCCGGTGGGCAGACAGCAGAATGTACTCTCCCTTGGTCAGTCCCAGCCGCTGGTGGATGTCGGAAGCCTCGATGGCGTTTAAGTTGGCGTGGAGCACCTCCGCCATGGGGGAGCCGGTAACGTAGGTGCGCTCCTTGGGCAGACCGCACTCGTGGAGGTATCGTCTCGCGTGTTCGGAATAGGCCAGATTCACGTCGGAGATGATGTCCACGATCCGGCGGTTGGTCTCCTCCGGCAGGCACTCATCCTTGCAGCGGTTTCCCGCCTCCATGTGGAAAATGGGAATATGCAGCCGCTTGGCCGCAATGGCGGACAGGCAGGAATTGGTGTCTCCCAGAATCAGCATGGCGTCCGGCTGAATGGCCGTCATCAGCTTGTAGGAGCAGTTGATGATGTTGCCCACGGTGGCGCCCAAATCGTCCCCCACCGCGTTCATATACACATCCGGGTCGGCAAGTCCCAAGTCCCGGAAGAAAATTCCGTTCAGATTATAGTCGTAATTCTGCCCCGTGTGGGCGAGAATGCAGTCAAAATATTTGCGGCACTTGTTGATGACCGCCGCCAGACGGATGATCTCCGGGCGGGTGCCTACGATGATGAGCAGCTTTAATTTTCCGTCATTGCGGAACGCCACGTCGGAATAGTCCAGCTTCATTTCCATGTCAAACCACCTCAAAGAATGTATCCGGCTTTTTCGGGTCAAAGCACTCGTTTGCCCACATAAGCGTCACCAAGTCTTCCGTTTCGCTCAGGTTGATAATGTTGTGGGTATAGCCCGGCAGCATGTGAACGGCTTCGATTTTCTCTCCGGAAACTTCAAAATTCAGCACTTCCCCGGCGCCGACCTTCCGCTGCTGAATCAGGCCGTGGCCGGACACCACGATGAAAAATTCCCACTTGGTGTTGTGCCAGTGCTGTCCCTTGGTCACGCCGGGACGGCTGATGTTCACGCTGAACTGGCCGCAGTTCGCCGTTTTCAGCAGCTCCGTGAAGCTGCCCCGGGCATCAACGTTCATTTTCAGGGGAAACGCCGCCTTTTCCCTGGGCAGATAGGAAAGATACGTAGAATACAGCTTTTTCGCGAAGCTGCCCGCCGGAATTTCCGGCATCAGCAGGGTTTCCGGCTGCGCCTTGAAGCTGTCCAGCAGCGCGACAATCTGCCCCAGGGTCGCCCGGTGGGTGACGGGCGCGGCGCAGTAGCGCCCGGACGCCGTCAGAACCGTATCCACGCCCTCAAATTCGCAGTGATGCTCCCTGCCCTCCAACGCCGCAATCATCTCGTCCACCAGATCGTCGATGTACAGCAGCTCCAGCTCCACGCTGGGGTCGTTCACCGTGATGGGCAGGTCGTGGGCATAGTTGTGGCAGAAGGTGGCCACGGCGGAATTGTAGTTGGGACGGCACCATTTTCCGAACAGGTTGGGGAAGCGGTACACCAGCACTTTCGCCCCGGTTTCGGCGGCATAGGAGAAGAACAGCTCCTCCCCCGCCTTCTTGCTCCTGCCGTACTCGCTGCCCGCATAGCGTCCCACCATGGTCGCCTGAATGGATGACGACAGCATCACGGGGCAGGTGTTATGGTATTTTTTCAGCGTGTCCAGCAGCGTGGAAGCAAAGCCGAAATTTCCCTGCATGAACTCTTCCTGATTCTTCGGGCGGTTAACGCCGGCAAGATTGAACACGAAGTCCGCCTTCCGGCAGGCCGTTTCCAGCAGCGCCGGGTCGGAGTCGATGTCGTAGAGGTACAGCTCCCCCACCGTAAGCCCCGGATGGGTCTTGTCACGGCCGTCCCGGATGCACTCCAGCGCCGCCGTCAGATTCTTGCCCACAAATCCGGCCGCGCCGGTAATCAGAATGTTCATGCCAGCTCACCCTTCCGTTATTTATTCTTCATGGCTTCCAGTTCTTCCCGGATGTAGCTCAGGCTCAGCAGCTTCTGCTGCACCTGCTCCACGTTCAGCAGCTCCGTGTTGTTGCTGTTGAACTCCGTGAGGACGTTGCGCTGGGTGTCGCCGTCCTTGAAATATTTGTCGTAGTTTAAGTCCCGCTTGTCGCAGGGGACGCGGTAGAAATTGCCCAGATCGATAGCGTGGGCGCATTCCTCGTTGGTCAGCAGCGTCTCGTACATCTTTTCGCCGTGGCGGATGCCGATGACCTTGATCTCGTGGCCGGGGGCAAACAGGCCGGTGACGGCTTTTGCCAGTGTCTCAATGGTGCACGCCGGGGCTTTCTGCACCAGAATGTCCCCGCTGACGCCGTTCTGGAAGGCAAACAGCACCAAATCCACCGCTTCCTCCAGAGACATGATGAACCGGGTCATGTTCGGCTCGGTGATGGTGATGGGGTTGCCCGCCTTGATCTGATCAATCCACAGCGGAATGACGCTGCCCCGGGAACACATGACGTTTCCGTAGCGGGTGCAGCAGATCTTGGTCTTTTCCGGAGAAACCGTCCGGGATTTGGCAACGATGACCTTCTCCATCATGGCCTTGGAGGTACCCATGGCGTTGACGGGGTAGGCGGCCTTGTCCGTGGACAGGCAGATGACGGCCTTGACCCCCGCGTCAATGGCGGCGGTCAGCACGTTATCGGTTCCGAACACGTTGGTTTTCACCGCCTCCATGGGGAAAAACTCGCAGGACGGCACCTGCTTGAGGGCGGCGGCATGAAAGATGTAATCTACGCCGTGCATGGCGTTCTTCACAGAGGCCAGATCCCGGACATCGCCGATGAAGAACTTGATCTTCCCAGCCGCTTCCGGCATTTTCGCCTGAAACTCATGGCGCATGTCGTCCTGCTTCTTCTCGTCCCGTGAGAAAATCCGGATTTCCCGGATATCCGTGTCCAGGAAGCGGTTCAGCACCGCGTTTCCGAAGGAACCGGTGCCGCCGGTGATCATCAGCGTTTTGTTGGCAAAAATACTCATAATTCATTCTCCTCCCCTGTTTCCGGGTGTAAAAGTTCCCGGAAAAGAGATACATATTTTCCCGTGCAAATTTCGGTGGTGTACTTTTGCAGATACAGCTCCCGGCATTTTCTGCGCATGTCCCGGGCTTTCTCCGGGTTGTCCCGCAGGAAGCGGATGGCCTCGGCTAATCGCTCGCTTTCGCCGTTGTGCACCCAAAGCCCCGCGCCGGACTGGATATCCCGGACGATGTCGCACTCGTCCATGATGGCGAGCAGGGGGATGCCCTGCATCATATAGCTGTAGGTCTTGCTGGGGACGCAAAGCCCCGTCGCACCCTTTTCCAGAGAAATCAGCGCGCAGTCGCTCACCGCCAGCGCGTCCTGAAAGTCCTGACCATGAAGGAAGCTGTGAATCCGGGCATTTTCAATGCTCTCCTGAGCGATGATCTCTCGCAGCTTCTCCATTTTATTGCCGTGTCCGGCAAAGAGGAAGAAAACGCCCTTCTCCTCCCGCAGCGCCCGGATAGCGCCCAGAATGGTGTCCATATCCTGCATGGTGCCCATATTGCCGAAATAGGACACCACGAAGCGCCCCGCCGTCAACTCCCGGAACCGGTTTTCCTCCCGGTCGCGCAGGCCACCCTCATCCCGGTACCAGTTAGGAATCACCGTCACAAGTTCGTCAACGGCGTTCCGGGTGCGGAGAATGCAGTTCTTCTGCTCCGACGACAGCGCCACCACCCGGTCTGCCCGGCGGAACACACATTTGTTGATGTGGTTCATCAGCCTGCAGATCACGCTGCCTTCCCGGAGGGTGTTCGTCACCGTGGCCACCTCGGGATAGAGGTCGTAGGACACGAACACCAGCTTCGTACCGAACAGCGATTTTGCCCAAGAAGCAATCCACGGCAGAATCGGCGGGTTGGAGTACACCACCACCGCCCGGTATTTGCCGATCTCCGGCAGGTGCAGCAGCACATGAAACGTAAAGGAAAAATAGTTGACGATCCGGCCAAGAAATCCCGCCCGGCCCGTCTGGATGTATTTCAGGCGGTGAATGTGGATGCCGTCCGCATCCTCCTTCGTGGGGACCTTCCCGCCCTCGGCGTATTCCCGCGGATAGCCGCACAGCGCGCCCACGGAGAATCCGGCGTCCCGAAGCGCCAGCACCGTGTCATAGGGCAGCTGGGCGGAGGAAATATATTCGGGATAAAAAAACTGGCACAAAAACAGGATATCCCGCTTCTTTTTCAAGCAACCGCCCTCTTTCGCTTCCTAAAAATCAGGTTCTCTCCGTCTCCAGAATGGACTGCTCCAGCGTTTTTACGCAGTAATCCCGGCTGTACCGGCTCAGCGCAAAATCATAGCACAGGCTGCCAAAAGCCTTGTCCACCGCGGGCGAAAAAAACCGCAGCAGCTTCAGTGCCCAGGTGAAGCCCCTCACCATCAGGATGCCCTTTCCGTTGGCGTGGGCGATCCAGTTGACCATGTCACTGGTGTTGGTGTATTCGTTGTTCTGGGGGCAGAATATGCCTGCCGCCTCGTCGTCAATGAGCAGCCGGACAAATTCCGTCAGATTCTCAATATACAGCATGGAACGCTGGTTGGAAACGTAAGGAAAAACCGGCAGCTTCTTCGCCAGCTTCGCCATGGTCACGTAATTGCCCTTGCAGCCCTTGCCGTAGATCATGGGCGGGCGGAGAATTGCGACCTTGAAGCTGTCGTCCGCCAACGCCTGCAAATCCGCTTCCGCCTTGGCTTTGCTGACGCCGTAGTTGTCCGCAGGATGCAGCGGCGTGTTCTTCGTGATGACGACCGTTTTGCCGATGGGCGCAGTCAGGCCGTAAACGCTCTCCGAGCTCATGAACAGGAACTGACCCACACCGTCGGCCTTGGCTTTTTCGGCAGTCCGCACCGCGAGGATGTGGTTGACCTGATCGTACAGGCCAGAGCGCGCCGGGTCGTTTTTGCTGTCCGGCTGATGCACCAGCCCCGCTACGTGGAACACCGCGTCGTAGCCGCGGAAAGAGTGGCTCTCCCAATCGGTGCCGCGCATATCCAGCGAATCTACCCGGTAATTTTCCGGCCACTTCCCCAGATAGTTTTCCAGAGAAACCCCGATATAGCTTCCGGCGCCGGTGATGAGAATGTTCTTCATTCTTTCTTCTCCTTTTCCAGCTGGCCGGTGCCGCCTTCCACCACGCCGTCATGCTTCAGCACGGAAACGATGGTGCCGAAAAAGCATTTGCAGTCAAAGAGGAAGCTCAGTTTTTCCACATATTCCCCGTCGAACCGGGCCTTTACCTCAATGGGCAGTTCGTCCCGCCCGTTGATCTGCGCCCAGCCCGTCAGGCCGGGGCGCACGTCGTTGGCCCCGTATTTGTCCCGCTCCGCGATCAGGTCAAACTGATTCCACAGGGCAGGCCGGGGGCCGATGATGGACATTTTCCCCGTGAAAATCTGAAAGATCTGGGGCAGCTCGTCCAGGGATGACTTCCGCAGGAATTTTCCCACCTTCGTGATATACTGCTCCGGGTTTTCCAGCAGATGGGTGGGTGTGTCCTTGGGGGTGTCCATTTTCATGGTGCGGAATTTCATAATGGAAAAATGGGTCTTGTGAATGCCCACCCGCTTCTGGCGGAACAGCACCGGGCCGGGATCGTCGATCTTGATGGCGACGGCAATGATCAGCAGCAGCGGCGACAAAATCACGATGGCGCAGCCGGACAAACTGATATCCAGCAGGCGTTTGAAAAACGTTCGGTACATTCCGCTTTCCTCATTTTCTCTTATTTCGTTTGGTCAGACCTTACACTCGCGTTTGTAAGTAGGCACGATCTCCGCGACGATGTCCTTGATATCTTCGCTTTCCGCCCGGCTGGCTTCGTCCAGCCGCTTCAGCTGCTGATCCAGCAGCGCGTCGTCCATTTCGATGGGCTTGCCGATGTGGATGAGCTTGTTGGCAGTCTCCTGCATTCCTTCTTCCTTCATCAGCAGCTCCTCGTAGAGCTTCTCGCCCGGTCTGAGACCGGTGTACTCAATCTTGATGTCCACATCCGGTTCGTAGCCGGACAGACGGATCATGTTCCGCGCCATGGTGTCGATCTTCACCGGCTCGCCCATGTCCAGAATAAAAATCTCGCCGCCCTTGGCATAGTATCCCGCCTGCAGCACCAGACTCACCGCCTCGGGGATGGTCATAAAATACCGGATGATGTCGGGATGGGTGACGGTCACGGGGCCGCCGGCCTCGATCTGCTTCTTAAAAAGCGGGATGACGCTGCCGTTGCTGCCCAGAACATTACCGAAGCGCACCGCCACGAATTCCGTTTTGGACTCCCGGTTCATCATCTGTATCACCATCTCGCACAGACGCTTGGACGCACCCATGATGTTGGTGGGGTTGACGGCCTTGTCGGTGGATATCTGCACAAACCGCTTGACGCCGTACTCCGCGGCGGCCTTCGCCAGCTTGTAGGTGCCGATGACGTTGTTCTTGATGGCCTCGTTGGGGCTTTCCTCCATCAGCGGGACGTGCTTATGGGCCGCAGCGTGGAACACAAGCTCCGGCCGGTAGGTTTCCATCACATGGTTCAGCCGGACGGCGTCACGGACAGAGCCGATGATGACCTCCAGATTCAGTTCCGGATGGGTACGGCGCAGCTCCATTTGAATATCATAGGCATTATTTTCGTAAATATCCAGAATAATAAGCTGCTTCGGCTTCGCATGGGCGATCTGACGGCACAGCTCGCTGCCGATGCTCCCGCCGCCGCCGGTGACCAGCACCACCTTGCCGGAAATATAGCCCACAATTTCATCCAGATTGACCTTGATGGGTTCCCGGCCCAGCAGGTCCTGCGGATCGACCTTGCGCAGCTTGCTGACGCTGACCTCTCCGTTAACCATCTGGAAAATGCCAGGAAGCATCTGTACCTCGCAGCCGGTGGTGGCACAGATGTCCAGAATTTCCTTCCGGGACTTTGCGGTACAGTTGGGAATGGCGAAGATGATCTTGCTGATCTTGTACTTCTTCACAGCCGTGGCAATGTCCTGACGGCCGCCCACGATGGGCACGCCGCACAGCTGCTTGTTCCACTTCACCGGGTTGTCGTCAATGACGCAGGACAGGTGATCCTGAATATGGTCGCTGTTGGTAAATTCCACAGCCAGCGCCCGTCCGGCGTCGCCCGCACCGATCAGCATGACGTTTTTCACGCCGTTGGCATGGGTGATGTGGCTGATGCGCCGCTGCGCCGTCCGGAGCAGCCGGTAGGAGAACCGGATGGCCACGGTGCTGACGAAGCTGAACAGGAAGCCCACCACCATGCTGGAACGGGGCATCAGATTGCCGTCAAAGTGGAATACCAGCACGCCGATCACGCCCAGCACCACATAGGCACCAGTAATGCGGAACACCTCCGGCGTACTGACAAAGGCCCAGATGGAGTTGTACAGCCGGAAAATCCAGAATACCAGAAGCGTGATCACGCACCATGTGCCGATGGCGGACAGGAAGCCCTCCAGATGGACGGGGCGAATTTCGGCAAAGGAAAAATCATACCGGAACCACAGCCCCAGAAAGAAGGAGACGACAGTAGCAAGCACGTCCAGCATCATAATAAAAATGACCTTCGGCGCCATGCCCAGATTCAGTTTCATCGGCTTTCGGGAACCCATTTTGTTCACATCCTGTATTTTACCGCAGGCAGCCGTCTGCGGGTACTTTGTTTTGTCTGCATAGTTCATTTTATTATAACACAATATGTCGAATACAGCAAGGGAAAGTTTTGCCGTTACCCTGTTCCGGAGATTTTATTTTCCTGCATGATTGACACAGCAAAAAATTATGATATACTGAAGTCACCATAAAGAGTGCGTTAGGGACAGCCCCTATGACCGCACAGCAACCTGCCAAAAGGTAAGGTGCTAAAGGCTGAATGATGGGTCTATAGGAATGTCAAAGACCCATCAAACGATGGGTCTTTTCTTTATGAGTACATTTTGGAGGGTATATTCATGGAAGAACAGAGGACTCATATCAGTCAAGGAAAAGCGGAAGCATTTCTCGTGTGCGACAAATCTTTGGGGGACAGCGATGCACCCTTCTTTTCATGGCTTCGTAGTGAGGGATTTACATTTGCTTGTTACAATTGGAATTATGGGTGTTACTGGGCGTATGTGAGCATTACCCGTAAGCAATATGCCTATGGAATGCCGGGAGCTTGCCTGGTAACGCCTACCGGCAATCACGCGATTACGATTGATGAATTTATGACGATCTACCGTATCTACGAAAAGTATCAGGGTAAAAATCCCCTGGTATTTCACTCCGTGAACTGCGATTATGACGCATAGGCGGTTTTCTTGTAATTGGCGGTAAAAGTGGCAATCATCGCAAAGAGAGCTTTCCGTTTGTGGAAAAAGCAAAGCAATATCGTAAAAACGACGCGGCCTTATGGCCGCGTCGTTTCGACGTTTTACGCTTTATCCGGGAAAA
>OLWW01001358.1_pt1 | contig 10734 bp, 6 predicted proteins | sample 1673991 | NCBI WGS metagenome assembly OLWW01 (sample SAMEA103958136, study PRJEB25191) | human gut metagenome
TGGCGGTGGTCACCAAGGCCAACATCATGAAGAAGACCGACGGAAAATTCACTGCCATCTGCCATGAGGTCGCTGCCGACTATCCCGGCATCACCGTGGACGATTACTACATCGACATCATGACGGCGAATCTGCTGAAGGAGCCGCTGCGGGAGCAGTTCCAAGTGGTGCTGCTGCCCAACCTCTACGGCGATATCATCACCGACGAGGCTGCCCAGATTCAGGGCGGCGTGGGTACGGCGGGCAGCGCCAACGTGGGCGACCGCTATGCCATGTTCGAGGCGATCCACGGCTCCGCCCCCCGGATGATCGAGCGGGGCATGGGGGATTACGCCAACCCGGCCAGCATCATCAAGGCTGCCGCCATGCTGCTCCGCCACATCTGCCGCGCCGATGCCGCCGCGCGTCTGGAAAAGGCCATGGCGGAGTGCAAAGTTGAGGTCAAGAGCGACGGTACTGCGGCCACTGCCGCACAGTACGCCGACGCTGTGATGGCGCTGCTGTAAAATTTGATATGGTGAAACAATCAAGGCTTTCCCCGGAGGGGAAGCCTTGATTCGTATAAAGGAAGACAAAATAAAAACGCCGCTGAAAAATCAGCGGCGGATTTATATGCCAAGATAATCAGACGGCGCGCTCAACCTTGTTGGAGCGGAGGCATCTGGTACAAGCGTACACATGGCAGGGGGTCCCGTTAACGACAGCCTTGACGCGCTTCACGTTGGGCTTCCATGCACGGTTGGAACGTCTGTGGGAGTGAGAGACCTTGATACCGAAGGTTACGCCCTTACCACAAAAATCACACTTAGCCATTTTCTAGCACCTCCCATCCGATAATGACTCGATAAATACGCCAATTCACAGGCGCTTAGATATGATATCAGATTTCGCGGTAAAATGCAAGTGTTTTTTTCAAAATAATTTGTTTTTTTGAAATGTATTGATATTCCCGCCCCGTACGGGTATAATGGTGGGGAAAAGCTTGCTTTCGGGGTGAAAACCATGACGGATACATACAGTGTGCCGCTGAAAACGCTGGTAAAGGAATTTAATCTGGAAGTCACCTACGCGTCCACGGATTTTGACGCCATCCGCATCACCGTTGAGGACGTGGCAAGACCCGGCCTTCAGCTGGCGGGCTACTTTGACCATTATGAGCCTATGCGTCTGCAGGTCATGGGCAATGTGGAGATGAGCTACGTGGACAAATTGCAGCCCAAGGAGCGGGGAGCGATCTTCGACCGGCTGTTTTCCTACAAATTCCCGGCGCTGCTCATCGCCCGGGACATCCCGCCCCACGCCGAGTGCCTCCAGATGGCGCAGAAGCACAATGTTACCGTCCTGCGCACCAAGGAAGCCACCAGCACCATCGTTTCCACCATCATCACCTACCTGAAAGCCGCGCTGGCGCCCCGGATTACCCGCCACGGCGTGCTGGTGGAGGTCTACGGCGAGGGCATTCTCCTGATCGGCGACAGCGGCATCGGCAAAAGTGAGGCCGCCGTGGAGCTGCTCAAGCGCGGCCACCGGCTGATCGCCGACGACGCCGTGGAAATCCGCAAGGTCTCCACAAACTCGCTGGTGGGCACCGCTCCCAAGCTGATCCGCAATTACATCGAGCTGCGGGGCATCGGCATCATCAACGTGGCGAAGCTGTTCGGCATGGGCGCCGTCCGCACGGAAAACGAGATCAACCTGATCGTGAACATCGTTCCATGGAACACCCAGGAGGTCTATGACCGGCTGGGTCTGGAGGAGCAGTACATGGAGTTGCTGGGGGTCAAAGTCCCCATGAACACCATCCCAATCACCCCGGGGCGGAACCTTGCCATGATTCTGGAGGTGGCGGCCATGAACAACCGTCAGAAAAAGCTCGGCTACAACGCCGCGCTGGAGTTCACGGAGCAGGTCAACCAACATTTCGACGAAAACATGGGAAGAAACACATGAAAGAGTTTACCATCGGCCGGAACGACGCGGGGCAGCGCTTAGACCGCTTTCTTGCGAAGGCAGTCCCGCTGCTTCCGGCCTCTCTGGCACAGAAATATATCCGCATCAAGCGCATCAAGTGCAACGGCAAGCGCATCGACCGGGACACCCGGCTGCAAGAGGGCGACGTCTTACAGCTGTATATCAACGACGAGTTTTTTGACAACCCCCGGGAGGATAACGCCTACCTCACCGTGGCGAATCCCAATCTGAACATCGTCTACGAGGACGAAAACATTCTGCTTGTGGACAAGCGCCCCGGCCTTGCGGTGCATCCCCACGACGGCGCGGAGTACGGCCGCACGCTCATCGACCATATTCAGGCCTATCTCTATGCAAAAGGAGAGTGGCGGCCGCGCGAGGAGCAGGCCTTTACCCCGGCGCTGTGCAACCGCATCGACCGCAACACCGGCGGCATCGTCATCGCGGCCAAAACGGCCGAGGCTCTGCGCATCCTGAATCAGAAAATTCGCGACCGCGAGCTGGACAAGCGCTATCTCGCCGTGGTGGAGGGCACGCCCCGCCCGGAGACCGGCGTGCTGAAGGGCTATCTCTTCAAGGATGCGGTCAAAAACCGCGTTTTCGTCACGGACACGCCGCAGAAGGGTGCAAAGACCTGCGAAACGCGCTATCGAACGCTTACAAAGCGCGGCGGCCTGTCGCTGGTGGAGTGCGAGCTGATCACGGGCCGCACGCACCAGATCCGCGCACAGTTTGCGCACGCCGGGCACCCCCTGCTGGGCGACGGCAAGTACGGCAAGCTCGATCCGCACGCTGACCGGCGCTATCAGGCGCTGTATTCCTATCGCCTGACGTTCTGCTTCACCACGGACGCAGGCGTACTTGCGCCCCTGAACGGCCGCAGCTTTCAGGCGGCGGACGTCGAATTTGTGAAGACGTATTTCCCGGACTTTCGCCTGCCGGGAATTGCAGAATAAGCAAACCGATCAAAATCGCCCCCATCGGCCAAAACCGATGGGGGCGATTTTATAGGTATCAGGTCAGATGCAACAAGGGCTTAGTCCTTGTACATCTCGACCAGCTTGAGCAGGTGCTCATAGCGGGCCTTTGCGGATTCCTCGTTGCGCTCAAACAGCTCGTTTGCACGCTCCGGGAACTCGCGGGTCAGGCGGCTGTAGCGGGCCTCGTTCATCAGGAACTCCTGATAGCCGCCGGCAGGTGCCTTGGAATCCATGGAGAAGCGCTGGCCGGCCGGTGCGGCAGGATTGAAGCGGAAAAGGTTCCAGTAGCCACATTCCACAGCCTTCTTCATTTCCTTCTGGCAGTTCATCATGCCGCCCTTGATGCTGTGCATCTCGCAGGGGCTGTAGCCGATGATGAGGGACGGGCCATGATAAGCCTCGGCCTCGGTGATGGCCTTGAGGGTCTGAGCGGGGTTGGCGCCCATAGCCACCTGGGCCACGTACACATAGCCGTACTGCATGGCGATCTCCGCCAGGCTCTTCTTCTTGACTTCCTTACCGGCAGCGGCAAACTGAGCCACCTGGCCGATGTTGGAGGCCTTGGAGGCCTGTCCGCCGGTGTTGGAGTACACCTCGGTGTCGAACACGAAGATGTTCACGTCCTTCTTGCTGGCGATGACGTGATCCAGGCCGCCGTAACCAATGTCGTAGGCCCAGCCGTCGCCGCCGAAGATCCACATGGACTTCTTGGCCAGGTATTCCTTCTTGCTGAGGATGTCGGCAGCCAGGGTGCAGGCGTCGCAGTCGCACAGCAGCTTGCCCTGGGCCTTCAGCTGGGCGGCGTGCTCGGCGAACTGAGGCACGGCGGCCAGCTCCTCCACGGTGCAGATGCTCTCCTCCAGGGCCTTGACATAGGCGCGGGCGGGCTCGGCGTTGGCGCTGCCATCGTCCATGGTATCCAGCCAGGCCTGAGCGGCGGCCTTCAGCTCGGGACGGGCCCACTCCACGGCGATCAGCTGGCGGGTCTCGTCGGCCAGATCCTGACGGATCTTGTCCTGACCGATGAACATGCCCAGACCGTGCTCGGCGTTATCCTCGAACAGGGAGTTGCACCATGCGGGGCCGTGGCCCTCCTTGTTGGTGCAGTAGGGAGAGGTAGCCGCGGGACCGCCCCAGATGGAGGAGCAGCCGGTGGCGTTGGAGATGTACATATGGTCGCCGAACAGCTGGGTGACGAGACGGGCATAGCTGGTCTCGGCGCAGCCGGCGCAGGAGCCGGAGAACTCCAGCATGGGCTGCTTGAACTGGCTGCCCTTGACGGTGTTGTCCTGCATATCCTTCTTCTCGGAGACCTTGTCCATGCAGTAGTCGAACACATCCTGCTGTTTAAGCTCGCCCTCCTGGGCCACCATGGACAGCGCGTTCACAGGGCAGGCGCCGATGCAGACGCCGCAGCCCATGCAGTCCAGAGGACTGATGGCCATGGTGAACTGATAGGTGCCCTTGCCCTTGCCGGCCTTGACGTCCACGATCTTGGCGGCCTCGGGAGCATTCTTGGCCTCCTCGGCGGTCAGAGCGAAGGGACGGATGGTGGCATGGGGGCAGACATAGGCGCACTGGTTGCACTGGATGCACTTGGCAGCGTCCCAGGTGGGGACGGACACGGCCACGCCGCGCTTCTCATAGGCGGAGGCGCCCAGCTCGAACTGGCCGTCCACATGATCGGAGAAGGCGGAGACGGGCAGGCTGTCGCCGTCCATCTTGCCCACAGGCTCCAGGATCTCCTTGACCATCTTCACAAGCTCCGGCTTGCCCTCCAGCTTCTTGTGCTCGGGCTCGTCCACGGCGTTGGCCCAGTCGGCGGGGACCTCCACCTTCTTATAGGCGGTGGCGCCCAGGTCGATGGCCTTGTAGTTCATATCCACCACGTCCTGGCCCTTCTTCAGGTAGGAGGCCTTGGCCTTCTCCTTCATGAAGCGGATGGCGTCCTCCTCGGGCATGACCTTGGCCAGGGAGAAGAATGCGGACTGGAGGATGGTGTTGTTGCGCTTGCCCATACCGATCTCGATGGCCAGGTCGATGGCGTCGATGGTATACAGCTGGATGTTGTTGCGGGCGATGTAGCGCTTGGCGTCGGCCTTCAGGTGGTGGTTCAGCTCATCGAAGTCCCACTGGCAGTTGATCATGAACACGCCGCCGGGCTTGACATCGTTGACCATCTTGAAGCCCTTGGTGATGTAGCTGGGGTTGTGGCAGGCCACGAAGTCGGCCTTGTTGATATAGTACGGGGAACGGATGGGGTGATCGCCGAAGCGCAGATGGCTGATGGTCACGCCGCCGGTCTTCTTGGAGTCATACTGGAAGTATGCCTGCACGTACTTGTCGGTGTGGTCGCCGATGATCTTGATGGAGTTCTTGTTGGCGCCCACGGTGCCGTCGGAGCCCAGGCCCCAGAACTTGCAGCTGATGGTGCCCTCCGGCTCGGTGAGCAGGGGAGCGCCTACCGGCAGGGACAGATGGGTCACGTCGTCCTGGATGCCGATGGTGAAGTGATTCTTGGGCTGATCCAGCAGCAGGTTGTCGAACACGGCCTTCAGCTGGGCGGGGGTGGTGTCCTTGCTGGACAGGCCATACCGCCCGGCGAAGATCAGGGGGCGGTTTTCCTCGTTGATATAGGCGGCGCAGATATCCTCGTACAGAGGCTCGCCGATGGAGCCGGCCTCCTTCACCCGGTCCAGCACGGCGATGCGCCGGACTGTCTTGGGCATGGCGGCCATCAGGTGCTTGACGCTGAAGGGGCGGAACAGGTGCACCTGCAGGAAGCCCACCTTCTCGCCCCGGGCGTTCAGGTAATTGACGACCTCCTGGGCGCAGCCGGACACGCTGCCCATGGCCACGATGACGCGCTGGGCGTCGGGTGCGCCATAGTAGTTGAACAGGTGGTATTCCCGGCCCGTCAGGCGGCTGATCTGGGCCATGTAGTCCTCCACCACGTCGGGGAGGTTGGCGTAATCGGTGTTGTTGGCCTCCCGCAGCTGGAAGTAGATATCGGGGTTATCCACCAGGGAGCGCATGCGGGGGTCCTCGGGGTTCAGAGCATTGGCCCGGAAGCGGGCCAGGGCGTCATAGTCCACCAGCTTGGCATATTCGTCGTAACTCAGCACGTCGATCTTCTGGATCTCGTGGGAGGTGCGGAAGCCATCGAAGAAGTGCAGGAAGGGGATACGGGCGCGGATGGCGGACAGATGCGCCACGGCGGCCAGGTCCGCCGCCTGCTGGACGCTGCCGCTGGACAGCATGGCAAAGCCGGTCTGGCGGCAGTTCATCACGTCGCTGTGGTCGCCGAAGATGGAGAAGGCGTGGGTTCCTACGGTGCGGGACGCCACATGCAGCACGCCGGGCAGACGCTCGCCGGAGATGCGGTGCATGGTGGGGATCATCAGCATCAGGCCCTGGGATGCGGTGAAGCTGGTGGCCAGGGTGCCGGCCTCCAGTGCGCCGTGGCAGGCGCCGCAGGCGCCGGCCTCGGACTGCATCTCCACCAGGCGCACCGTCTGGCCGAAGATGTTCTTCTTTCCCTTGGCGGACCAGTCGTCGGCGTGTTCGGCCATGGGGCTGGAGGGCGTGATCGGATAGATGGCTGCAACCTCGGAGAAGGCATAGGCCACATACGCCGCCGCCTCGTTGCCGTCACAGATTTTCAGGAGCTTGCTCATATAGATTCCTCCTCATACTTTTTTGCGGCGGCCCCACACAGACCGCCGTCTGCCTGTATACACAAGTGTCATTTTAGCACTTTGAATCGGGATGTCAATGTTTTAACAAAAAATTTCATTGAATTTCTCCGTAAAATCCAACCGCGAGTCGTGGAAAGAAACAAAAAAACTATGGAGCTGCTGATGCGGCTCCATAGTTTGCATAAAAATCCTTATCTTGGTGAGAAACTCTTATTTCAGAAGCTCCAGAAACTCGTCCTCCGTGAGAACAGGAATGTTCAGCTCCTGGGCGCGGCGCAGCTTGGAGCCTGCGTCGGGTCCGGCCACCACATAAGTGGTCTTTTTGGACACGGAGGAGGCGGACCTGCCGCCTCTCTGCTCGATCATCTGTCCCGCTTCCTCCCGCGTGAATTTCTCCAGACTGCCGGTGAGGACGAAAGTCATTCCGGCAAAACGGCTGTCAAGTATTTCCTCCTTACAGGATACGTTGACCCCGGCGGCCTCCAGACGGTGCATCAGATCCTGAGATTGGGGGCTGTCCATCCACTGACGGATGTAGGCGGCGGTGATGGGGCCCACGTCGTCGATGGCGGTGAGCTCCTCCTCCGTAGCCTGGGCCAGGGCCTGAAGGGTGCCGAAGCGGCGGGCCAGCACCTTGGCGGCCTTTTCCCCCACCTGGCGGATGCCCAGAGCAAAAATCAGCCGCCACAGGTCATTGTCCCTGCTCTTATAAATGGCGGCCACAGCGTTGGCAGCGGATTTTTCCCCCATGTGATCCAACGGAGCAATATCGGCGGCGGTCAGATCATACAGGTCGGCGGCGGTCTGGACCAGTCCCTTGTCGATGAGCTGGTTCAGCACCGCAGGCCCCAGGCCGTCGATATCCATGGCATTGCGGCTGGCGAAATGGGTGAGATTCCGCAGACGCTGAGCCGGACATTCCGCACCGGTGCAGCGCAGGGCCACGCCGTCCGGGTCCCGCTCCACCGGTGCGCCGCACACGGGACAGGTCTGGGGCAGATAATAGGGCGCCGCGCCGCTGGGACGGCGGTCCGGCACCACCTCCACGATCTCGGGGATGATCTCTCCGGCCTTCTGCACCACCACCGTGTCGCCGATGCGAATGTCCTTCTGAGTGATATAGTCCTGGTTGTGCAGGGTGGCAAAGGTAACGGTGGTGCCCGCCAGACGAACGGGCTCCAGCTCCGCCTTGGGGGTCAGAACGCCGGTGCGGCCCACCTGGACCACAATGTCACGGATGCGGGAGGTCTTGCGCTCCGGCGGGTATTTGAAAGCAACGGCCCATCTGGGACACTTGGCGGTACTGCCCAGTATATTGCGGTCTGACAAGTTGTTCAGCTTTACAACAGCGCCGTCGATATCAAAGGGGAATTCCATCCGCGTGTCACCCAGACGGCCGATCTCGCGGAGGATATCCGCCCCCTCTGACAGGGTGGTATGGGGGATGGCAGGGAATCCCTGTTCCTTCAGATACTCGATGGTCTCGGCATGGGTGGTGAACGTCCGGCCCTCTGCCAGCTGAAGGTTGAACACCGCAATATCCAGCCTGCGCCTGGCGCAGACCTTGGGGTCCTTCTGGCGCAGGGAGCCAGCAGCAGCATTGCGGGGATTGGCCATCAGGGGCTTTCCCTCCAGCTCCAGCCGGTCGTTGATCTCCTGAAAAACGGAGCGGGCCATATACACCTCGCCCCGGACGATGAGCCGGGGCAGCTTTTCCGGAAGCACCATGGGAATGGAGCGAATGGTGCGCAGATTCCCGGTGACATCCTCGCCCTTGCGCCCATCGCCCCGGGTGGCGCCCTGATAGAACACGCCGTCCCGGTATTCCAAAGCCACGGACAGGCCGTCTACCTTGGGCTCCACGCTGTATTCCGCCCGGGGCAGGGTTTCCAGCACCTTGGCCAGGAAATCCTGAACCTCACTTCCGTCGAATACGTCCTCCAGGCTCTCCAGCGGGACGGGGTGCACCACCTCCGCAAAATCATTCAGCGTGGCGTCGCCCACCCGCTGGGTGGGGGAGTCCGGGGTGATCTCCTCCGGGTGCTCCCGCTCCAGGTCCTCCAGGCGGCGGTAAAGGCGATCGTATTCAAAGTCGCTGATGGTGGGATCGTCCAGCACATAATAGCGGTAGCTGTGGGTGTTCAGAGTGTCCCGCAGCTCCCTCATTTCTGTTTTATAGTCCATGTTTCACTTATCCTTTGTTCATGATGTTGTCCCGGGCGGTATCCTCCAGCTCATCGGGCGTGGTACTGAAGTAGGTGTACGTCTCCGGCACGGAGCCGACGATGACGGTCTCTGCCACGGCGATCTCGTTGCTGACCTTGGTGGAGGCGGTGAAGCCCGGCAGGAGAATGCTGGTGTACACGTCCACGCTCAGCAGAATCTGATGCCGGGTCTGGTTGATACCGGCGGCGGAAAAGGCGTTGCGGAGGCTGGCGTCCGTGGAGCCCACCGCCTGCATCCGCACCCGGATGCAGGGCCCCCGGCCCGCCAGCAGGGTAGAGCCGGTGAGGGTCCCCACGGGGATAGACAGCTCGCTGGTGGATACCTCCGACAGCCGCCGGAGAATCTCGTCGGCGATCTGGGACCGCAGACGGTTAAAGGCCGCCATGTTGCTTTCCAGAGCCGCCACCCGGCCGGTTTCGTCCTTTTCCAGGTGGATCAGCACGTTATAGTCCACCTGGCCGCTGTCGATGGCGTCCCGGACGGCGTCCACCACGATGCGGTTGACGGCGTTGGACACCCGCGCGGTGGCCAGGCTGACGATGATGGGCCGCATATGCAGCACCGCCGCGCAGCCCAGGCCCGCTGTCAGCAGGACCGCCAGCACCAGCCAGGTCAGCCTCCGCTGCCGCCCGGTCAGGCGTAGATAACGCATTCTTCTCACGGCACACACCCCCTATGGGTCAATATATGCCGCGGGGGGAGCGGTCGTTACTCCTGCCAGGAGTTGACGATGGATTTGAAGGTCTTGCCCCGCTCCATGAAATTCTTGAACTGGTCAAAGGCGGCGCAGGCAGGGGAGAGGGTCACCACGTCCCCGGGAACGGCCCGATCCCGGGCGGTCTCCACGGCGCGCTGGAACGGCGTCACATCCAGTATTTCCGGATGGCCCGGCCGGTAGCCGGGGGCCTGCTCCACGGCGGCACGGATTTTATCTGCCGTGGCGCCGCACAGGATCAGCAGCTTCACGTGCTCCACCACCTCGGGGCCCAGCACATCGAAGGGAATGTGCTTGTCATAGCCCCCGGCGATGAGGATTACCTTCTCCTTGAAGGAGCGCAGGCCCGCGATGGTGCGGGAGGGACTGGAGGCGATGGAATCGTTGTAAAACCGGACGCCGTGCCAGGTGCGCACCAGCTCGATGCGGTGCTCCACGCCGTTGAAGGCCCGGGCAAAGGTGCGGATCACGTCGTCGGGCACCAGGCCGTCTACCGCCGCAATGGCGGCCATGTAGTTCTCCACGTTGTGGACGCCGGGCAGGCGGATGTCTTCGGTGGTCATGATCTGACGCTCCCGGCCGTCCCGGCGGGAGATCACGGCGTTGCCCCGCAGGAACACGCCGTTTTCCGGCTCCTCCCGGCGGCTGAAATACAGGGCACGGCCCGGGGCATGGGCGGACAGCTCCCGGGTGATGGCGTTGTCCAGGTTGAACACGGCGATGTCGCCGGGCTGCTGGTGGCGGAAGATGTTCTCCTTGGCCCAGATATATTCCTCCATGCTCTTGTGAACGTCCAGGTGGTTGGGGGCCAGATTGGTCACCACGGCGATGTGGGGGCTGTGGGTCATGGTCATCAGCTGGAAGCTGGACAGCTCCACCACCGCGCGGTCCTCCGGGCCGATCTGCTCGATGCGAGGCAGCAGCGGAAAGCCGATGTTGCCGCCCAAAAAGACGTTGAAGCCCTGCGCCTTTAAAAATTCCGCAATCACCGAGGTGGTGGTCGTCTTGCCGTCCGAGCCGGTGACCGCATAGATCTTGCAGGGGCACAGGTCGAAAAACAGCTCCATCTCGCTGACCACCGCCACGCCGCTGCGCTGCGCCTCCTGCAGGGCCGGGTGATAGTAGTACATGCCCGGCGTGCGCA
>OLWW01001367.1_pt1 | contig 10685 bp, 7 predicted proteins | sample 1673991 | NCBI WGS metagenome assembly OLWW01 (sample SAMEA103958136, study PRJEB25191) | human gut metagenome
GCTTTCAACAGCTTATACTCCCGGTGTTGCCGAGCCGTGTCTTAAAATTAAAGAGAACAAAGAGCTATCGTTTAAGCTTACAAGGCGTTGGAACACGGTTGCCGTTGTTACAGACGGCACAGCTGTTTTGGGCCTCGGCGATATAGGTCCGGAAGCAGGAATGCCTGTTATGGAAGGCAAATGCTGTCTTTTTAAAGAATTTGCAGATGTTGATGCGTTTCCGCTTTGCATAAAATCGAAAGATGTTCAAGAAATTGTGCGCACGGTGTGGTTATTATCAGGCAGCTTCGGCGGAATCAATCTTGAAGATATCGCAGCGCCGAGATGTTTTGAAATAGAAAGAAAGCTTAAAGAAATTTGCGATATTCCGGTTTTTCACGATGACCAGCATGGCACCGCTGTTGTTGTTGGCGCGGCTCTTCTTAATGCTTTGCGCCTTGTTAAAAAAGACATCAAAAAAGTACGCTGTGTTATAAACGGCGCCGGCTCTGCGGGAATTGCAATTGCAAAACATTTGCTGCGAATTGGTGTAGGCGATATTGTTATGGTCGACAGGTTCGGTGTGCTTTTTAAGGGCAATAAGGAAATGAACCCTGCGCAAGCCGAAATGGCGGAGTTTACAAACAAAAGCGGTATTATGGGTAATCTTGCAGATGCAATGAAAAATGCAGATGTTTTCATCGGCGTTTCAGCGCCGGGCGTTGTGAGTGAGGAAATGGTGCGCTCTATGAACAGAGACGCTGTTGTATTTCCTATGGCTAACCCAACGCCGGAAATAATGCCGGACATTGCAAAGAGAGCAGGCGCACGGGTAGTTGGAACGGGTCGTTCTGATTTTCCGAACCAGATTAACAATGTTTGCGCTTTCCCCGGAATTTTTCGAGGCGCATTGGACGTTCGTGCAACAGATATTAACGACGAGATGAAACTTGCGGCATCATATGCCATTGCTTCTTTGGTCTCCGATGACGAGCTTAATGAGGACTACATTATGCCAAAAGCTTTTGATAAGCGTGTGGGAAAAACCGTGGCTGCTGCTGTTGCAAAAGCTGCTAGAGAAAGCGGAGCTTGCAAAGAGTAAATTATGCCAATGTTAAATTTGTCTATAAATTTTTGTGAATCATCTGAAACACAGTTAAAATAATCCATTTTAATTTTTTGATATCAGTGATATAATAGATACGGAATACAGTGCTCAGCACTTTGCAAAACCTTGTTGTGAGCACTGTAATTAACTGCTTTTTCAAAAGGAGAGGTTGAATATGAGAATAGGTGCACAGTTTTATACTGTTAAGGACTTTACAAAGGATCTTAAAAGCTTTGATGAAACTCTTAAGAAGGTTGCTGATATCGGCTTTAAAACAGTGCAGATTTCAGGTACTTGTGATTTTAATGCAGCGTGGCTTCGCGATAAGCTTAAAGAATACGGGCTTAAATGCGTGCTGACTCATACTGCACCAGATAAGCTTATAAACGCAACTGAGTATGTTATTGAAGACCACAGAACATTCGGTTGCGACCACATAGGTCTCGGTGCCATGCCGTATCTTTGGAACAGCGAGGTTTCCATGGAAAAGGTTGTGAGTGATTTCAAAGAAACCTTTATTCCTGTTGCGGAAAAGATCAGGGATGCCGGAATGCACTTTATGTATCACAACCATGATCTTGAATTTACAAAAACACCCGATGGCAAGCGCACATATTATGATGTTCTGATTGATGAAATCGACCCGTCGCTTATGGGTTTTACAGTTGATACATATTGGGTTCAAGCGGGCGGCGAAGACCCTGCAGATATGATAAGACGTCTGAAAGGCAGATGCTCGAAGGTTCATTTTAAAGACTACAAAATTTTGCGCGGCGGCGATCCGGCATTACGCCTTGCTGCTTGCGGCGATGGTAATCTCAATTTTGAAAAGATTGCCGAAGCTTGCGAATATGCAGGTGTTGAGGATATCCTTATTGAGCAGGACAATTGCTACGGCGAGGATCCGTTCGAGTGCCTTGAGCGCAGCTATAAATATCTTAAATCCTTGGGAATTGAAAAATAAAATGTAAAAGGGTCGCACAAATGGCAGTGCGGCTCTTTTTTTCACTTGCGTTTTAAAAACTGCATAAAATAAAACAGAGATATTTTTGCGGTATTTGATTAAACTGCGGCAGACGGGGAAAAATGGTAATGTGACGGCTGAGTATAACGTGATTTTAATTTTTAGCTGTGCACATATATTTTAAAATGTGAGTGAGGATTATGTCAATAAAACGAGGGGAAATTTATTATGCGGATCTAAGCCCTGTTGTTGGGTCGGAGCAAGGCGGTGTAAGACCGGTTCTCATAGTTCAAAACGATGTCGGCAACAGGTACAGTCCGACTGTTATTGCCGCTGCCATAACAAGTCAGCACGAAAAGGCACATCTTCCGACGCACATAAAGGTTAATGCGGACGGCTGCGGACTTGCAAAGGATTCAATAGTGCTGCTTGAGCAGGTGAGGACGATAGATAAACAGCGGCTTAAGGAAAAAATGGGTACACTTGATAACACCGCAATGAACAGAGTAGATAAGGCTTTGAGCGTAAGCTTCGGTTTGGGTGCGCAATAACGTATTAAAATTTAATATTCGCCATTGCACATTTTGCGATTATGTTGTAGAATAGATGTTGTAACAATTAAGAAAATGAGCATGCTGTGCTTTTAAAAAAATGAGGATACCTATGACAGAATTGCAAAAGAAATATCTTGCTTTGAGAAAAAGTATTATTGAAAAAGAATTTTCAAGAATGAACAATATGCAGCTGAGTGCTGTTACAACAGCAATAGGTCCCGTGCTGATACTTGCCGGTGCCGGCAGCGGCAAAACTACTGTACTTGTTAACAGAATTGCATATCTTGTTAAATACGGTAATGCATATAATTCGGAAATAACACCCGGTGAAGAGGTTTTGGAAAAGGTGCTTCAGCAGGGAGAATCGGCTGATTATTCATTTTTTTCCGTTGAGCCGCCAAAGCCGTGGGAAATTTTGGCGATCACCTTTACTAATAAAGCAGCCGGCGAGCTGAAGGACAGAATCGAAACAAGACTCGGCGAAAGTGCACAGTACATAAAGGCGGGCACTTTTCACTCGGTCTGTTCAAAAATATTGCGCCGTGATGCCGAAAGACTCGGCTACGACAGTCACTATACGATTTACGATCAAGATGATCAAAAACGATTGATGAAGCAGGTTTGCAAGGAACTTAATATTGACGAAAAACAGGTCCCTTTGCGCTCGATTCTTAATGCGATCAGCCATGCCAAAGATTCACTTGTTTCGCCGGAGGAATTTTTGCAGGATGCAGGAAGTGATGTAAGGCTTAAGCTTATTGCAAAGGCTTATAAAGGATATCAAACAGCGCTTAAAGAAGCGGATGCTATGGATTTCGATGATCTTATTGCAAACACCGTTAAGCTGTTCTCGGAAAATCCCGATGTGCTGGACTATTACCGAAAGCGAATATCCTATGTTATGGTGGACGAATATCAGGACACTAACCACGCACAGTATATGTTTGTGAAGCTGCTTTCCGGTGAGCATCGCAACATATGTGTTGTGGGTGACGACGACCAGAGTATATACCGTTTTCGCGGGGCAACGATCGAAAATATTTTAAGCTTTGAAAAGGAATATCCCGATGCAGCTGTTATTCGTCTTGAGCAGAATTACCGCTCAACGCAGAATATTCTCGATGCTGCCAACGCAGTTATTTCGCACAATTTTGCAAGAACGGGCAAAAGTCTTTGGACGGATAACGGCTGCGGTAATAAGATCAACTGTGTTACTTTGGACAGCGAAAGGGAAGAGGCACGCTTTGTTGCCGATAAGGTTTTAGAGCATATAAGAAACGGCGGCAAATATTCCGATTGCGCAGTGCTTTACAGAATGAATGCACAGTCGAATGTGCTTGAGAGCGTGTTTGTGCGTCTCGGTATTCCGTATCGTGTTGTGGGCGGCATGCGCTTTTACGATCGCAAGGAAATTAAAGATATAATTGCATATTTAAACCTTTTAAACAACACGAGTGATAACATACGTCTCCGTCGTATTATAAATGAGCCCAAACGAGGAATAGGTGATACAACGCTTTCTTATGTTGCGGAAATTGCAGCTGCGGAGGACAAGTCTTATTTCGATATAATGGAGCACGCAAAGGAATACCCCACTCTTTCGCGTGCTGCTGAAAAGATGCAGGCATTTTGCAGCATTATTCGTGAGCTTCAAAGAGCTGCTGAGGATTACAGCCTTACTGACCTTTTGCAAACGGTTATTCAAAAAACAGGCTATGGTGAATACTTAAACTCTTTGCCGATCGAGGAAAGCGACCGTGCCGAAAACGTTAAGGAGCTTGCAACTTCGGTAACTCAGTATGAGCTTGAAAACGAAGAAGCGTCGCTTTCGGGTTTTTTGGAAGAAGTTGCGCTTGTCAGCGATATGGATTCTTATGACACCGAAGCTGACGCAACCGTGCTTATGACTCTCCATTCCGCCAAGGGCTTGGAGTTTAACACTGTGTTCTTGGTTGGTATGGAAGAAGGCATTTTCCCGAGCGGACAAACCATATACGGCGGACCGGAGGAAATGGAAGAGGAGCGCAGAATTGCGTATGTCGGCATAACTCGTGCCAAAAAAGAGCTTTACATAACCAACACCTTCAGAAGAATGATTTACGGTCAGACAAGCTATAATAAACAGTCGCGATTTGTTAACGAGATTCCTAAAGCTTTGTGCAACTGCGAGCTTAAAACAAGCTCATCACCGTTTTCTTCAGGCAGCACATTCAGGTCTGTTTCACACAGTGCCGCACAGACTTCAAGACCGCAGTTTAATACTTCGGCAGCACATCAGAGCAAACCGCAGCTTAATGTTAAGTTTAATATAGGCGACACCGTTCACCACGGTACATTCGGTGACGGCATCGTGCTTAAAGCCACTCCAATGGGTAATGATGTGCTGTTGGAAATCGATTTCCCGAATACCGGCAAAAAGAAGCTTATGGCGGCATTTGCAAAACTTACAAAAAATTGATTGCCGAATACGTTGTTGGCAATAACAACTGTTGAATCTGCGCTTGTGAAGGGGAGCAAATAAAAATGATACTTTCCGTTGGCATTGTTGCATATAATGAAAAGGAGAATCTGCCTATTCTGCTCAAACAATTAACGGAGCAAACAATCGATAAGGGTCGGGTTGAGCTTTTGCTGATAGACAGCTGCTCAACCGACGGAACAAAACAGATTTTTAACGATTTTAAGAGAGATAACGAACTGTATTTTTACGGAATCGAAATACTTGATAACCCCGGCAAAATCCAAGCTGCCGGTTGGAATGTCGCAATTGACAGCTTCAAGGGCGACGCACTGCTTAGGCTTGACGCTCACGCGAGAATTGAACGTGATTTTTTACAAAGAAACTTAGAGTGTCTTGAAACGGGCGAGATGGTGTGCGGCGGTAAGCGACCTAACCTGCCAAGCTCAGATAAACCGCTTTGTAAGCTTGTGGCTCTTGCCGACCGCTCAATTTTCGGCGGCAGCGTCGGTAAATACCATGAGAGTGAAGGCAAAAAATATGTTGACACTGTTTTCCATGGCTGCTACCGTAAAGAGGTTATTGAAAAGGTCGGGCATTTTAACGAAAAGCTTGGAAGAACCGAGGACAACGACTTTCATCGTCGCATAATTGAGTCAGGATTTAAAATCTGTTATGACCCGAGGATATGCTCATATCAGTTTTCACGCGACAGTGTTAAAGGCGATATTAAGCAGAAATATGCAAACGGTTTTTGGATCGGGAGAACGCTTGGCATCAGTCCTAAATGTATTTCACCTTTTCACTTTGTTCCGTTTTTGTTCGTTGCGGCACTTGCAGCAGCGGTTGTATTTGGCATTTTCGTTTCGTTTTTGCCGCTTTGGCTGATTCTCGGTGTGTATTTTACGGCAGATATTGTGCTTAGCATTGCGGCGGTTTTGGGTGAAAAAGAAAAGCTTTCTGTATTTTGGCTTTTGCCTGTTTTGCTTTTCTTGCTTCACTTAGCTTACGGCGCAGGTACTGCGATTGGTTTGCTGAGCATAATTTATAATGATCCGCGAAAAGCGGTTTAACGGCATCAAAATACACTTTGCGCAGTTGACTAATGCGGCTTATTGTGGTATTATTCCTTTTGTTATTCTTTTGGTTGGAGGACTGGTATGGCAGACGAAAGACCTATCGGCGTTTTCGACTCGGGACTCGGCGGGTTAACCGTTGTGCGCGAGCTGATCAAGCAAATGCCGAATGAGGATATTATATATTTCGGCGACACGGGCAGAGTACCGTATGGTACAAAAAGCCGTGAGACAATTCGTAAATATACAAAACAGGATGAGAGCTTTCTGCTTTCAAAAGGTGTAAAGCTTATTGTTGCCGCTTGCGGTACCGTAAGCTCGGTTGCACCCGATATTGGGCAGCTGCTGCCCGTTCCTTTTATGGAAGTGGTCACACACGCTGCGCTTCGTGCGGTTGAGGCTACAAAAAACGGCAAAATAGGCGTTATAGGAACACCCGCTACAATCACCAGTAATTCATATAAAAAAATAATAGAAAAGACGCTTGCCGGCGCGGAGGTGTTTCAAAATGACTGCCCGCTTTTTGTGCCGCTTGTCGAGGCGGGTTGGATTGACCGTAACGATCCCGTTACCATTGAAACCGCAAGGCGCTACTTGCTTCCTTTAAAAGAAAAGTGCGTTGATGTGTTGATTATGGGTTGTACTCATTACCCCGTTCTCACCGATATTATTCGCGATGTTATGGGCGGTGGAGTTCAGCTTGTTAACACAGGTGAGTATACCGCAAAGGCGGTTAAAAAGTTTATATCAGAGCATTCGCTTGCTGCGGAAAGAGTGGGTAGCGGAAAGCGTACATATTACGTGAGCGACTGCCCTGAGTCTTTTTCGTCAACTGCGTCAATTCTAATGGGTAAGAATATAACTGATTCGGTTGAACGTGTGTATATCGATAACATCAAGGAGCTTTTTTAATGAAAAAGGTAATGCTTAGTATAAACGGTGAACAGGATTGCGGCGGTGTTAAAAATGTAACACAATTTGCCTCTGTTGCCGAGTATTACGAAAACGACGGTGAAATCAGAATTATATACGATGACAGTGCCGAGCTGGGACTTGAAGGAGTTAAATCGACTCTTATAATCTCTGCCGACGGTATGGTTATAATGGAACGCGGCGGCGGTGAATACGGCAATATTGTTGTGGAGCAGGGGAGAAGGCACATTTGTGAATACAACACGGAATACGGTCAGCTGATTCTCGGTATTTTCGGAAAGAGCGTTGAAAACCGTATTGAAAGCGGTGTCGGAAGCATAAGTATGAGCTATTCGATAGATGTTGACTCAGGATTTTTGAGTGATAACAGAATTGATATAAGACTCGAGGAGGAAGTTTAAAAGATGTCAATAATAGTTCGGAACACAAAGAATGATATAAAAGAAGCAATTTTAAATGCGGCAGGAAGAGCAGTTGCAAACGGAGAATTCAGCGCCGTTGCATTGCCTGCATTTACAGTTGAAGAGCCGGCCGACCATTCCCACGGTGATTTTGCCGTGAACGCTGCAATGGCATGGGCAAGGGCGCTTAAAAGTGCGCCGCGCAAAATTGCCGAAGCTGTGGTTAAATATTGTGACTTTTCCGGAACGCTTATAGATAAGGTTGAAATTGCAGGGCCAGGTTTTTTAAATTTTTTTGTGCGCGATGAATATTATGCAGCCGTTCTTAAGGATGTTGAAGCTTGCAATGAAAACTACGGCAATTCCGATGTAGGCAAGGGTAAAAAGGTTATGGTTGAATTTGTTTCGGCAAACCCAACCGGGCCTATGCATATCGGTAACGCAAGAGGCGGTGCTTTAGGTGATACCTTGGCTGCGGTGCTGAAAAAAGCCGGCTATGATGTAACGCGTGAGTTCTACGTTAACGATGCCGGCAACCAGATCAACAAGTTTGCACTTTCGCTTGAAGCAAGGTATCTTGAGATTTTCGATTCCTCGTTTCCTTTCCCTGAAGACGGATATCACGGAGCTGATATAACAGAACGAGCAAAGGAATTTGCGGATATCAATGGTGATAAGTTTGTTTCCGTTTCTGTCGAAGAGCGCAGAAAAGCCCTTGTCGATTATGCATTGCCGCTTAATATCGCCGCGCTTAAAACCGACCTTGAGGCATATCGCATTAACTATGATGTGTGGTTCAGAGAATCATCGCTTTATGCCGACGGTACTCTTAAGAAGGTTATTGAAATGATGAAGGAGAGGGGACTTACTTACGAAAAAGAGGGCGCACTGTGGTATAAAAACGCTGAATTCACAGCAGCTTTGCTTAAAAAGCAGGGCAAGAGTGACGCTGATATCGAAAAGCTTGAGCTTAAAGACGATGTGCTGATTCGTGCAAACGGTAATCCAACATATTTTGCAGCAGATATTGCTTACCATTACAACAAATTTGCAATACGTAAATTTGATACCGTAATAAATGTTTGGGGTGCGGACCACCACGGCCACGTTGCAAGACTTAAGGGAGCAATGGATGCAATAGGACTTTCCGGAGATAAGCTTGACATTGTACTGATGCAGCTTGTGCGATTAGTGCGCGGAGGTGAGGTTGTTAAGGTTTCAAAGAGGACAGGTAAATCTATAACCCTTAAAACGCTGCTCGACGAAGTGCCGATTGATGCAGCACGGTTTATTTTTAATTCAAAAGAACCGTCAACCCACTTGGAGTTTGATCTCGACCTTGCTGTGCAGGAGAGCAGCCAAAATCCCGTTTACTATGTGCAATATGCTCATGCGAGAATCTGCAGTATTTTGCGCGCACTTAAAAACGACGGTATTGAGCCGAGAGAATGTAAAAATGATGAGCTTTGTCTGCTTTCAACCGATGAAGAAAAAGCTCTTATTCGCCATATCGCAGCGCTGACAGGCGAGATTGAAGCCGCTGCAAAATCCTATGATTCAGCAAGAATTACAAGGTATGTATTAGAGCTTGCAACACTTTTTCATAAGTTTTATAATTCATGCCGTGTTAAGGGCGTGGAGGAGCCGCTCATGCAGGCACGTATAGCCCTTTGCAATGCAACGGCATCGGTGATACGTGTTGTGCTTTCAATGCTTAAGATCGACGCACCTGAGGCAATGTAAATGCTTTTTATAGTTAAATTGCAGAATAAACAAGAAGAGCTGTCAGACTTTCAAAAAATCTGATAGCTCTTTTTGTTTATAACAATTAGAATAATAGCACCGCAGATGGGTTCAAGGTTGCGAAAAGCCCGTATTGACGGCACTTTCAAAGTTGTGCAATTATTCCCACTCAACGGTTCCCGGAGGTTTTGAGGTTATATCGTAAACAACGCGGTTAACGCCGTTTACCTCGTTGATTATGCGGTTGGAAACTTTGCCGAGAATATCGTAGGGAATTTTTGCCCAATCGGCTGTCATAAAGTCGTCGGTTGTGACGGCGCGAATTGCTATGAGCTGTTCGTATGTTCTGCCGTCACCCATAACGCCGACGGTTTTTACACCGGGGAGCACTGCGAAAAACTGGCTCATTTCCTTTTCGTATCCGCAGCGCGCCATTTCGTCACGTAAAACTGCGTCTGCTTCCTGCAAAAGCTTTACCTTTTCCTCTGTGATGTCACCTATAATGCGCACGCCGAGTCCCGGACCCGGAAATGGTTGACGCCACACAAGCTGTTTCGGTATTCCAAGCAACTCTCCGACCTTGCGAACCTCGTCTTTGAACAGATCTTTAAGCGGCTCGATAACGCCCTGAAATTTAATATCATCAGGCTGTTTTACCTGGTTATGATGCGTTTTAATGACTGCGGCGTCGCCTTTGCCGCTTTCAATTCTGTCAGGATAGATAGTACCTTGCGCAAAGAAACCTGTTGCGTAGTTTTCGCGAATTTTGTTCCAGAACACCCTGTAAAACTCTTCGCCGATTATATGTCGTTTTTTCTCTGGATCTACAACGCCCTTCAGCTTTTTATAAAACTCTTGTTGACAGTTTATTCTCACAAAATTCATATCAAAAAGCTTTGTGAATGTCTCTTCAACAAAATCGCCTTCGTCCTTGCGCATAAGTCCTTGATCAACGAAAACACAGGTCAACCTCTTGCCGATGGCTCTGCTGATAAGCGCCGCTGCAACAGAGGAATCAACACCGCCTGAAAGACCGAGCACAACGTTGCCGTCGCCGACTTCGTTGCGTATTTCCTCAACCGTTTTTTCAATAAAACCTTCCATTTTCCAATCGCCGCTGCATTTGCAAACATTGCGAACGAAGCTGTCGATCATTCCCATACCGTATTCGGTATGGTTGACCTCCGGATGAAATTGAACGGCGTACAGCTTACGCTCTTTATTCTCCATTGCGGCAATAGGGCAATTTTCTGTATGAGCTGTTACTTTAAATCCGGACGGAGCCTCACTAATGTAATCTGTGTGGCTCATCCACGAAATAGCGGATTTCGGCATATTATTTATGCTGGAAAACAGGGGGGAGGTCAAATCGTAAAATGTTTCGGTTTTTCCGTATTCGGAATAAGGCGCTGTTGTTACTTTTCCGCCGAGAGTATAAGCCATCAGCTGGCAGCCGTAGCAAATACCGA
>OLWW01001368.1_pt1 | contig 10681 bp, 7 predicted proteins | sample 1673991 | NCBI WGS metagenome assembly OLWW01 (sample SAMEA103958136, study PRJEB25191) | human gut metagenome
TCAATGTAACACTATGGATAAGAGCAAAAAACTGATTATTGTCATTATTCTGCTGGTTGTGATTATCGGCGGAGTTTCTTTTTATGCTTTTCATCAAGCAAAAGAGAATAAGGAAATGAGCGAACTCTTCGCTGTGGAAAAACTGGAAATGGAAAACGAATATACAACTTTCGCCACCCAATATGATGAACTTCAGATACAGATAAACAATGATTCCTTGCGCGAAAAGCTGGAGAGTGAGAAGCTGAAAACACAGCGGCTGCTAGAAGAATTACGACAAGTAAAGACCAGTAACGCAGCTGAGATCATGCGTTTGAAGAAAGAACTGAAAACAGTACGTGCCGTACTACGCACCTATGTTATCCAAATAGATTCACTGAACAAACTCAACCAAGCACTAGCTGAAGAAAACCAAGAAGTAAAACAAAAATATACGCAGGCAACCCGTCAAATCAATAATTTATCGCAAGAGAAAAAGAATCTGAATGAAAAGGTCACCTTGGCAGCCCAATTGGATGCCACAGGAATTAGCGTAGAGCCTAGAAATAAACGTGGTAAAACAGCCAAGAAAGTAAAAGATGTGAAAAAGATAGCCATCTCGTTCACCATTGTCAAGAATATTACCGCCAAAACAGGTGAACGTACTTTATATATACGTATTGCCAAACCAGACAATGACATACTAACCAAAAACGCTTCAAACACATTCCCATACGAAAACCGTAATTTGGTTTATTCCATCAAGAAATACATAGAATACACCGGAGAAGAACAAAATGTAACCGTATATTGGGACGTAGAGGAATATTTGCCTGCCGGAACTTATCATGTTTATATTTTCGCTGATGGAACCATGATAGGACAACAAGCTTTCAGCATGAAATAACAAGGAACATTCTCCCCTCCAATATATTTAATAAAAAAACAGCCGGTTGGAAACGAACCGGCTGTTTTTTTCTCCACCAAGCAAAAGCAGTAAACATACAGATTGCAGAATTATAAAAATATTTTAAAATAACATCCAGAATATGGCTTTCTTGAAGATTTGTCTTATTTTTGTTGCATAAACAACTTAAAAACAACAAAACAAGAACACTATAATGAAAAAGATTGCAGCTTTTATCCTATTTATCGGTGTTTTAGATAGTATTTCAGCCCAAAGCACACTCACCTTAGATAGTTGTCGTGCTTTAGCATTATCCAACAATAAAGAGTTGCGCATTTCAGCTGAAAAGATAACAGCTGCACATTATGAAAAGAAAGCGGCTTTTACCAATTATCTTCCTAAGATTGCGGCTATAGGAACCTATATGCGCACTCAGAAAGAAATCTCTTTATTAAGTGACGAACAAAAGGGAGCTATCAGTCAGATAGGGACTACCGCCCAAGGCTCCATACAGGAAACTTTCCAACAACTGGCAGCTTCCAATCCCGAACTCGCACAAATACTGCAACCACTTGCTCCCCTCATCCCAGGTATTGGAAATGCACTGAACAAGGTAGGACAAGGTTTGGTAGATGCGCTGCGCACCGACACACGCAATATGTATGCAGGAGCTGTAACCCTTACCCAACCCATCTTCATGGGAGGAAAAATTGTTGCCTACAATAAAATCACCAAATACGCTGAACAACTGGCCGAATCACAACACGCCACCGGTATGCAGGATATCATTTTGAGTACAGACCAAGCTTACTGGCAAGTCATCTCACTGATAAACAAGAAAAAACTAGCCCAAAGCTATCTGCAACTGGTCAGCCAACTGGACAGTGATGTAGATAAAATGATAACCGAAGGTGTCGCCACCAAAGCCGACGGACTAAGTGTAAAAGTAAAAGTGAATGAAGCCGAAATGAAGCTCACACAAATAGACAACGGATTAAGCCTATCTAAAATGGTACTATGCCAATTATGCGGTCTGCCTTTAAATGATGAAATACGTTTAGCAGATGAAGACGTAGAAAGCTTAACTCTCCTTGAATATCATGTAGGTGATAATGTAGCCACCGCTTTGGCAAATCGCGAAGAATTACGAAGTTTGGATCTAGCTAATAAAATTTATGACCAAAAAGTCAATATCACCCGCGCGGGATTTCTTCCTACAGTGGCTCTGACCGCCAACTACATGGTAACCAATCCCTCATTGGTAAACGGCTTTGAACGCAAATTCCGCGGCATGTGGGCTGTTGGCGCTATGGTACAAATTCCAATATGGAACTGGGGCGAAGGAATGTATAAGGTAAAAGCTGCCAAAGCGGAAGCAAACATTGCCCGCTATCAACTGGCAGATGCAAAAGAAAAGGTAGAATTGCAGGTAAGCCAAGCCAGCTATAAAGTAAATGAAGCAGCCAAACGCCTGAGTATGGCTGAAAAAAATCTGGAAAAAGCAGACGAGAATCTGCGCTATGCCAAACTGGGATTCATGGAAGGAGTCATTCCTACCAGTAACGTATTGGAAGCGCAAACCGCTTGGTTATCTGCCCAGTCGGACAAAATAGACGCTCAGATTGATGTAAAACTGACTGAAGTCTATTTGCGCAAATCAATGGGAGTGCTTAAATAAAAATTAAAGATTAAAAACGAAAAGATATGGCAGAAAGATCACAACACAGCAATATTTTGCTGGCATTTATTTCACTGACAGCAGTCATTGTCATAGTGTCACTGATAGGTTTCTTTACACTGGGTAAAGGTCCGGAAATCATTCAGGGGCAAGCAGAAGCCGACGAATACCGTGTATCCAGCAAAGTGCCGGGACGCATTCTGGAATTTCGTGTAAAGGAAGGAGACAAAGTAAAAGCCGGTGACACACTGGCTATCCTTGAAGCCCCCGATGTAAAAGCCAAACTTTCTCAAGCACAAGCTGCCGAACAAGCAGCACAAGCCTTGAATGAAAAAGCACAACGAGGTACCCGCCAAGAGCAACTGCAAGCTGCCTACGAAATGTGGCAGAAAGCCAAAGCCGGAGTAGAAATTGCTGAAAAGTCATACAACCGTGTCAACCGGCTCTTTGAACAAGGCGTAATGTCCGCGCAAAAACGTGATGAAGCCAAAGCACAATTTGATGCCATGACCGCTACAGAAAAAGCAGCACGCTCCCAATACGAAATGGCAAAGAACGGTGCACAACGTGAAGACAAAGCAGCAGCCGCAGCCCAAGTAGAACGTGCCAAAGGTGCTGTAGCCGAAGTTTCCTCCTACATAGACGAAACGATACTGACCGCGTCAGCTGATGGAGAAGTGACCGAAATTTTTCCCAAAGCAGGCGAACTGGTAGGTACCGGTGCCCCCATTATGAACGTGGCCCGCTTGAATGACATGTGGGTAACATTTAATGTACGCGAAGATTTCCTAAAAGACTTTACCGTAGGAAATGAGATTAGCGCATTTATTCCTGCCTTTGACAAAGAAATAAAATTCAAGGTTACTTATATGAAAGATCTGGGTACATATGCTGCCTGGAAAGCAACCAAGACTACGGGACAATTCGACCTGAAGACCTTCGAGGTGAAAGCTGTTCCTGTAGAGAGAACAGACGGATTGCGTCCGGGAATGAGTGCCATCATCGAGAAATAACAAACAATGAACAATACTGTCCATAACCGTATATTCCGCATAGCCCGGCGTGAAGTGTTCCGCATCGCCACAAGACCGCTATATCTGTTCTGCATGATCATAGCTCCCTTGTTCTGTTACCTCTTCTTTACTACATTAATGTGGAACGGACTCCCTACGGATATGCCGGCAGGTGTGGTCGATTTGGACAACACAGCTACCACACGCAGCATCATCCGTAATCTGGACGCTTTTCAGCAAACTAAAATCATAGCGCATTACCCCAGTTTCGCAGATGCCCGCAAAGCCATGCAGCAAGGGAAAATCTATGCTTTCTACTATATTCCAAAAGGAACTACCGACAAGGCATTAGCAAGCCGCCAACCCAAGGTTTCTTTTTATACCAACTATTCCTATCTGGTAGCTGGTTCATTACTCTATAAAGACCAGCGCACCATGTCCGAGCTGGCGGGTGGAGCCATCGGCCGTGCCACCTTATATGCCAAAGGAGCTACAGAAGACCAGGCCATGGCATTCCTGCAGCCCATAGTCATCGACTCTCATGTATTAAACAACCCATGGCTCAATTACTCTGTATATTTGAGTAACACCATCATACCGGGTATCCTGATGCTGCTTATCTTTATGACCACCGTCTATACCATTGGAAGTGAAATGAAAACCAACACCCAAAAAGAATGGATGAGCATGGCAGACAATTCCATCACCGTAGCCCTGACCGGCAAATTGCTGCCCCAGACTGTAGTTTTCTTTGTCATGGCCACCTTCTATAATGTTTATCTATACGGTTTCCTGCACTATCCCTGTAATAGCGGTATACTGCCCATGCTGTTTGCCGGTCTGTTACTAGTACTGGCTTCACAGGCTTTCGGAGTATTTCTGTTCGGATTGTTTACAACAGTCCGCTTGGCACTGAGCACCGCCTCCCTATGGGGGGTGATTTCTTTCTCCATATCGGGTATGAGTTTTCCGGTTATGGCAATGAATCCTGTATTACAGGCACTGGCCAATCTATTCCCGTTACGCCACTACTTCCTGATTTATGTAGATTTGGCACTTAACGGATATCCGCTGATTTACGCATGGCATTCAGTAGTCGCGTTGATGTTATTCATGCTGTTGCCTTTCTTTATACTGAAAAGACTGCGCACAGTACTATTACATTATGTATATATTCCCTAAAACGGCAAACAGGTATGAAAACATATAAACTCAAAGATATCATCTCACAAGGAACCAAGGACCTTTTCTACATCTGGTGGCAAGAGTTGAAAGCAGTTGTAAAGGATCAGGGTGTACTTATCTTCTTCATTCTGGTACCACTAGGCTATCCGCTTCTCTATACCTTTATATATACCAATGAAACAGTGCGTGAAGTCCCTGCTGCTGTAGTAGATAACAACCGTTCCAGCCTCAGCCGTGAATACCTGCGCCTGGTAGATGCAGGTGCCGACTTGGAAATAGTATCTCATTGCAGTGATATGGAAGAAGCAAAAACTTTATTGAAGAACGGCAAAGTGTATGGCATCATCTATATTCCTGAAAGCTTCAGCCGCGACATTACTAAAGGAGTTCAAACCCATGTCACCATCTACTGTGACATGAGCGGTATGCTATACTACAAAGCCATGCTGACAGCCAACACCAATGCCTCGCTGGTAATGAACAAACAGATAAAGATAGAACGCTCCGGCAACACAACCATCCGACAAGATGAAGTGAGCACGTCTCCCATAGCGTATGAGGATATTTCCATTTTCAATCCGCAGAACGGTTTTGCCAGCTTCCTGATACCCGCCGTACTGATACTGATTATCCAACAAACTTTACTGCTAGGAGTAGGTCTATCTGCCGGAACTGCTCGTGAGAACAACCGTTTTCGAGACCTTATCCCCATGAGCCGCCATTATCATGGCACGCTGCGCATTGTTTTAGGCAAATCACTGACTTACCTTATGATATATGCTGTCATGGCTACCTATATGCTCTGCCTTGTTCCCAAAATGTTCAGCCTGGTACAAATAGCTCAAGCCGGAACCCTAGCGGCATTCATGTTTCCCTATATACTGGCATGCATCTTTTTCGCGATGACTTGTTCTATCTTTATTCACCATCGGGAAGCCTGTATGATGATTTATGTATTTACCTCAGTACCGTTGCTATTTATCTCAGGCATTTCGTGGCCAGGTACTGCCATTCCTAAATTCTGGGAGGTGGTTTCGTGGTTGTTCCCTTCCACTTTCGGCATCAACGGCTTTGTACGCATCAACAATATGGGAGCCACACTGACCGATGTGCTGACAGAGTACCGGGTATTGTGGATACAAACAGGTGTTTATTTCCTTACCACCTGCATCGTATACCGTCGTCAGATTACCTTAAGCCGCAGACATGTATACGAAAGATTAAAAGAGATTAAGAAAAGACGCAGAACAAATGTCGTCTGAATTTGTTTATAAATTAAGAACTAAATGAATTATTTATGATGAAAAAACTTTTTATTCTGGCATGCGTATGCCTGCTGATTACTTCATGTAACAGCAACTCCAAAAACACTAACGATTCTGCAATCTCCACCGAAACAACGGATATGCACAATGCAGAAAACTCATTGGATTATGACGGTACTTACACCGGAACTTTTCCGGCTGCCGACTGTCCGGGTATCAACATGACCCTGACTATTAAAAAAGACAAGACTTTTGAGTTGATATCAGAATATATTGACCGGCAGGATGCTACTTTCAAAGAATATGGAACTTACTCTGTTGAAGGTAATATCATGACTTTAATTAATGGAGAGGATAAGCAATATTATAAAGTCGGTGAGAATACCCTGACCGCTCTCAATCAAGACAAACAGGCAATAACAGGAGAGTTAGCAGACCATTATATTCTACACAAAAAATAAACTTTACTTCATCTGTCATTTTCATGCCAAAGTGAAGGGTCCGCTTCAATCTATCACAGCCGGATTCTTCACTTTGTTTTTTTATCTGCCCACAATCTGTATTCACACTAATTAACTCCCATTCCTTTTGCTTATTACGATTTTTTCGTAGACTTGCGAAAACATCGTAATCAATTCATTTTCTTATGGAAAAGCTAACGATACAAGAAGAAGAAGTGATGCTTCATATTTGGAGCATGGGAGAATGTTTCGTGAAAGACATAGTTGCTAAATTTCCCGAACCTAAACCACCTTACACTACGGTAGCGTCTATAGTGACCAACCTGAAAAGAAAAGGTTATGTTACAGCCAAGCGCTTCGGTAACACCTATCAATACACCCCTGTAGTGAAACAAAGTGAATACAAACGCACATTTGTAAGTGGTGTGGTCCGAAACTATTTTGCCGACTCGTATAAGGAAATGGTATCTTTCTTCGCTAAAGAGCAAAAAATCTCCGCAACCGACTTGAAAGACATTATTGACCTGATAGAAAAAGAAGAAGATAAATAACCTTGCTAAATTCATAAATATTATGATAACTACAGCTCCCGAACTCATTTACATGCTGAAAGTAAATATAGGCATCGCCTTATTCTATGCTTTCTATAAGCTGTTCTGCTGTCGCGACACTTTCTTCCAATGGCGTCGTATCGCACTGCTGAGTTTTCTTGCACTCTCTTTTCTTTATCCGCTAATGGATATGCAAGCATGGGTGAAAGAACAACCTGCCATCAATGAACTGGCAGATTACTACACACTGATGATGCTAACAGAAACAAATACTTCCACTGCCACAGTAGTCACAGCTCCTGTTGCTATTCCCACACCCGACCTGCTTGATATAATAAAGTTCGTCTATTGGATTGGAATCCTTTTATTATCCGCACGATTTATGATCCAACTAAGCAGTATTTTCCGCCTTGTCTTAAAAAGCAAGAATATAAATGTAGACCAAATATCCATACGCAGTCTATCAGAACCTGCCAATCCATTCTCTTTCTGGCAATGGATTTTCATCTATCTGCCCGGACTGAAAGAAGATGAAAAACAAGAAATCCTGACGCACGAACAGACCCACGTCCGCCAATGGCATTCCATAGATGTCATTATCAGTGAAATAGTGAATATCATTTGCTGGATGAATCCTTTTGCATGGCTGCTGAAAACAGAGATCAGACTCAATTTGGAATACCTTGCCGATCATAAAGTAATGGAATCCGGCACAAATAAGAAAGCATATCAATATCACCTTTTGGGATTAGCCAACCAGAACAGACAAACCGGTTTATATAATAATTTCAACTTATCACACTTAAAAAACAGAATTAAAATGATGAACAAAAAAAGAACCCGCACCACAGGGCATATCAAATATGCCTTGTTTGCACCGCTGACTGCTGCTCTACTCTTGGTCAGCAACATTGAAACCGTGGCACGGACAGCCGAAAGGTTAATCTATTCCACGGAAGAAAGCACCCCACGCCCCGAAAGGGAAGAAGTGGCATCTTTTGTCAACACAGTACAAGGTCTAGTGACTTTCACTATTACCGTAACCAATAGTGAAGGTAAGCCTCAGCCTAATATTACTCTGCAAATCAAACCGGGTAATGAAGTAAAAACTTTCAAGACCAATGCAGAAGGAAAGGCTACTATAGAAGTGGATATGACGACTCCCAAGTATGTTTCCCTAGACGTTTCCTCTCCTAAAAGTTCCAAACACCAATCACTTCTACTTTCAGCAAACAAACCGAATGTCACTGCCATTTTCGATACCGATGATGATATTGCCGCCTACATCAAAGCCGGCAAACAAATACGGATCAAGTTACAAATATCCAATAATGATAACCAACAACTTGCAGGAGTAGAACTTATTTCTTCTTCAACAAATGCCAAAGCCACGACAAACGCTCACGGAGAAGCTCAGTTAACAGTAGGAGTAGGCGAAACCATTGCCATTAACCATAAAGGTTATCAGGAAGGAAAATTCACGGTAAAAGAACTCTGCCCCATCAAAGATATGGAAAATCCGGAACTGGTGAGATTACTTCTTGTCGGAGAAGACCCCGTATACCAGATAGCAGACAATATGCCTGAATTCCCCGGAGGTATGGCAGCTTGCTTACAACATTTGGCACGAAACATAAAATATCCCACAACAGCTCAAAAGGAGGGAACGCAAGGTAAAGTAATCGTACAGATGGTTATTGAAAAAGATGGTTCGGTAGATCATGTAAGCATTGTACGCAGCATTAGCCCCGAACTAGATGCTGAAGCAGCACGAGTTGTAAAATCCATGCCGAAATGGAAACCGGCAACTGTAAAAGACAAAACAGTACGTTGCAGATATACTGTTCCTGTAACTTTCAAACTGCAATAAAGAGTATAAAAACAGAAAAGAGGCTGTTCCGAACAGTCTCTTTTCATCTTAAAAATATATTCCTAAATCATTTCTTCATCTCCACAATGTGTGTCGGTGCCTGTTCCGCATTACGCTTCTCGGTCTGCTTCACAACATTTTCAGCTAACTCTATAAATGCACGCCCGGTAATGCTGTCCTCATTCAAAGCAGCCGGAGTTCCTTTATCACCATTTTCACAGATACTCTGCACAATAGGAATTTGTCCCAACAAAGGCACATTCATTTCCTCTGCCAGCTGTTTGCAACCCTCCTTTCCGAAAAGGTAATACTTATTTTCAGGAAGTTCCGCAGGAGTAAACCATGACATATTCTCCACCAATCCCAAAATAGGAACATTTACTTTATCATTGGTATACATATTGATTCCCTTGCGCGCATCAGCCAAAGCCACCTGCTGGGGTGTACTGACGATTACAGCTCCCGTAATAGCCAAAGTCTGCACCAAAGTCAGATGAATATCACTGGTGCCCGGAGGCGTATCCAATATGAAATAATCCAGTTCTCCCCATGCGGCATCTCCAATCAGTTGTTTCAAAGCATTACTAGCCATCCCTCCACGCCATAAAGTAGCTTGATCAGGGTCGACAAAGAAACCGATAGAAAGCAACTTGATACCATATTTTTCAATCGGCACAATCAAATCACGACCGTCAATCTGCTCAGCATAAGGACGGGCATCTTCCACCTGGAACATTTTAGGCACAGAAGGACCGAAAATATCAGCATCCAGCAAACCTACTTTATATCCCAGTTTAGCTAGGGCCACAGCTAGATTGGCCGCCACAGTAGACTTGCCCACCCCGCCTTTTCCGGATGAAACAGCAATGACATTTTTTACCAATGGAAGCAGCTTACCCGGTTCGGGACGCGCCGCCTGACGGCTCTCTGTCGCAATAGCTACCTGTACATCAGGTGAAACATAAGTATGAATAGCTGTTTCGGCAGCCTTTATCATAGATTTCATAAACGGATCGGTCGGTTTCTCAAAAATCAACGAAAAGCTTACCGACATACCGTCAATGCGAAGATTATCGGCAACCATCTCCGCTTCCACCAAATTCTTTCCCGTTCCGGGATAACGCACTGTTGCCAAGGCGTCCAAAATCAATTTCGGATATAAAGTCATCATTCTGTTATTATTTACTTGTTTTCAACCCGCTTCGTTTACTGCGGTTGTAACTGCGATACTCATCCAATTCTATTTCCACATCGGGTTCATGCAACTCCTTCTCTTGCGGCAGACGGAACTTCATATATTTTATATTCAAACCACGATCCAACCATTGTTGTTCATAATAGGTACGGATGCCTAGTATGTCATCCACCAAACCGGAATGATACAAATCTTCGGTCATAAACTCTACCGGCAATTTGTTTTCCTCTACCATATAGCGGGTGTAAGTAAACATAAAATTACTGTCGGTCTTCAAATGAATCAGTCCGTCCGGCTTCAAAAACTTACGATAACGTTCCATAAAGTATGTGGAAGTAAGACGTTTAGTCGCTTTCTTCATCTGCGGATCAGAGAAAGTCAGCCATATCTCACTCACCTCGCTCGGAGCAAAAAAACGATCGATGATTTCGATATTGGTACGCAAAAAAGCCACATTCGTCATGCCATCTTTCAGCGCTTCCGTCGCACCGGTCCACATACGGGCCCCTTTTATATCTACACCGATAAAATTTTTATCGGAATACATACGACCCAGCCCTACGGTATATTCACCTCG
>OLWW01001372.1_pt1 | contig 10651 bp, 7 predicted proteins | sample 1673991 | NCBI WGS metagenome assembly OLWW01 (sample SAMEA103958136, study PRJEB25191) | human gut metagenome
CACCGTACCGGTGCCTGTCCCCATCAATTTCACCCCGGAAGACAGTACCTGGTATTTTGTGCAGCAGACGGAAGGCGGCGCGGCCGTTAACTACTGGCTTGCCGATTCGACCGTCTGGAAGCAGGACACTCTGCAGGTGCAGGTCTCCTATCCGAAGAGCGACTCCCTGAACATCCTGCGCCCGCAAACCGACACGGTCCAACTGGTATTGCGCCGCCGTCCGGCAGAAAAGAAAAAAAAGAAAAAGAAAGACGAACCCGATCCGATCGTGTTCTTAGGCATGCAAGTAGACGCTCCCGGTTCGATGGACTTGTTCGATACGATATCCGTAACCTTCAACGAACCGGTATTGGATATCAACAAAGAGATGTTCTTCCTCGACCAAAAGATCGATACCGTTTGGAATACGGTAGATTTCGACTTCTTCCCCGATTCGACTAACAGCCTGAACTATTTTATCAGACGTCCGTGGAAGTATGGGGAAGAATACCGCATCGAAGTGGACTCCGCCGCCATCCACAGCCTTTACGGGAAGTGGAACGACTTCTTTACCGGTGAGTTCAAAATCAAGAAAGAAGACGAATACGGCCATCTCTATCTCAATATCAACGGTGTGGACACGACCGCTTTCGTCGAATTGCTCAGTAGTGGAGACGCCCCTGTCCGCAAAGCGAAAGTAAAAGACGGCGGAGTACTCTTCATGGACTTGAAGCCCGATAAGTATTATGCCCGTATCGTGATCGACACAAACGGCAACGGAGTGTGGGATACCGGTAATTATATCGAAAAGCGACAGCCCGAAGAAGTTTATTATTCTCCCAAAATGTACGAGATCATGCAGAACTGGCAGGTCGAAGAGACATGGAATGTCAACTCCACCCCGCTGGCCAAGCAAAAGCCTCTTGAGATAACGAAGAATAAGCCGAAGGAAGCAACCAAGAAGAAAAGAAACTACAAAGATGAAAGTCAACAATCATCGTCAAGGAATAATAGCGGCGGCAACATGGGAATGCCGTTCTGACATCGTCCGCCTGTGGCTGATATTTTTGCTATTGCTATCAGCCGTGTGTGCGAAAGCGCAGGAAATCCCAGTCCGCCACAGGTTCAGCCCCGGCGAGGAAGTGCAGTATGAGTTATACTTCAAATGGGGCCTTCTGATGCCCCGTGCAGGCCACGCCACCCTTTCCATCCGCGACGCGGAATACGAGGGCGAGCCGTCCTATCACTACCGGCTCATCTTCCGTACCTCCGGCATTATCGAGAAGGTCTATAAGATGCGAGATACGATCGATTGCCATTTTACCCCCGACATGCTGCTTCTACGGAGTGAGAAGCGGGTAAACGAGAATGACTATTATCTGATAGACGACATCCGTTTCTCCTACGACAGGAAGAAGATACTCGCTCATTCCCACCGTTATACGCCCACCCGCACGAAGATCGACACGATGCTCGTGACGGAAGACCCACACATGTTCGACATGCTGGGAGCAACGATGTATCTGCGTTCCCTGGACTGGGACAAGATGAAAAGCGGTGAGAGCTTCCCTTTCCAAGTGGCGATCGGACGCGAACGCATCAACATCAGTTTCCGCTATACCGGGCAGCAGATCGTTGAACGAAGTGAGACGTTGAAGTACAGAACCCGCCATTTCTATATCGACATCTACGACGACGCCTTTACCCAAAGCAAGGAAGCCGCCGAGATCTGGATCGGCGACGACGAGAACCATATCCCGATCAAGATACGCGCCAAGCTGAAGATCGGTGCGGCCGAAGTCTATTATAAGTCCTCCAAAGGCTTGCGCTATCCGCTCACTTCGCGGGTAGAAATCAAGAGACGGTAATTCTTAAGGCTTTACAGGTAAAGAAACCGTGAAGCAGGTTTCCCGGTAAGGTAGCGAAGCCACCGACAATTCTCCTCCATGCATCCGTATGATCTGCCGGGAAAGGCTCAACCCAATGCCGCTTCCCGTAGCCTTGGTGGTGAAGAAGGGGACGAAGATATCTTCTATCAGGTCGGAAGGGACGCCAGGACCGTTGTCCGTCACCCGGATAAGCAATTGATTCTTCTCCGTATCGACTTCCATACGGATCTTTCCATCCGCCTGCCCTTCGAGTGCCTGCATAGCGTTCTTCAGCAGGTTGATCAAGACTTGTGACAGCAGCTTTTCGTCTGCATGGACCGTTATCTCCGGCTGGAACAGCACGAGGGAGAAATCAATATGCTGCCGTTGCATATCCGGCAAGTACAGAGTTTGCAGGTTTTGCAGCAGATACGTGAGCGGGAATGGCTCAGGCTCCGGCTGCTTCAGGTAAGCGAACTGCCGGTACGATTCGGTGAAATGCATCAGGGTTTGCCCCTGGCTTTTGATGGTATCCAATCCCCGTATCGTCTTGCGGATGGTGGCATCGGTGATCTCCCCGCTGCTTTTCGGCGCGTCTTTCGTCCGGAAATAAGAAAGGAGCGTGCCGGAGAGGGAGACGACCGGAGCGATGGAGTTCATGATTTCGTGTGTCAGGACATGCATCAGCTTATCCCACGATTCATATTCCTTGCAATGCAGTTCGCGGTCGAACGCCTTCCGTCTGTTCTCGGTCATCAACATGTGTATGCGGTTGAAGGCGGCATGCAGGCGACGCTGTTCCCGGCTTCCGATGTCTTCGGGGAAATAGAGCATCGATTCGTCGTCCTCGATGGCATCCAGGAAAAGCTGTATCCTCCGGTTCGAAGCGTTGAGATAATAGACAAGGAGACTGATCAGCCACGCTGCGATAAAGAGGGCCACGAAACCCAGTATGACTGCCCGCCCCGTAACGATGCCGGCCACGCCCAAGCCCGCCACCAGTACGATGGCAACCACTTGCAAAAGAATGCGTATGTATAGACGGGCACTGAACATATCGGCGGGGGATCAGAGGTTGAAACGCTTCATCTTATTATACAAAGTCTGCCGGCTCACGCCCAACTGCTCTGCCGCAGCCGTCAGGTTCCCTTCATTCTGGGTGATAGCCGCCAAGATCGCCTGCCGCTCCACCTCTTCTAAATTGGGTACTTCGCTAAAAGAGAGCGCCTTTCCCGGACGGATAAAGAGGTCGGAGGCACGAATCACATTCTTTTCCGCTAGGATCACCGCCTTCTCGATCGTATGCTGCAATTCCCGGATGTTGCCGGGCCAGTCATAGTTCGCGAGCTTCTCCAACGCCTGCGGATGCAGGATTAGCCCCGGCCGCCCGTAAAGGTCTGTATATTTTTTCAGGAAATAATCGACAAACAGGGCGATATCTTCCCGCCGGTTCCGAAGAGGCGGAATCTCGATCTGTATCGTATTAATGCGGTAGAACAGGTCTTCACGGAAAAGCGACTGAGCCACCATCTCCGGCAGGTTGCGGTTCGTGGCGGCAATCAGGCGTATGTCGACCGGAATCTTCCGATTGCTCCCAAGGCGGGTGACCTCGCGATTCTGCAAGGCAGCCAAGAGCTTGGCTTGCAATCCTAACGGCAGGTTTCCGATCTCGTCGAGAAACAGTGTGCTCCCGTGTGCCGCCTCGAACTTCCCCGGACGGCTCTCGCGCGCATCCGTAAAAGCGCCTCGTTCATGCCCGAACAACTCGCTTTCGAACAGCGACTCGCTGACGGCTCCCATATCCACGTTGACCATCTCTCGGCCGCTGCGGAGCGAAAGGCGGTGTATCTCACGTGCTAGCATCTCCTTACCTGTACCGTTCTCTCCGGTGATCAGGACATTGGCGTCTGTCTTAGCTACTTTTGTCACCACTTTGATCAGTTTCATCATCACGGGAGAATGCCCGATAATCATAGCCGGCTCACTCGGCCTCTCCACTGGATGCACCAGCTGACTGGATTTCCGTTCGTGCAGGGCGGCACGTATCTTCCCGATCAGGTTATCGTTGTCCCAGGGCTTCAATACAAAATCGGCAGCCCCACCCTTCAACGCCCTAACTGCCAACTCGACATCCCCGTAGGCAGTCAGCATGATAACAGGAAGTTCCGGTGCGATCTCCCGTATGCGACGGAGCCAGAAAAGCCCTTCATTACCGGTATTGACTCCGGCAGAGAAATTCATATCCAACAGGACAAGATCAACCGGCCGACTGTCCAGGACCGAAAGGATACTGTTCGGGTTCGAGGCAGTCTCCACCCCTTCGAACTCATCTTCCAGAAGCAATTCGAGAGAGGTCAGTACGCTTTTGTTATCATCAACGATCAGGATAGTTCCGGCTTGCATAAGATCTTTTTCCGGTAAAGTTATCCGCTTCCCCGTTACCTTGCAAGCGAGCGTCAAAATATTTGACACTTTTGGATTATTATTCTGCACGAACCATTTTTTCCTTGCATCGAGTTATCAGGCACTTGCTTCAAATTATCGTTTATCCGGTCTTTCATTCGATGAAGCCTGTTGTTCAATTCGATATTTCTTGCTGAAAAAAATTGCCTCTTCAGATTATTTTCCATATCTTTCGTTTTTCATATTTATAAAGGGATAGAGCGTACAATAGAAAACAAAAATGGATATCAACCTTGAGTCAAAATATCTGGAAGAACTTGGAAAGGGGGATCATAAAGCCTTCGATATGCTTTACATCCAATACAGTCCAAGACTAAAGCACTTCTTAACAGGTTTCATAAAGAACCGGGATGAAGCGAGCGACATGACCCAAGATATCTTCTATAAAATCTGGACCAACCGGGAAACGATCTCAAAAGTAGATTCTTTTAAGGCCTATCTCTTCCGCATGGCCCGCAACATGATCTATGATTATTACGAACACAGCCTGATCGAAGAAAACTACCAGCAAAAAGAGCAAAGAAGATCGACCTACGACGATCTGATAGAAGAAGAACTCTACGCCAGGGAGCTATCGCTGCTCATTGACATTGCTGTCGAGAAGATGCCGCCTCAACGCCGGAACATCTTTATTATGAGCCGGAAAGATGGCCTGAGCAATGAAGAAATCGCCCAACGGCTGAATATCAGCAAACGGACAGTAGAAAACCACATGACACAAGCCCTTGCCGAATTGCGGAAGATCGCATATTCCACTTTGCTGCTTTTTTTCTGAAAAAAATGCACTTCCGGCTGTGTGTGCTTCCCCACTCATCCGTTAGCTATAATATAAAGACGAAAAATGGGCAAAAGAAACATACATATATTAATAGAGAAATTTTTCGAGAACGACCTGTCCCCGGAAATACAGAAGAAGTTCCATGCCTGGCTGCTTGACCGGAATTTTCAGGAAGAGAAAGAAAAGGCGATGGTTACTTTATGGGAAGAGAAATCTGCCGTGGCAAACGAATCCACTTTCCAGGAATTATCCCGACTACATAAGCGGATCGAAGCATCCGATCGGATGCTTCACAAGCCAATTGGCTTATATATCAAGAGAATTGCCGCCATACTACTTTTGCCGTTGCTTGGTGCTTTCGGTACCTATTATTATCTGACAAAAGTAAATCCGGTTGTGGAAGAAGCTCAATTGAAAGAATGTTTCGTCGCAAATGGAGAACAGAAACAAGTAAAACTGCCCGATGGGACGAAAGTTTGGTTGAACTCCGGTTCTTTACTGGTCTATGACAAACATTTCAGGGGAAAAAGACGTCTCCTGTTCCTCAACGGGGAAGCCCGCTTCCAAGTCGCCAAAGATCCGGCAAAACCCTTTTTGGTCAAAACCGCCCATATGACGGTCAAAGCACTCGGCACCGTATTCAATCTAAACGCTTATTCAGACCAGGATGTTACGATTGCCACGTTGGAAGAAGGGAAAATCCAAGTCTATCCCTGTTTGAAGCAAGACACAAGCCTGATTTTATCGCCAGACGAACAAATCATCTACAATCACCGCCTGGAAACACTGGCACTCAATACTGTCGACGCCGGACGCGTGATGCAATGGACCGACGGGTATCTGATATTCCAGACGGCCTCGTTCGACCAGATCGTAAAGACTATCGAACGTAAATTCGATGTAACGATCAATTACGAGACGGAACGGTTCGCCGGCAGAAGCTTTACAATGAAGTTTAATCCTGACGAGGGCCTGAAACAGGTACTGGAAGTCATGAAAGAGATGATAAAAGGACTGAACTACAAAATAAAAGAGGACAAAGTGTACATAAACTAAAAAAGAGGAGATACTAATATGAAAAAAAGAACCGGGAAGATGACGCCAATCAGATCTCCCCGGCTTGAAATCGAGCAACACCATTCATTCTAACTAATTATCCGGCAGGATAAAAATCATGCATAGTATTTACTTAAATATCTAATTTTACAAAAATATGGAATTAAACCTGAAAACACAACAGAATAAGCTAATTAGTTTATTCCGCGTTTCGTTAATGTTTTTTCTTTTCTTTTTTGTGCAACAGACAGTTGCCAGTAGCCAGTCGATCACACTGCCATCCCACAACATCACAATCAAAGATGCTTTCTCCGAAATAGAGAAACAAACAGGTATGTCGGTCGACTATGATGAGTCGGTCATTAATCTGAATAAACAGGTCAATGCCTCTGTTAACAATAAATCTTTGAATGAAACACTCGCACTGATCCTGAAAGAGAGCGGATGCACATTCGTCATCCGGAACAATCACATCATCATCTCTGCCCAAACGGTTCAACAGCAACAGAAACAAGTGACGATTTCCGGTACGGTAAGTGACAATTTAGGCCCTATTGCCGGTGCTAACGTGGTAGAAAAAGGCACAACCAACGGGATCATCACAGATATGGACGGCAATTATACCCTCTCGGTTCCCCAGGGAGCGGTGATCCAGTTTTCCTATATCGGATACGTGACCAAAGAGATTACAGTCGATAGCCAGAAGAACATCAACGTGCAGTTGGCGGAAGACGCACAGAAGCTGGACGAAGTCGTCGTCGTCGGTTATGGGACGGCCAAGAAAAGCGACCTGGCCGGGTCTGTTGTCCGTGCCGATCTGGGAACTTTGCAGGAATCACCGAATATCAGCTTGGGTTCGGCATTACAGGGGACGGTTCCCGGACTGAACGTAAGCTCGGTATCTGAAGCCGGTAAAGATCCGGATATGTCTATTCGCGGCCGTACGTCCATCAGTGGCGGTAACAGTCCGTTGATCGTTCTGGACGGCATCATTTTCCGTGGGAACATGGTCGATATCAATATGAACGATGTCGAATCCATCGATATCCTGAAAGATGCAAGCGCCGCCGCCATTTATGGATCGGAAGCCAGCAACGGTGTGATCCTGATCACTTCCAAAACGGGTAAGGTGATGAGTAAACCGACAATCGAATACAGCGGTTCGTTCTCTTACCAGCAACCGACCAACAAAGACATGTATCCCGAAGGACGCGACGGGTTCCTTCGCAAGATCGCAGACCGCTTCCTCGAAGAAAGCCGTATTGGAGACGATATGCTCCAACCGAATCCGAATTGGGATCCGACTTCGCATTTGATGGACCGCAACGCACTGGACGGATATGAAAACGGGACGGAAACCGACTGGTGGAATATGCTGACAAACAAAACCCCTTATATCCAAAATCACAATCTGAGTGTAAGAGGGAAAAACGAATTGAGCAGCTACTTCTTCTCTATGGGTTATACAGATCAGAAGAACTTGGTAATCAACGATACATACAAACGCTACAACATCCGTATCAACATGGATACCAAAATCACGAGCTTCCTGAAAGTAGGTGTGCAATCATTCTTCACTGTCAGCGATTATTCAGGTGAATCACCCGATCTGTCTACTGTCGTAGGACTTCCTCCTATTGTTGCGGCAACCGATGAAAACGGCGACTATATTCGCGAACCGTATAAAAACTCCCTGAATCCGTTACTGACTATCCAACAGGATGACACCAACAAGCGTTACAATCTGTTCGGAAACTTCTATGCAGACATTGATTTCCCATTTCTGAAAGGATTGAATTACCGTATGAACTTCTCGCAGAACCTGATCGAAAACAAGATTTACAACTTCAACAAATGGGGAGCGAACTTTACAGGTTCCGGTTCAAAAGAGAACAACAGCGAGTATAACTGGACAGTCGACAACATCCTGTCGTATAAAAACAAGTTCGGAAAGCATGCAATCAATGCCACTTTCGTATATGGAGTGGAAAAAAGACAGTACGAGATGACAAAGGCAGGAGCAACCAACTTCTCTAATGATATTCTGGGCTACAACAAACTGGACGCAGGGCAGGCAGACTTGCAAACAGCTAAATCAGGCGCATGGACAGAATCCAGCCTGTACACCATGCTGCGTGCTATCTATACGTTCAACGACAAATATATCGTCACCGGAACAGTCCGCCGCGATGGGTTCTCCGGATTCGGGAAAAACCACAAGTTCGGTGTATTTCCCTCCGCTGCTTTGGCATGGCGTATCAGCGAAGAAGACTTCTTCAAAAATAATGTGGACTGGATGGAGAACCTGAAACTGCGCCTCTCTTATGGCCAAAACGGTAACCGTACGGTAGGACGGTATCAGACAATGGCACAGATGGGAGCCGGAGTTGGCTCCGTTAAAGTGGACGACTCGACTGTCAATGCCGGGTACCTGTTTGGAGATGGCGTAAGCGCCGAACAAATGCAATGGATCAAATCGTTGGCCAACGCCGATTTGAAATGGGAAACGACCAATACGTTCAATATCGCCGCCGATTTCAGTGCTTTAAACAGTCGTATTTTCGGTACTGTTGAATATTACACATCGCAAACGAACAACTTGTTATTCAATATCAATATTCCGCAAATGAACGGTCTGGACAAAATCCCGTCCAATATCGGTAAAATGAGCAACAAAGGTTTTGAAATGACCGTAACAGGAATCCCTATAGAAACAAAAGATTTCTCCTGGGATGTCACATTCAACTTCTCCCGTAACCGCAACAAGGTTAAAAGTATTCTGGGAATCGATGCCGACGGTGACGGACGGGAAGACGACCTGATCTCCGATAAGATATTTATCAACCATCCGGAGTTTGTTATGATTACAACATCATCGGCATGTGGCAGATTGCAGACAAACAGAATGGCCTGATTCCCGACGGATTCGAATATGGGACTTATAAAGTGGAAGATGTTAACAACGATGGCAAATATACCGCCGATAAAGACCGGAAGATAATAGGCTATTCCGATCCTGCTTATCGCTTCAGCATCCAGAACTCATTCCGCTACAAAAATTGGGAATTCAAATTCATGATCAATTCCGTACAAGGGGGAAAGAATTATTATTACGGACAGCCGGGCAAAGACCTTGCCAATCCGGATAATATCTACCAGAACAACCTGTTCAACTTCGATTACTGGACACCGGAAAACCCGAACGCACGTTACCGCCAGTTAGGCTATTATACTCAAGCGCTCGGATACACGTTTTCCCCTTATGTACAACGCAGCTTCGTCCGTTTGCAGGATGTTACATTGTCCTATAATGTACCCGCCTCTTTCCTAAGCAAGTTCAAAGTCAACCGGCTGAAACTGTATGTAACAGGAAAGAACCTCCTTACTTTCACCGACTGGGATGGTTGGGATCCTGAAACAGGAACTGGTCTGAACACGAGCAAGTATCCAGTTATGAGAAGCTATTCTATTGGTCTTAATCTTGAATTTTAATTATATATGAATATGAAATCAATCAAATACGGCATTATGCTTTTAGCGGCATTCGCCTCCTTTTCTTCATGCGACGAGCACGACTTTCTGAAAGAAGAACCTCTGGATTTTTATTCGCCGGAGAATTCCATGGAGACAAGCGCTCATTTCCAATCATCATTAAACTACCTGTATAACCGCGTAAGATATCAGGTCTGCGAGATGACAATGGACACCCGCTTCGCTTTCTATTATGCAACAGATTTTGCTTTCAACGGAACCGATTACTATAAGCCGGCAAAGTTGAATGATTATAAAAACGTGATGGTACCGACTTTTGCCGTACCTAAAGAGGTTTGGAAAGAATCCTACACGGTCATATCCAATGCCAACGTTATTTTAAACCGTTTAACAAATGCCAGCCAGGTAAATGACGAAGATAAAAAGGTAATCAGAGGAGAAGCTTTGGTGTTCAGAGGGTATGCTTACCGTATGCTAGCCAATCTATTCGGGGGCGTCCCTTTGATTCTGGAAGAAATCACGACTCCTCGCCGCGACTATGTACGGGCAAGCCGGGAAGAAGTTTATAAGCAAATCAAACAAGATCTGGAAGAAGCTGTTTCTTTGCTTCCTAATATCGAATCGGTAAAAGACGGAAAGCTAAGTAAGCAGGTCGCACAACACCTGTTGGCAGAAGTCAACATCTGTTTAGGCTTATATGACGAAGCGATACAAGCGGCAAGTGCCGTAATCGACCATCCGGAAATGGCACTTATGACCAACCGTTTCGGTTCACGTCAGAACGAAGCCGGCGATGTCTATTGGGATCTGTTCCGGCTGAACAACCAAAACAGGGGTAGCGGTAACAAAGAAAGTTTATGGGTGCTGCAATATGATTACCTAAATCCGGGTTCCAACACGGACTACAATGCGTCATTCAGCTTTATCCCTTACTACCAGAATATCAAAATAACGGCTAAAAATGAGGCAGGTGAGGAAATCAATACAACAGCGTTCTTAGGAGTGACGGATGGCA
>OLWW01001379.1_pt1 | contig 10616 bp, 5 predicted proteins | sample 1673991 | NCBI WGS metagenome assembly OLWW01 (sample SAMEA103958136, study PRJEB25191) | human gut metagenome
GCACGGACATTCAGATCCAGGCACGGCAGATCCTGCGCATCAAGGATCGCCTCAATCACATCCTCGCAGAGAACACCGGCAAGCCGGTCGAGACCATCGCCGAGGATTGCGAGCGCGATAACTTCATGACCGCGGAGGAAGCACAGGCTTACGGTCTGGTGGACAAGGTCATTTATAAGCGATAATCTGTCAGGGGAGGGAACCGCCGTTCCCTCCCTGTTTCAAATGTAGGAAATGTGAGGTTTTTATGGCCAGAAATGACGAGAAAAAGAGCGTGCGCTGCTCTTTTTGCGGCAAACCGCAGTCGCTGGTGAACCGGCTCGTTGCCGGCAACGGCGTCTATATCTGTGATGAGTGCGTGCGCCTGTGCATGAGCATCATCGACGAGGGCTATCAGCCCGAGAGCGTCTCCACGGCGCAGGTCACGCTCCGGCGCGACCAGCTGCCGAAGCCGGCCGAGATGCGCGCCACGCTCGACGACTATATCATCGGCCAGGACCGTGCCAAGGTGGTGCTGTCCGTGGCGGTGTACAACCACTATAAGCGCATCCTGCGCGGCGATCAGGATAACGATGTCGAGCTGCAAAAGAGCAATGTCCTGCTCATCGGCCCGACCGGCAGCGGCAAGACGCTCTTTGCCCAGACCCTGGCCAAGATGCTCGACGTGCCGTTTGCCATCGCGGACGCGACGACGCTCACCGAGGCTGGCTATGTCGGCGAGGATGTGGAGAACATCCTGCTCAAGCTCCTGCAGGCGGCGGACTTTGACGTCGAGCGCGCACAGCGCGGCATCATTTACATCGACGAGATCGACAAGATCGCCCGCAAGAGCGAGAACACGTCCATCACGCGCGACGTCTCCGGCGAGGGCGTGCAGCAGGCGCTGCTGAAGATACTCGAAGGGACGGTGGTGAACGTACCGCCCCAGGGCGGGCGCAAACACCCCGAGCAGAAGTTCATCCAGGTCGACACGCGCAATATCCTCTTCATCTGCGGGGGTGCGTTCGACGGCGTGGAGAAGAAGATTGCCCAGCGTCTGAACACCCGCGCCATGGGATACGGGCGCCTGAATGCCAACCGGATCGACCGCGGCAACCTGATGCAGTACATCACGCCGCAGGATCTCAAGTCCTTCGGGCTGATTCCCGAACTGGTGGGCCGCCTGCCGGTGCTGACCTATATGGAGCCGCTCGGCCGCGAGGCCCTGCGTTCGATCCTCACGCAGCCCAAAAATGCCATCATCAAGCAGTATGAAAAGCTGTTCGAGATGGACGGCGTGAAGCTCGTGTTCGACGACGAGGTGTTGGACTATATCGTCGATAAAGCCATCGAGTACCGGCTCGGTGCCCGGGGATTGCGTTCGATCTGCGAAGCGATCATGATGGACACGATGTTCGATATCCCCTCTTCGGGAGAGCGCCGCTTCGAAGTGACCTTGCCTTATGCCCGGGAAAAGTTCGAAAAGAAGAAATTTTTGGCGCTCAAGCAGGTCGGATAAGCCGGATTTATATTAAATTTGTACCACGAACGCCGGGCCGCTTGCAACATGCCGGAGCGGGAGGCTGTCGGAATGGAACATCGAGCGGGCGGGATTTCCGGTTTTCAATGCGGTCTTGTCTGCCTGGTTTTCCGCAGGAACGGAACCGGGCGGATCTGACGCGGGCGCGGGCCGGGTGAAAGGATTCCGCAATTTATCCTGAACAGGATACGCAAGTCCGTTGCATCGGGGTGGTGCAGGTTTATCCGGGTTACGCCGTATGTAGCAGCGAAGCGAGAAATTCAAACATAATAAAAGCATACAATCACTTATGATTACTAAATCCGAACTCACGCGCGTTGCAGACAACATCCGCATCCTGTCTGCGGCGATGGTCGAGAAAGCCAAATCGGGACATCCCGGCGGCGCAATGGGCGGCGCGGACTTCATGGCTGTACTTTACACCGAATTTCTCCGCTACGATCCGGACCAGATGGATTATCCCTTCCGGGACCGTTTCTTCCTCGATCCGGGACACATGTCGCCGATGCTCTACTCGACTCTCGCACTGGCCGGAACTTATTCGGTGGAGGATTTGCGTAATCTGCGGCAGTGGGGCAGCGTCACGCCGGGCCATCCGGAAGTGGACGTGCTGCACGGTGTGGAGAATACGTCGGGTCCTCTGGGCCAGGGGCATGCCATGGCGCTGGGCGCCGCGATCGCCGAGCGGTTCCTTGCGGCTCGTTTCGGGGAGTGGCAGTCCCACAAGATCTATGCCTACATCTCCGACGGCGGTATCGAGGAGGAGGTGTCGCAGGGCGTGGGCCGCATCGCCGGCCACCTGGGGATGAACAATCTGATCATGTACTACGATTCGAACAACGTTCAGCTTTCGACCAAGGTCGATGAGGTGGATACCGAGAACGTAGCGATGAAATACGAGGCGTGGGGCTGGAACGTCATCACCATCGACGGCCATGACGTAGAGCAGATCCGCGAAGCTCTTACGGCTGCCAATGCCGAAAAGGAGCGTCCGATGCTTATCATCGGCCGTACGGTCATGGGCAAGGGTGCGGTTGCGGCCGACGGATCGAGCTTCGAGGACAAGGTTTCGACGCACGGTCAGCCGCTGACGGCTGCCGGAGCCGATTTCGCCGCTACCGTCCGCAACCTGGGCGGCGATGCGGAGGATCCGTTCAAGATCTTCTCCGAGAGCGGCAAGGTGTTCGACGCCCGCCGCGAAGAGCTTCGTGAATGGGTGCGCACGCAGCGCGAGAGGGAGAAGACGTGGCGTTCCGAGCACAAGGAGCTCTCCCGCAAACTCGATCTTTTCCTCTCGGGCAAGGTGCCGGAGATGGACTACAAGGGACTCGAGATCAAACCCGACGGTGCGACCCGCGCCGCCTCGGCTTCAGTGCTCTCCTTCTATGCGGAGCGGATCGAAAATATGATCGTCGCCTCGGCCGACCTCTGCAATTCGGACAAGACGGACGGCTACCTCAAGAAAACCAAAGCCTTCTCGAAGGGTGATTTCTCGGGCAAGTTTTTCCAGGCAGGCGTTTCGGAGCTGACGATGGCCTGCATTGCCAACGGTATGGCGCTGCATGGGGGCGTGATTCCGGCGTGCGGTACGTTCTTCGTCTTCTCGGACTATATGAAACCCGCCGTGCGTCTGGCTGCCCTGATGCACCTGCATGTAATCTATATCTGGACGCACGACTCGTTCCGTGTGGGCGAGGACGGTCCGACGCACCAGCCCGTCGAGCACGAGGCTCAGATCCGTCTGATGGAACATTTGAAGAATCACCGGGGGGAGCGTTCTATGTTGGTGCTGCGTCCGGCCGACGGCGAGGAAACCGTCACAGCCTGGAAATTGGCGATCGAGGAGCATCGTCCCGTCGCGCTGATCCTGTCGCGGCAAAATATTAAGAATCTGCCCGCACTCAATCACAGCCGCCGTGAGGAGGCTGCCCAGCTTTCGAAAGGCGCCTATATCGTAGTCGATGCCGCCAAACCGGCTGTGGTGATGCTCGCTTCGGGTTCCGAAGTCGCTACGCTGGTCGAAGGTGCCGAGTTGCTTTCGAAGGAGGGAATCGCGGTCCGTATCGTGAGCGTGCCGAGCGAAGGACTTTTCCGCGACCAGCCCAAATCCTATCAGCAGACCGTTCTGCCACAGGGTGTGGTGCGTTACGGCCTTACGTCGGGTCTGCCCGTGACATTGCTGGGACTGGTAGGTGAAAACGGTATGATTCACGGTCTGGATCACTTCGGTTATTCGGCACCCTACAAGGTCCTCGACGAGAAGTTCGGTTACAACGGCCAGACGGTATATGAAGAGGTGAAGAAGTTGATCAGTAAATAAGCCGGTTGTAAAACGGATAGAAGACAGGCCCGGATGCCGATAGGCGTCCGGGCCTGTCTTCTGTTTGTTCCGTCGTTCTCCCGTTGATTTTTTCACGGGTCTTTCCGCTGTTTTTTGCACCCGTCGGGTTTCCCGAAGACTTGTCCGGCGATGTTCGGGGAAGAACGGGTGCAGCTTTCAAATCGGATCGTGGACAGAGTGCCTCGGGGCGGCCTTTTCCTGTTATTGTTGATAACTTTTCCATAAAATGCCGGAGGGGCGGACCATCGAATGCGATTAAACCCTATATTTGTTTTCGGTATCGGTTCCCGAGGTGGAGGGCGAATCCACCGGGATTAAAAGGGAATCCTGTGAAAGTCAGGAACTATCCCCGTAGCTGTAAGTTTCTTTTGGGCGGTACATTCTCTCTGCCACTGGCCGTTCGGGCCGGGAAGGCGTGCCGTCCGGAACAAGTCAGAAGACCTGCCGTACCGGGACGAGATTCGTTGCTTTCGGGTGAAAAGCGTCGGAACGGTTTCGGGTGCTTCGTCGTATCTATTGCCGGTTCTGTAAATTCCATTCCTGCCTGTGTCGTATCGGGTCGGATCGCTGCGAATCCGTCGTTCAGAAGAGGTGTATTTCGGTTTTTCCGAAGGGTCGGTAAAAAGTCGTCGGATCGGACGACAACCGATATGACCGACGAAGGCGTACGGTATGGCTCGGAACGTGCGGCTTGTCGTGTTTCTGCGGAGAAAGCCCGGCGGCTGATATTTGTTGCCGTCGAGCCGGGTCGGAATCGGCCGAATTTCCGTCGGTGGAGTTATCGGTGTGGGGAATTCGAGCGTTGAAAGTATGAGTATAATAATATAATATTTGAGGAGAAGTTTAATCGTTATGGAAACATTCATTGTCAAGAGGGACGGAACGCGGGAGGCGTTTTCGATGGAGAAGATTCAGCGGGCGATCGCCAAGGCATTCCTTTCGGTCGGGAGTTTCGCTACGCAGGACGTGATCACCAACATCCTGAGCCGGGTCAGCGTGACCGACGGCATCTCGGTCGAGGAGATCCAGAACCAGGTGGAGGTCGCGCTCATGGCCGAGCGTTACTACACGGTAGCCAAGGCTTATATGCTTTATCGCCAGCGGCATACCGAGGATCGGGAGGTGCGCGACAAGTTGCAGTTCCTCATGGAGTACTGCGATGCTTCGAACGCCGCGACAGGAAGCAAGTTCGACGCCAATGCCAACGTGGAGAACAAGAACATGGCTACGCTCATCGGCGAGCTGCCCAAATCGAATTTCATCCGCCTGAACCGCCGCATGCTCACCGACCGCCTCAAGGAGATGTACGGCAAGGAGTTGGCGGACAAGTATATCGAAATGCTGAACGACCATTTCATCTACAAAAACGACGAAACTTCGCTGGCCAACTATTGCGCTTCGATTACGATGTATCCCTGGCTCATCGGAGGAACGATTTCGATCGGGGGCAATTCGAAAGCCCCGACCAACCTCAAGTCATTCTGCGGCGGCTTCGTGAATATGGTTTTTATCGTGTCGAGTATGCTCAGCGGCGCCTGCGCCACACCCGAATTTCTGATGTATATGAACTATTTTATCGGCCAGGAGTACGGCACCGACTATTTCAAACGGGCGGACGAGGTGGTCGATCTCTCGAAGAAACGGCGCACGATCGACAAGGTCATCACCGATTGTTTCGAACAGATCGTCTATTCGATCAACCAGCCGACCGGAGCGCGGAATTTCCAGGCCGTGTTCTGGAACGTGGCTTACTACGACCGCTACTATTTCGAGAGCCTGTTCGGAAATTTCCTCTTCCCCGACGGCAGCAAGCCCGACTGGGAGTCGCTCAGCTGGCTGCAAAAGCGTTTCATGAAGTGGTTCAACCGCGAACGGACCCGCACCGTGCTGACCTTCCCGGTCGAAACGATGGCTTTACTCACGGAAAACGGTGACGTGAAGGACAAGGAGTGGGGCGATTTCACGGCCGAAATGTATGCCGAGGGACATTCGTTCTTTACCTACATGAGCGACAATGCCGATTCGCTTTCGAGCTGCTGCCGCCTGCGCAACGAAATTACGGACAACGGGTTCAGCTACACGCTCGGCGCCGGAGGCGTATCGACCGGCTCGAAGAGCGTGCTGACGATCAACCTGAACCGTTGCATCCAGTACGCCGCACGTAAGGGTATGCCCTATCAGTTCTTCCTCGAGGAGGTGGTCGATCTGGTGCACAAGGTGCAGTTGGCCTACAACGAGAACCTGAAATACATGCAGTCGAAGGGGATGCTGCCCCTGTTCGATGCGGGCTATATCAATATGTCGCGCCAGTACCTCACTATCGGTGTGAACGGACTGGTCGAAGCGGCCGAATTTCTCGGCATTCCGATCAACGACAATCCCGATTACGAACGTTTTACGCAGGAAATTCTCGGAATGATCGAAAAGTACAACAAGAAGTACCGCTCGAAGGAGGTGATGTTCAACTGCGAGATGATTCCGGCGGAGAACGTGGGAGTGAAGCATGCCAAATGGGACAAGCGCGACGGCTACAAGGTGGGGCGCGACTGTTACAACAGCTATTTTTACATCGTCGAGGACGAATCGCTCAACATCGTGGACAAGTTCCGACTGCACGGCCGCAAATACATCGAGCACCTCACGGGCGGCTCGGCCCTGCACATGAACCTGCAGGAACATTTGAGCCGGGAGCAGTACCGCCACCTGTTGCGCGTGGCTTCGCAGGAGGGATGCAACTATTTCACGTTCAACATCCCGAATACGGTCTGCAACGATTGCGGGCATATCGACAAGCGCAACCTCAAGGCGTGTCCGAAATGCAACGGCAGGAATCTCGATTATCTGACCCGTATCATCGGTTATATGAAGCGTGTCAGCAACTTCTCTCAAGCTCGGCAGCAGGAGGCCGCGCGTCGTCACTATGCTACGCCTGGCCAGCTTTGATGTGGTGTTCCAGGAGATTCCGGGCGAAGTGACCCTCGCTCTGAATCTTTCGGGGTGTCCGAACCGGTGCGCCGGGTGTCACAGTCCCCATCTGTGGGAAGAGGTCGGGGAGCCGCTGGACGATAATTTGCTGAATAGTTTGTTGTCGGGATACGGAAATGCGATTACCTGCGTTTGTTTTATGGGAGGCGATGCAGCGCCCGGCGATGTCGCGCATTGGAGCGCCTGTGTGCGGGCTGCGACCGAGGGCCGGCTGAAGACAGGCTGGTATTCGGGGCGTTCTGAATTGGCCGCAGGTATCGACCCGCGCAGTTTTGATTATATCAAGCTGGGACCGTATGTCGCACATTTGGGAGGCTTGGATTCCGCTTCGACGAACCAGCGGCTTTACCGGGTGACGGACGGCGAAATGAAGGACATTACGGCGGAGTTGAGGAACAGGGATCGTATGTTATTGGGTTAATTGAATCATATTAAAAGGCTGCGAGGGCTGTGAACAAATAGTTCACGGCCCTCGCGGTGTATTGCCGGGCGGTTCGGGGACCTGCATGGAACGACCGTCGCGAAGTTTGTTTTTCGGTTTGAGAAGCCCGAAAGAATTCGGTGGTTCGATTCCATCGGGAGCTAACAACAAAAAGTCCCCGAAAAGGGGACTTTTTACTTGTGCGGTCGGTCGCGTTATAGTCCGAACTCTTGCTTGATCAGATCGACGGCATCGAGCTTTTCCCAGCCGAAGAATTCGATCTCGCGTTCCACCTCGCGGCCGTCCTCCCACACTTTCTCCTTGCGGGTGTAGGGGCGGTTGCCGAAATGTCCGTAGGATGCCGTCGCTTCGAAGATCGGGTTTTTGAGGCCGAATTTCTTCACGATAGCCGCCGGACGCAGGTCGAAGAGCTTGGCGATACGGCGGGCGATCTCCCCGTCGGTCATGTCCGCGAGCTTCGGATTGCGGCTGCATACCGCACCGTGCGTATCGACGAAGACGGAGATCGGTTCGGCGATCCCGATGGCATAGCTCAACTCCACGAGAATTTCGTCCGCGATCCCGGCCGCCACCATGTTCTTGGCGATGTAGCGGGCTGCGTAAGCTGCCGAACGGTCCACCTTCGAGGAGTCCTTGCCCGAGAAGGCGCCGCCGCCGTGGGCACCGCGTCCGCCGTAGCTATCGACGATGATCTTGCGGCCCGTGAGTCCCGTATCTCCGTGCGGGCCGCCGATGACGAACTTGCCCGTGGGATTCACGTGCAGGATATAGTCGTCGCCGATCAGTCGCGCCAACTTATCCTTGGCGCGTTCCAGACGGGCCTTGACGCGTGGAATGAGGATCGTGCGCACGTCCTCGCGGATCTTCTCCTGCATGCGTTTTTCGGCCATCTTCTCGGTGACGCCCTTGCTCGTGGGGATGAAATCGTCGTGCTGGGTCGAAACCACGATGGTATGTACGCGCAGCGGACGGTGCGTCTGTTCGTCGTATTCGATCGTTACCTGCGACTTGGCGTCGGGACGCAGGTAGGTCATCACCTGCCCTTCGCGGCGGATGACGGCCAGTTCCTTGAGAATGACGTGCGAGAGGATGAGCGTCGCAGGCATGTATTCGCGCGTTTCGTTGCACGCATAGCCGAACATGATGCCCTGATCGCCCGCGCCTTGTTCTTCTTCGGCCTCGCGCACGACACCCTGGTTAATGTCCGGAGACTGTTCGTGGATCGCGGAGAGTACGCCGCAGGAATTACCGTCGAACTGATATTCGCTTTTGGTATAACCGATACGGTTGATTACGCGGCGTGTTACGTGCTGGATATCGACGTAGGCGCTCGAACGCACTTCGCCCGCGACGACAACCAGACCGGTGGTACAGAGCGTTTCGCAGGCTACTTTGGAGTTGGGGTCGTGACGAAGGAATTCGTCGAGAATGGCATCGGAAATCTGATCCGAAACTTTGTCGGGGTGTCCTTCGGACACGGACTCCGACGTAAATAAAAATCCCATTTTACATTTTTTTTGGAAGTTAAACGTATAAAATGGGGAAAAATTGGCTGCTGGAATAAAAAAGCTGTTTTAGCTATTTTTTATTGTGGTTTGCAATCAGTCAAATCTTTCCACATTCCCCGCCGATCGGCGAGGACTGCAAAGGTAAATATAAAAAACGGGGAATAAAAACTTATTCCCCATATTATTTGCGAAAAATAGGTGCCGTCTTATAGGGCCTTGGTATCTATCGGGTTACGTTCAAGGTCGGCAGATTCAGGATTTGGGCCCGGGTGAATTATTCTGTGTGCCGACGGCGGAGTTTTCGCTTCGCGACACGTCTAAAAGCTGGAAACACAATAATCGTCTTTTCTGGGCGTTCTGTAACTAAATAGAAACGCTCAAACAGAAACAGCCCATGAGATAAAATTGCCTCCGTAATAAAACCAGTTAAATTATTTCGATATTGGATTATGAAAAAGGCATTGTTGTTATTAGGTATGATTGCCGCAGGCGCCGCATCCGGCGGTGTCGTCGCCTGGAGTATTTTATCGCCGGCCGAAAAGAACGGCACGCATGTTGTTACGCCGCAGAGCGGGGCAGTGTCTGACGACCCCTTTTCTCAGGCGGGAACCCATTTCACTTCGTATCAGGCCGAGCAGTATCCGGATCTTACGTATGCTGCCGAGAATGCTGTCAAGGCCGTCGTGAATATCGAGGTGGTTCAGGAGATCGAAGTTCCCGAGCGGCAGTACGATCCGTTTTTCGAATTTTTCGGTATTCCCCAGCAGGGCCGGCGCGGCCCTTCGACACAGGAGCGTCGGGGCGGAGGATCCGGCGTGATTATTTCCGCAGACGGTTACATCGTGACCAACAACCATGTGGTGGACGAGGCTACGCGCCTTCGCGTGAAGCTGAGCGACGGCCGCACGTTCGACGCCAAGGTGATCGGTACCGACCCCACGACGGATGTGGCGCTGGTGAAGATCGAGGCCGAGGACCTGCCTACGTTGCCTTTCGGCAGTTCGGATTCGCTCCGGTTGGGCGAATGGGTGCTGGCCATCGGATCGCCCTATAACCTGCAATCGACCATTACGGCCGGTATCGTGAGTGCCAAAGCGCGTCAGTTGGATGTCATTCCGAGCGAATTCCGCATCGAGTCGTTTATCCAGACGGATGCGGCCGTCAATCCCGGTAATTCGGGCGGTGCGTTGGTCAATACACGCGGCGAACTGGTCGGTATCAATACCGTAATCAAGACGATGACGGGCAGCTATGTCGGTTATTCGTTCGCGGTCCCCGAAACGATCGTCCGCAAGGTGGTCGTGGATCTCAAGGAGTACGGCGTCGTGCAGCGGGCTCTGTTGGGTCTGGCATTCCGCCCCATAGATCAGAATTTCATCGATCAGATGGGCGAGGAAACGGGTATCGAGGAGTTGGGTGGCGTTTATGTCGCCAGTGTGTCCGAAGGGGGCGCTGCCTCGCAGGCCGGTATCCGCAAGGGAGATGTGATTCTTTCGGTCGATGGCGTGGAGTTGAACGAGGCTGCGACGCTGCAGGAGCAGATCGGCAAGCATCGTCCCACCGACAAGGTAAAATTAATGATAAAAAGGTCGGGTTCGATGAAACAAATCGAGGTGACCTTGCGTAATAAAGCAGGTAAGACGGAACTCCTCACGCGGGACGACGTCGATGTGATGGAAGTTTTGGGCGGAAAGTTCGCCACGGCCGATGAGCGTCTGTGTCGCCGACTGGAGATCAGAGGCGGTGTGGAAGTGCTGGCAATCAAGGCGAACGGTATTCTGTCGAAGGCACGGGTAAGACCGGGATTCGTGATTACCCACA